>ENA-UPTF01002190-UPTF01002190.1-marine-metagenome-genome-assembly--contig:-NODE-2190-length-11465-cov-3.655076_pt1 | contig 11465 bp, 16 predicted proteins | sample MGYA00238166_ERZ767019 | MGnify/ENA primary metagenome ERZ767019 (study PRJEB28930, sample SAMN06266391) | marine metagenome | isolation source: Sea water from 250 m depth | place: Atlantic Ocean... | reverse complement strand
AAGACATTTTTGCGCAAAATCCAGAAAATCCTGAAAAAATCACGTTTTTTTTCGGATTTTCTGGAGAAAATCAGCAAAATCTTCAAAAAAACTGCTGAAACTCCTGAAAAAAACAGAAAATCTTGAAAAAAACTGGACAAAATCCAGAAAATCTTCAAAAAAAACTTTGAAATGCCAGAAACAGGTAGTCAGGGCCTTTGTGGAAACTGCCAAAGGAACGTGTTTTTTCTCGTCATGTGCGGGACTTTGCTTCATGCATTCATTGCAATCGGGGTTTTAAAGTGAGAGGAAGATGAGCATTCCACTGAAGGGATTGCTAATTGTAGGTTACTGATTTAGAATGAAAAAGCCCACCACCCAAAGCTCAACATTTTTGATTAGTCAGATCTATTACAATCCCATCTGTTTGGTTGTTGGAAAGGGGCAGCAAAGTGACAGTCGCAATTAGACTCAAATCTTAATGCTCACTCCCACTTATTTTCATTTTAAAACACCAGCCAAAATTGGAGTTGAATTTTATATTCTTCAGGCAGAGTACATCTATGCCAACAAAAACAATTCCAATTTTCCCCTTAGATCTGGTATTGTTCCCAAACCAGGAACTACCACTGAGAATTTTCGAGCCCCGATACAAGCAGATGGTAGATGACTGTATGTTGGGAGAGCAAGAATTTGGCATATGTCTTGGCCATGATTCCGCGACTCTGTCAAACTGGCAGGCCCCCTACGATATTGGAACCATAGCAAAAATTGTAGAATGCAAGGACGTGGACAGCACAAGCGGCCATCTCTTTTTGAATGTTAGAGGCCACAGGAAATTTCGAATTACCCGTTTGATTCCTCCGGCCCTGCAAAAGACCGACGATTATGACCCGTTTACACTGGAAGGCGTAAAGAAGGTCGAGGAGACGCACTACCAGAATGGCGTTGAAAAAAAACTCTACATCCAGGCCGAAGTTGAGATGCTCTCCGAGATTGACCAGCCAATATCGCTTGCAGAATGGGAGAACCTGGTTGACTTGTGGAAAAACAAGATCAAACAAAATACTGAGAACGCCAACCTGACTTCCCACCAGCTGGACCACGTCTTGGAGCAATATTATCTAAAAACTGAGACACCGACACTGGAGTATGTTCACTCGCTATGCGCGCTGGCATCCCAGTCTCCGTTGGATTTGCAGCCCATTCTCGAGTCGGCAGATCTGGAACAATTACTGCAAAGATCCTCAAAACTACTAGAATCCTAATTTATCATTTTATTCGTTCAAAAACCCGCTCATGTGGGGAATGATCTTTCGGACATTCTCCAGCTCCGATTTCATCTTCAGTATGGTCAGCTCGGCATCCATCTTATCGTCATTGTGTTTTTTGATAGCGATGTCAATTCTCTCCAAAACACCCTCAATCCTCTTGATATCCATGAGCAATTCGTGCCGAATATCCTCTTCTGCCATATTGACGAGATAACCCGTTCCGATTTAAATCATCTAAATGGGGTTGAAAAAAAAAGAGTGGAGCAAGAGTCTGTTACAAAAATTCAGATTCCTGTTCTTGCTCCAATCTTGAGATATACTCTTTTTCATATTCCTCAAGGTTTTGCTGGCGTGTGTTTTTTGAACTAGTAGGTTTGTCTCGCTTAAAGTTCCAGTTCATGGAAAAATTTTCTGATTTCGATAATTATATTGTCAGGTTGGTTTTTCAAAATTGTTCCAGATTACTAAAACCTAGCTTAATTCTGAGATCTTGGAAACTGCCGTTTCATGAACAAGCCCGTTTGATATCAAAAGGCCGTTCAGATGAAAGATGTTGTCAGTGTTGTACACCAGCTCGTCTCCCGAAAGGTCGGTCATTCTGCCACCGGCTTCAGAAATTATGCACCACGAGGCTGCCGTATCCCACTGGTGCATTTTGGTCGTGGTTGTCAGGTAAATGTCAGCCCGACCAGCTGCAACCTCCATCACCTTCAGGGTGCTCCCAATCTGAGCCGTTTTTGAGATCTCCAGGTGTTCCAGCAGTTGCTTTTCCCTGTCAGACAGATGATGCCTGCTGACAAGTGCCAGACAGTCCTTCAAATCCCTGACATCTCTGATTGAGATTTTTTCCCATTTTTCCGATTTATAACAAAATGCCCCAAGACCCTTTTCCCCGTAATAGAGAATCTTCTGGGTTGGCAGATAGACCAGTCCCATCACGGGAATTTGGTTTTCCACCAGTCCAACCAAAACGGTAAACTCTCCTGTCCGGTTTACAAAATCCTGCGTCCCGTCAAGGGGATCAATAATCCAGACCTTTTCGCTTTCCAATCGAGATTTGTCATCCTCGTCCTCTTCCGACAAAATCGGAATTCCAGTTTTCTCCAAAGCGGATCTGAGAATTTTGTTGCTTTCCAAATCGGCTTTTGTAATCGGGGAATTGTCGTCCTTTTTGATGACCTCAAAATCAGTATCATAAACCTCCCGAATCTTCTCTCCGGCCTCGGTTATGGCATCCATCAAACTGTCAAGATTTGGCACTTTTGAAGAGACTGGCGGAGAGGTCATTTTTTACGAATTTTGTGTCAGCTCAGGTTTGAGTGTCCAAGCAATTGCCAGGGCTACAAACGGAATTGATATGAAGCCAATTATCTGCAAAATCACGAGCAGCTGTTCCCTGGCCACATTTGGGTCTCCAATTATCCATGGGAGGGGCAATGAGACAACAAACCAGACTCCTCCCAGAAGGGAGATAATCTCAACTCTTCGCCTTGTCTTTGGATTCATAATATCACTATGTCCTCTTAGAATTTAATTCCAAACGTCCATCTGCGATTTACCACATAGTTGATGGCACCGGCAACCACGATTCCGATTCCAGCCGCATACATGTAGTATAGTGCAATATTTTCCACCAGGGCAAATGTGATTCCAAGCTGGATTCCCATTCCAATCAAACTCACAATTATGAATTTGACATACATTACGCTATTTCGCTGCTCCTGAATCGAGTCGCTAAAAGTCCAAAATCGGTTAAACAAAAAATTTGAGCTTATTGAGATTGAGATGGCAATTACCTGAGATGCGATATACCACAAGCCCATAAAGTCTGTAAGTGCATATAGGATTCCAAGATTTACTAAAACTCCGGAACCGCCGACTGAGTAGTACTTGATTGCCTGCTTGGCAAACAGCGAGAACCCGCTAATCTCCTTCTTCCCGTCCACAGTCATACTAATTCCTGATATTACCTTGTATTATTACCAAGCTATTTCTCTGGAAAAATTTATTCGCAAAATTCCTAGTTTTTTTGAAAAAATTTCAGCAATTCTTTAAATATCAAGAAAATGAATATTGAATAATGCTAAAGGTTGTAAAACCTATCGACTAAAGCAGCTTGGCCCTGTAGATCCAAGAAAAGACAAAGCACTTAGTGCTCTCAAGAGGGGTGTTCTCTCAGAGATTTACCAAAGGGTCAAGCCAACATTTTAGATACTGACTCTTGATAACGATATGCTTACAGAGCCTTTCAAATTACCAAACCTTTCAACCGTAATTTCATAATCACAGGTTTTCTGATCTGAGCATTGTTGATTTGAAATCAGGAGATTTTCTTTTCCAATGTATTCCCATGTGTAGTATTTTGAAATTCCAGTATCTACCAACGTTCTCTCCAAAACGAATGTTTCAGAAAAAACATTACCAATTGAGATTTTCAGACGCTCTGGTGAATCTCCCATAGGCACAAACTCGAATTTGTATGAGACATCTCGTTCTAGTGTGATAGTCTCAAATTCATGAATATTGATATCATCAAATTCAGGTCCTGCTATACGAATACTCCATACCTCCGAATTTGGGCGCTTCTCATCGTCAGTATATTCAGGATTAATCTGGGCTCCAGCAGCAACCAAACCTAGGATTGCTACTAGGATGATACCTCCAACTATGGGCTTTTTACGCACAAAATTCATGTGTCCTACTAGTAAATTTAGTCATCGAAGTTGAATAGTTTGTGAACCATTCTTCACACCTGAAATTAACTACATATTTCAAAACAGCAGGCATGGGAAACTTCACTGACAAGTGGGCAAAGCCACAAAGACAGGGATTGATGGAGAAGATTACTGATACAGTAAAGCCAAAAGGCGCCCTAAAACCACGAGTGGAGACTGCCGTAAAGAGACTCCAAGCACAGATTGCAAAAATGGACGGCATGGTTAACAAACTAAAGCAGAGAGACCAAGAAATTTTTCAGAAAATAGTTGTAGCAACACAACAACATGACACTTATTCCAGCAAGGTATTATCAAACGAATTAGTTGAAGTTAGAAAGGTAGGTAAAATTTTAGGAAACGCAAAGATGGGTTTGGAGAGAATTGAATTACGATTAACAACATTCCATGACCTCGGAGACACCGTGGTAACCTTGATGCCAACAATCGGCCTCATGAACGGTCTAAAGAGTTCACTGGTCAAATTCATGCCAGGAGCAGACCAAGAGATTGGAAGAATGACCGAAATGTTAGGCGGACTAATGACAGACACATTCAGCAGTAGCGATTCAACATTCGGTGTGGAAGAATCAACCAATTCAGAATCAGAAGGAATTCTTGCAGAGGCTGCCGCAGTTGCAGAATCACAATCCGGAGATAAATTCCCATCGGTTCCAACAATGGACGGCCTACCTGGAATGCCATCTACCGAATCAAAATTTATGTAAAAACTAGAATCTAAAAACTAGAAGATTTATCTCGAGAATCTTTGAAACTCTTGATTCTACTTCCCTCGTCTTCAACCACTCGGTCAATTCCGCCCAGCTTGTCTCTTAGCGTTGTGATGAGACTGGCAACTTCATCCGCCTCTCTTTCAACCGAGGATCTCTTATTTGACAGATTTTGAATTCCGCGAGTTTCTTCCTCAATGTACTCATTAACTTTAACCAATTTCTCCTTTAGATTTTTGATATCAACCGACTCCTCTTCAATCTCCTTTTCAAGACCGGTCCTTTTCTCCTTTAGATTAGCAATCATCATGCCCACATAATCTACGGCCTCCTCGAGTTTGGCTCGCTTATCCATCAGGGATGAAATTCCAATATCGTCTCCAGTCGATGATTCCACCTGCTCTGCATTCTCTTGAACCTCATTTGTCCCAGAACTATATTCATTATCAGATCCAGATTCGACTGTTTCAGATTCGATAACATCTGATCGTGTTTCAGGTTCGGTTTCTTCGTATGATGGGCGTTCCTCAACCATCTCTGAACCTTCGGAATCGTCTTCTTTGAATTTATCAAGAAATCCTGTCATGGAATGAATTGAAATACCTCAAATAAAAAGCTGAACAACGTTACTTTTTGATTTAATGGACTTTTTTACAAAAAGCAAAATTCTCTGTTTTTCGCCCCCGCCAGCAAAAGCGACCAAATTCCAATTTTTTGCGGCCAGAAAACCTGTTCCGCTGTGCGTTCCGCCGTGGCGTTTCAAAATGTCCCTCATTAAGCTAGGGTTGCCATACCATACCATGTCAAAACAACAATACAGATCCGAGATGGGAATTATGGGAGACATCCTAGATGTCACTCAGAATGGTGGCCAACAGGGTGTAATTGTTTCTGCGATATCTAGACGTGCTAACCTATCACACTATGCAGTTTTAGACAAATGTGAAAAATTGATCAATGCTGGCTTAGTTGAAACAAAACGAGAAGATAGAAATCGTAAATTCAGAATTACCGAAAAGGGCCTGGAATTCTTTCAAGAATTCAAGACATTCCAAAATCTCCTAGAATCGATGAATCTAAGGTATTAGAAATGAACCAAGAGTCGGTGCTTTGTAGAAGGCATGATCATTCCAACTGTGATGGAATGCTTTTAAGTTCTACAGAAGCCCTGAGAACAATGGCACTTGTACCAATAGCAGCGTTCGTCCTAATTCTGCTTGCTATGATGGTACCTATTCAGCACTCTTTTGGCTCAAATCGAACCCTTGATTTTTCTCTTTTTTCTGACGGCTCAACTCACGTATTTTATGAACTTGAATCAAATCCACTCTTTCCAGATAGCCAGGTGTCGCTTTTTGGCGATTCCATTGAAAATCTGGTTGTTGAGGATGAGAATGGATTCCTTTTGAACGCTGAAGCCACCACAAACGATCCTACAATTTTTGAAGTGGAGACTCTTGGCGCATCAACCATTTTGATTAATTATGATACATATTCACTTGTAGCAAAAGATGGCAAAGTTTGGTCATTTGCAATCGATGCACCAACCGAATTTACACTCTCAATGCCAGAAAACTCTGTAATTGTAGGAATGACTACTTTTCCAATCGATATGAATGAGGGAGACACAACGAAAATGCTTCTGCCAAGCGGTCCAGTAGAACTAACATATTTCCTAACAGTTACCGAGTCTGCACAGGCAGAATTGTCTACTCAAGAGGAAGATTCCCAGTATCCCCTCATCGCTGCAATTGGAGCAATAATTGCAGCTGCGGTTATCGGAGTGGCCATAATGTCAAAAAGAAAACAGACAGCCATACCAGAAAAACCAACACAGACAATCCAAGAATCAGAAAAACCATTTGATTTGGAAGCCTCCATCTCTGATGAAGATATGAGAGAAGACGATAAAGAAATTATCAAATTTATTCATGAGAACGGAGGCGAGGCATTAGAGAGTGAACTTAGGAAAAAATTCCTCCAGCCAAGGACAACCATGTGGAGGGCAGTAAAGCGGTTGGAAAGACAGGATAAGATTGAAATCATTAAAAAAGATCAACAAAACCTTGTCAGACTAAAAAATCCGGAGGATTATGATGAATAAGATTTTTGCAATACTTGCAATCTTTGCAGTTGGAGGTCTGTTATTTGCAAACGTTCCAGTACCTACAAACGCTGCATCAAACCTAGATTACATGTTATCCATTGCAGAAAACGGGCAAAAATTCTGTAAATCTGAGATTGAGGCACGTGACAGTGTTCCTCCACAGATACTAGATTTGTACAGGCAAAGTATGCTGGACATAGAGAAACTATCATCAGCAATTGATGCAAACGATGTAAAATCTGCAAGAGAACACTTTGTTTCATCAATGCAGAAAATTAAACAGATTAGCCTGATGATAAGTCAGCTTGAATCTTCTGCGGCAGAGTCTAAAGCATCTTCTACAAGCAATCTTGTTCTTGATAGATTTGAAATTAATATTAACAAACTCAAAGCAATCTCAGCAAAATTTGGTGCAAATATTGATTTTCAGGAAATTGATAACCTAATGCTTCTAGCAAAAGACTCACATGAAGAGGGAGACTCCGAAAAGACCAAACAAATAATCGATGATATTTCCAAAAAAGGCAATGCAATATACCAGGTTCTCAAGTCCATTACAGAACAAAATAAAATCATTCGTGCAAAGGCACTAGCTGAAAGACACATTCAACAAATTAACATGCTCATCCTACAGGCTAAAGAACTGGGACTGCAAGACTCGGTTACTAAATTAGAACAATCCAGAATCAATCTCATTGCTGCCAACAACACATCCCAGATTAAACAAAGCGTCAAGATTATCATAGTTTTACACCAGTCAATTGAGAAATCAAAAGTTGAACTTATGGAAAGCATCAAAAATACTGACATACAGCTTTCCCAACAGCAGCAGTTTTCCTTGCAAATATCACAGTTAGAAAATAAACTGAATATTCTAACTAGTAGTGCATATGGAAACAACGCTGCAATATATTATCTTGACAAGGCTGAAGCCTTGATTGATTTAGCAAAACAGGATCTAAGCAACCCACCAAAGGATATTTCTAAACAACTCGATCAAATAGCGGATATTATTTTGAAAGTTGAAAAAATGTTGCAAGAATCGACATAAACTTCATATAGATTCTAGCAGCGCCACCTTACATGGGTTCTAAGCAAATCAGTTTCGGAGTTGGAATTCCGATGATTGCAGTTGGTGCATTAATTGCATTCTTGTGGGCTCCAGCTGAAACTGAACTAGGATCAACGACTGAATTCATTGGAAGTCTGATAGGCATCCTCGGTGTCGTCTTTCTGATATCTGGCATATTTTATGGCAAACAGATACTCGCGAAAGAAGAGTAATTCCTGCGCGCATAGAACAATCACATCCCTTAAAATAACCTTAATTCACAAATTTCTCATGGACAAAGAGCGAGTCAAGAAACTCATCAGGGAGCTAATCATTGAGATTGGAGAAGATCCTACTAGAGAGGGCCTGAGAGAGACCCCAAACCGTATTGCTGAAGCTTACGAAGAGATTTTTGGCGGCTATGACTCCGACTCGGAATTATCTGTCCAGTTTTCAGAAGATTCTGAAACAGTAATTGCAAAAGACATACAGTTCTATTCAATGTGCGAACATCACATGTTGCCATTTTTTGGAAAAATCCAGATAGCATATACACCAAACGGAAGAGTTTTTGGAATATCAAAATTAGTCAGACTAGTTGAAAAATACTCAAAGAGACTTCAGATTCAAGAAAGACTGACAAAAAACATTGCAGACGAGCTATATTCTCAAGGAATCAAGGGAGTGGCAGTGATGACAGACGCAGAACACCTTTGCATGAAGATGCGAGGGGTAAAGAATGACGCAAAATTAACCTGCTCTGCATTTAGAGGAATCTATGAGGATCAGAAGATAAAGCAAGAAATCATAAAGACCATACAAACCAGACCTACAGCACAGATTTGAGAACAAACTTCATCAAAAAATAAATAATCAGAAATTGGGGGTAACTTATGCCAGCACGAAATAACGTTCATGTTCCAAAAGAATCTTGGCCAAAATTTTCTTGGTTTGTGATCGAATTTGCCATAGTGATGGCAGTAGCCGTTTTAATTGCATGGCAGACAAACCCGCTCTATGAAGACTTTGTAGTAATGAAAGGATGGGATTGTGAGCAAGTTTCACAGGTAACTGATTGTAGCGTTGCTGAAGAAGCCACAATAAACCAAGAAGCACTAAACTGGATTTTCTGGGGTACTGTAGGTGCCGTATTTCTCGTATGGTATCTGCTGATACGCGGGATTGTTTTGAAGAAATACGTGTTGTAAAGCTAATCCAAATATTTTGTATTGTCTGAAATTTTCGCTTCGTTGAATGCCTTCTTTCTATTATTACACGATTCACATTTACCACACTGTGATTTCAGATTCAAGTAACAGCTCCAAGTCTTGAAAATTTCATTTCCCAATACTCTGTGACCAGTCTTAATCAGATCACTCTTAGAGATTCCCTCCGAATACGGCGACCAGATCTTAATTTTGTGCCTGATTTTCTTTTTTATCCCATCAATCTCTCCTTGGTTTAACGCAGCCGCAAGCTTTCTTGAAAATGCTGGCCTGCAGTCAGGATATTGGGTATCTCCTTTTTGTGCGCCGTACGCAACTAGTTCCGCATTAAGAGTAAATGCCCACGCAGTTGCTATGGACAAAAAAACAGCATTTCTTATTGGAACTACAATAGAATATTCAAATTTACTCGGCATCTTTTTCTTTGTACTGGTAAGAACATTACTTTCACCGTACAAATTCTTCATGAAATTGATGTCGAGAATCTTGTGCTCTTTTAATTTCAGTAACTTTGCTATACGTTTTGCAGCCTTTATCTCCTGAGATGCTCTCTGACCATAAGCAAACGTAACCCCATACAACTGGTATCCTTCTTTCAGATATGACATCATGCATGCCGAATCTAAACCACCGCTTAGAATTATCACCGCTTTTTTCATTTTCTATTTAATTATGGGGCCCTTGCTTGGTTTACAGACTATGATTTTAGAATTTTTCTTTGCTGCTTTGAATCCCCTTCTCATAGAATTGCCAATCTTTCTTACATCCTGACTTTTATTTGTAAAGGCAATAACTGAAGGTCCAGCGCCACTGATTGTTACACCAAAGGCTCCTGCCCTTAGTGCATTTTTTTTCACAATGTTAAATCCAGGAATCATGTGTTTTCTTGCGGGCTCTACTATGATGTCCTTCACAGATTCTCCGATTAGTTTAGAATCATTGTTTAAAAATCCGGCAACAATATTTGTTGCATTTGCCAGATTCACAACAGCATCAGATAATTTTACAACCTTTGGTATTACACTCCTCGAAACTTTAGTTTTCTTCTTTGGCACTTTGATTTCAGGAACTGCAATACAAAGTACCAAATCATTTGGGGCGTCAACCCTCACCACATTAAGTGGATTAGAGTTCACAATTACAAATCCTCCCAGAACTGACGCTGCAACATTATCATAATGGATCGAGCCAGCACTTGCTTTTTCTCCAATTCCCGCGTATGATACAAGTTCATTTGGGCTCAATTTTAGATTATACAGCTTGTTTATGCCAACGGCACAAGCAGCAGCTGACGCTGCACTACTTCCTAATCCAAACCCAGGAGGGATATTTTTTTTAATTTTTATTTCAATTCCACCTGAAATCTTGAATTTTTTCTTCATTGCCTTTGCGACAAGACCAGCTGTGTTTTGATCTATCTTTACTGGAATATCGTCTTGTGTTGTGATTACAATTCCTTTTTCTATTCTTGATACAGTTACTTCATCGTAAAACGCATCAAGCGCAAGTCCAAACACATCAAAGCCTGGACCCAAGTTTGCAGTAGACGATGGTGTACGCACCTTTACTGATTTTTTCATTAATCTTCCACTTCTTCGCCTAAGTTAATCGTTCTGCTCAGAGCGCTTTCAAGGTTTACCATTCCTTCTCCTGTTGCATTAGAGATAGGGAACAAATCGTCAAAAAACTCGTTCTTGTTTAGGCTTTGGAGTACGTCTGAGATTAAAGAAAGAGTTTCTCCGTCAACTTCACTTGAGACATCGCTTTCCAAGTTATTATCTTCCGATGCCCATTCCAAGACCTTGTCCAACTTGTCTTGTATAAGATCAGTCTTCGTAATCGCATTAATCGTTGGTAATCCTAAACGCAGTCGAATAGAAGTTGACAGAAGACTCAATGAGACAAAATTTGAGGGAGAAGATATCATCGTGCCATCAAACAAAAACAGATTGATTTTATCATCCGCATTGAGGTTTTTTACGAAAAACGGACCGCTTGGACGATATGCAAACAATTCAATCTGACCTGGTGTGTCAACCAACAAATAATCTGGATTTACAGTATCAACTTCTTTCTGAATCTCATCGATCTTTGTTGCAACAAGATCATTTGCCATTATTAGCGAACCGTTAGAACCAAGCTCATACTGATCCATCAAAGAATTAAGATCAACATAATCTCTAACATCTATGTCTGGAGAATATGGCAGTTTTCCAACTCCAGGATCTAGATTCAGTGTTGCTGGAAATGCGGAGTTTTTAGCATAATATTCCTTAATTTTAGAAGTCAGTAGTGACTTTCCTGCTCCCGCTGTGCCTGTAACAAAAATAACTTTCAATCTTTCGACAAAATATTTTTTTTATTAGCTTATATTTGAATCCAT
>ENA-UPTF01002189-UPTF01002189.1-marine-metagenome-genome-assembly--contig:-NODE-2189-length-11468-cov-2.547450_pt1 | contig 11468 bp, 12 predicted proteins | sample MGYA00238166_ERZ767019 | MGnify/ENA primary metagenome ERZ767019 (study PRJEB28930, sample SAMN06266391) | marine metagenome | isolation source: Sea water from 250 m depth | place: Atlantic Ocean... | reverse complement strand
TGCTGATTGGCAAGCACCAACACGTTTATGCAGAACTCTCTGACGTCGTCTCCCGACCATGGGAACTCTACACCCTACTGCTCTCATCCCATCAACAGCATGTGATTGACCATCTGTTGCTCGGCACAGATTTCCCGTTCTTCACCCCGGAAAAGGCAATAACTGCCTTGTACTCGGTTAACATGCTCATACAGGGTACAAATCTACCCAGTGTGTCTCGCGAGCAGTTACGGGGCATCGTCGAGCGGGACGCATTGTCATGCTTGGGAATCACATCCCCGGTGTCCGGCCAAAACGGGACCCAGCCAATGCCCGAAGGGCGCCAGGACCCGAAGAACCCGAATTCCACGCAGCGCCCTGCCGAGACCGACGACCGGCCCCAGTCCGCTGGAGAGCAAGCCCAAATTAAGTGTATATGATGGAAGTTCGCACAGTGTGGAATATTCCAAAAACGTGGACAGTAGTTCCGTATGGGGTGTGCGTAGCGGTGATTTCGATAACGATGGATTTATGGAATTGATTTACGGAACCTCAGGTGGTGAACTGTTCATCTATGATGGTGAGACTGAGGATTTCGAGGCCAAGACCAGTGCCCTTTCCGGTAAGACCGGGCATTATGGTGGGATAGCAATCGGGAATGCGAACGGTGAGGGGCCTATGGAAATGGTGGTTGGAAGTACGGGCTACATGTGGCTTTTCACGACGGAGGGGCAGACCAACAAACCCGATCTGGCGATTGAAGGGACGGAGATATTCTATTCCCCTGAAGAACCGGACGAGGATGAAGATATCGTGATTAACATGAGTATCATAAATTATGGTGGTTCCGACACGGCCAAGTGGAGAGTGAAGATCTACGATGGTGACCCGGATGCAGGTGGAAAGAAAATAACGGAGTTCAGTTGCGATGCGACTCAAACCAACCAACGTGACGGATGCAAAGCCCTCAGCAGTGGTGAATCTGCATCCTTCGAAATTACCTGGTATGGAATTCAAACTGATCCAGGATATCATGAGATTTATGGTCTGGCGGAAGATAGCAACTCGCCCAGGCAGGAAACTAGGTTCGGTAATAACAAGGATTTTACCACTATAGAGATTGAGGAGATACCAAATGACCGACCGGTCATCATAGCCTCGACGGACAAGACCGTGGTCTGGGTAGATGAATCAATCCGGATAGATGCGGGGGACTCATATGATAACGAGACAACCGATAATCAGGCCGATCGGACTGATAGTGATGCCGACCTGAGTTATCGTTACTACTTCGATGGAGGCTGGACCTCCTGGGTGTCAGACTACACGTGGGACGTAAGTTTCTCCAGTCCCGGGATGGAAGAAATCAAGGTTATGGCCCGGGATGAGAGACGAAAAGAATCCGAGGAATTGAGTATTACGGTCGAGGTCAAGGCGAATGCTCAACCGGTGGCAATCTTGAGGGCATCTTACTTTGTGTGTCCTGCTTACACAGACGAACTAGGAACTGAGTGTGCAATACCGTGGCCAGAGGTGGCTCGCACGGCGGGGTTGTGGTATGATAGCATAACAGGAGATACGAGATTAATGAATCTCGAGATATCACAAACCGTGATTTTTAATGTTAGTCAATCCTACGATCCAGATGAACGCGCTGAACTTGAATATCGTTTCAGCTTCGGTGACGGAGTCTATTCAGATTGGGTCGCAGAAGGGCAGACGGTACGGCTTTACCAGAATGCTTTCTTCAATGGACCCGACGGTGGAGAATTACAGTTCAATAGCGGAGAGGAAGTCCTACGGGACGAGTTCGGAATCATGCGTGTCTTCAAACTGGTGAATGGAGCATTAATGGAGATCAAGGACAGTGTAGTGACCTCGAACGGGTACAACTACACGTTACCTCCTCCAGAGACTTTGGGTTTTGGTGCAGACAAGGAGTATACGCCACAGCTGATGGTCCGTGAAATGTCCGAATCTGGGAATGACGATATTCTGGCCAGTTCCTGGTCCGACACACTGAGGATCAATGTTTACTGGCCGGCAAATATAGCTCCTATTGCAGTAGCCAAGGCAGGAATATTCATGAATGGAGTCGGGGTCTTCAATGACATTGTGGATTATGCCAAGACCGGTGACACAGTCACCTTCACGGCAGACGGATCATCTGACCCAGATGGGGATGATACGATGATGACCTATCAATGGCGACTGAGGGACCCCAGAGGTACAGATATCGCCCTGCAGGGAAACAAGTATGCCAAGACCTTCGAATACACCTTCAATGAACCTGGAACCTATACTGCGATATTGTCCGTGTACGATGAAAGGTACGATGGATTTGGAGGCGCTAGCAGCGGGGGTGGTTACGCTGACACGCAAGTTGACGTCATCGTGACCAAGTCTGGTGGCACTACCTCCACTGGAGGCGGGGATGAGGGTTACGATACTATAACTCTGTTTGGAGCGGCCTTCGTTGCGATTGCCGGATTGGTCGGTGGGGCTATCGCCCTGAACAGGATGAGAGGAGGGGACGAATTCGATGATATGTTCGAGGATGTCTTGCCCGGTCCCCTGGAACTGCAGTGTCCTTCGTGTGGCGGATTAATCTCGATTGCAACCACCCAGAGGCCAATCCAGGTCGGTTGCCCGATCTGTGCCTCGCAATTCGTTCTACGTGAATGAGTCTCTCGCTAGGTAAGCTCAAACTGGATGGCAAGTGCCACGTAATGGGAATCCTGAATGTTACTCCTGATTCATTCTATGATGGAGGATGGCATTTTGATTCGGATGATGCCCGTAAACGTATCGAGGAAATGATAGAGGAAGGAGCCGAGATTATCGATATTGGGGGAGAATCCACCAGACCAGGTTCAAGACCAGTAAGTATTGAAGAAGAACTGGAAAGGGTCATTCCGGCCATCGAATTCATCACCAGTATCTCGGATATTCCGATTTCGATTGACACCCAGAAGGCCGAAGTTGCCAGAAAGGCTGTGAAAACTGGAGCATGTGTGGTGAATGATGTCGGAGGATTACGTAATCCGGAGATGATTCAGGCTGTGGCCGAGATGAAGGTGCCCGTGATAATCATGCATATGCAAGGCACTCCCGAGAACATGCAGAAAGACCCGCATTACGATGATACGGTACCGGACATCAGAAATTGGCTTGAAGAGCGAATAAAGGCCGCGGAAACGGCCGGAATCAGGCGTTCCGATGTGATTGTCGATCCCGGTATCGGTTTTGGGAAGAATCTGAGGCATAATCTGGAGATTTTGGGTGGATTAGATCAATTCAAGAATATGGCGGGTGGAGTCCTTTTGGGAGCCAGTCGAAAGTCATTCATCGGTTTCCTGACCGGGGCGGATGATAGTGATCGGTTGACGGGGAGTCTGGCGGCGGCAATGATGGGAGTCACGGCCGGTGTGGATCTGGTCAGGGTGCACGATGTCAAGGAAACCAGAAAAGCGGTCGATACCATCAATGCATTGACCTGAAAGAGTTATAATGCCCCATATTACACCGAAACATGAGCTTGAACCATGTTTCAGCAATTGGCCTAGCTGTAATGCTTCTCTTAACAGGGTGCATAGAATCAGAGAATCTAGAGAAAACAGATGAATTGACCGAAGTCAGCCAATCTGGAGAGAATATACTAGGATGTACTTACAAATCTGCGGACAATTTCCAATCGAATGCAACCGTTGATGACGGTAGTTGTCTGTTTGAAGATTCTCTAGAAGCAGAATACGATGAAGGATATGAGGACGGATTCAAGGACGGGAATGTTGATTATGATTACTACTGGGACTGTCCTGATTCCTCATTTGGCGTCAGTATGACTGGAAGCTACCAAGATGATGGGTTAGCTGGAATCAGCGCCGATGCACTTGATGATTTCACTGAAGAGAGTTTTGAGGCTGCCTGGTTAGAACAGCCGGGAAGTCCTGATTGGTGTGGTACTGAATTCAATTATGATTCGCTAGAACTTGGGGAAAGTGTGGTGCCGGCTATAGAAGATGAAGTGCCTGAATATTTCCATTGGTATGAAGAAGGCGTTGGTGCTAGAAGCGACCGCTATTATTGGGACGATTACTATACTGAGGATGAATGTGAAGAATATTTTGATGGAGTCTGGAAATCTATTAACGGCCATGGTTTTTGTGGAGAGTATCTTGAATGGGAAACAGATAGGGACGCCAACCTAGTGTATGAACAATCCTCTGGGTATACATGGTGGGGCAAGTACGAAATCATTGGAGATTATATGTATCTTGGTTGGGCGAGCCCCCTTCCTAACGAATTTTATGATGATGGATATGACGCAGGATATATTGAAGGATACGATTATGGATACAATGAGGGATATAATCATGGATTAAGCGATGGAGGTTCTGTCTCCACATTGGATACTATAATTGAGAGAGGATACCTGATTTGTGGTGTTAAGGGTAGCCAATATGGTATGGGTTACCAAGAAGATGATGGAACATTCTCTGGCCTAGACATCGAATATTGCAGAGCTATTGCGGCCGCGATTGGTCTGGATCCAGATGAGGATGTCGAATATGTTCTAGCTAGTGGTGGAAATCGTTTCGAACTATTGTATTACGAAGAAATCGATGTTCTAATCAGAACCACGACCTGGACAACCAGCCGTGACACAGATTTGGAAGGTGATTTTGCAGGAATAAACTTCTACGATGGGCAAGCTATGTTAGTAAATCTTGACGAAAACCCAGGAGCAACATCAGTAATGGATTTGGATGGAGCAACTATATGTGTTGGTTATGGTACTACGTCTGAAGGAAATCTTGCAGACTATTTTGAAGCCCATAATATGACTTACGAAGCTGTAAGTAGTGATGATTCTTCTGTAGCTAGATGGAATTTCGAAAACGGTGCCTGCTCCGTCTGGAGTGGAGACATGTCGGCCATGGTTGCAATGAAATGGTTTATGATGCAAGATGGTTCTGCAGATTTTGAAATGGCAATCATGCCTGAACTAATATCAAAAGAACCGCTTGCTTCAGTAACACGTGACTACGATACTGAATGGAATGAAGTTGTTTCTTGGGTATGGTATGGCATGTTGACTGCTGAAGAACTTGAAATAAATAGTGGCAATTATGAGGAAGCTGCTGCTGATTGTGAAGATGAATGGGATGACGTTTATGTCTGTAGACTTCTAATCATGAACTTGGGGCTTGGTACTAGTACAAATCCATTGCCGCAGGATTGGATGCAGTCCGTTCTGGCTACTACTGGTAACTACTACGAAGCATACGATACAGCATTCTGTGATGGAGACGGTACAATGTCCAACTGTCTGATTGACCGAGCTGGAACCGCTAACGCACCATGGTGGGAAGGCGGATTGCAATATGCGCCTCCAATGCGTTAGGATTCTGAAGCAGTTTGGATTGTAGTTACCTTGGTCCCTATCTCCGAAGTCGTAGGGCCTAACTCAACGCCCAGATAAACGATGGTGATAGTGACGGTATATTCGATATGCAAGGGTTCTCCCTTATCGATCTTGTCCTTAGTAACTGGATCCAGATTATTCAACTCGAATTTGTCATATATCATCTCACCACTTCCCAGAGTATACTCAAAATAGAAATCATCCTCTGTAGTCGGGTCTGATTCCTGAATCTTGAGGTGAATCTGAGTATCAATACTCTTCTCGAAATATCCCATTTTCGGGATGTCGAAACCAATGTCACCCACAATGGAATTCTTGTCCGGAGTCAACCAGAAATCTGCATCAGTAATATGATCTTCCAGATTGATAGTCACATGATCATCATACATCTTGTAGACATCCGCACCGGCTGCAATCAGAACTATGATTATGGCAAGTGTGAAGGCTGATTTCATCAGGCCCAATGTTGACTTTAGTCCAGTTGTACCGCCGCTCCCGCCACCTGAAGTTCCTTTGTTCGAACGGGTTGAATTATGATCAATTGCTCCAGATTTCTCTGAGCCGCCATCTCCTGACGCCTTGCCTGATGACTCAAGAAGTAGTGTTGCTCCCGGAGCAACTCCCTTTAGACGATCGCCGATATCAGTCTTCGTGTCCGTATCGTCTGATTCTGCGACCATTGCGGATAAGAGATATCTATGTTACTTATAACCTATACCTAATGGTTATTCAATAGTATAAATCGCAGAATTCTTGTCGTTCTCTCGAGCTTCAACCTGAAAGCAACGGGCCCGGCCATCAGTGATTCTGGAAAGAATCTCGTTGGCCTTCTCTAGAGCTGTCTTGGCACTGCCCTCCAGACTGGTATCAGGAACAATTCTCAGGTCACAAAGGCCTTTCTGGTGTAATTCCTTGAAGGCCGGAAGTTCAGGGTCGTCCTCTGCAATCAGCATTGTATGATCATACATCTCAATCAAATATTCCTCGAGTTCCTTCAGATCCCCGAATCCGACCACCCACCCATGCTGATCCATGGATTTTGCATCGAAATTGAAGGTGTATTCTCTGGAATAGCCATGGATGTAGGCACAATGTCCATCATGTTTCCACTGCCTGTGGGCACATGGCAGATTGCGGTAGGTCTTGGTCGATGTATATCTCTCGCTCATATTTTCTCCTTGTGTTTAACTTCTGTGTTAATCGCATCCTGAAGTACTTCGGGCCATGGTTTGACGTAAGGTACGGGATCTGCCCTTCCTATAGCATGGAATGCCAGAATCCGTTCGACGTCTGCGCCTGATTTGCCACTGCTACGACCCATGTCATCAGGATCATAACTGGTATTGGTATTGGCAAAGACCGTGTTGAAATCAAGCCCCAATTTGTCCAGTGACTTCTCGGAATCCCTCAGTATAGTCTCCTTGTCACCTCCAATATAGGGCAGGTAGAACGATACTTTGTCTGATGACCAGTTGCCAATCTGGAATGCGTTCTCCAGAGCCCCATAGAATTCAGGGCGGCAATCGGGATAGATCTCGTGATCTCCGGAATGGACTCCGAGGGCTATCTTGACCTCCTGGTCCTGCTTGAGAGCAATCGAAAGGGCATATCCGTACAGTACCGAGGAGAATATCGCATTCCGATTGGGAACAACGGTCTGTTTCATCTGCGCCTCCTCGTAGTGACCTTCTGGAATGTCCATCGAATCATCTGTCAGGGCTGAATGAAAAACTGACATTGCCGACCGTAGGTCGACTATCTTGTGAGATACTGCGATCCCCTTACTTTTCAGATAATTGATATTGGCCTTGGCCCTATCCAGTTCCAGACTGTGTTTCTGTCCATAATCATACGATAAGGCATGAACTTCATGGCCATCGGCCAGAAGATGCATCAGGAGGCCTGTGGAATCCATTCCACCCGACAATGCCATCACTGCGCACTTAGTCACTAATCGACTCCCATCCACTTGTGAGTCTGTAACGACAGGTTCCAGCCAGGATTGTTAATCACAATGTCAAATGTCTCACGGAAATTCTGTCCATTGAATCCAACGTCCTTGGATTCGTCATAACATGGTTGCAGGAACAGGTTCGCGAAACCCTGTTTCAGGTTCTCGTACAGCGACAGGTCCTGTCCAACGTAAACGACCTTGAGTTCGTCCCCTTCCCTCTGTTTGATACTGAATTCCGGATACAGCATATCCTTGGGACTGACGCAGATCCAGTCGACAAGACCGTCCTTCAGTTCAACGGTACCGTTAGTCTCAATCGCGATGTTGTAGCCTCTGGAATGTAATTCCTTGGACAATGGTCCCAGATCCTGGATTGCAGGTTCACCACCAGTATAGACGATACGCTTGGTGGGCCATTGTTCCAGAGTCGATATTATCTCTGAAATTGACATCTTCTCCCAGACATCGAATTCCGTATCGCACCATGAACATTTCAGATTACAACCACCAAAACGAATGAATATCGAGGGAGTACCAGTATGATGACCTTCTCCCTGGACCGAGTTGAAAATCTCTACTATCGGGTATTGTTTCTCGGTCAATCCTACTCCTTGATCAATTGCATAAGCTCGGCTCGTGCCTCGGCCTTGTCGAAGAATACGCCTCTCATGGCCGAAGTGGACATGATAGCATGACTCTTCTTGACTCCGCGGCAACCCATGCAAGCATGACTGGCCTCGATGATGACTGCGGTGCCCAATGGTTTCAGATGTTTTTCCAGAGCATCCGCCACCTGAGTGGTGATTCTCTCCTGATTCTGTAATCTTCGTGCATAGACCTCCACAATACGGGCTAATTTCGAGATTCCGACTATACGGTCGGTCGGAATATAGGCCACGTGGGCCTTGCCCGTGAAAGCCAGCATATGATGCTCACAGGTCGAATAGAATTCTATGTCCTTGAGCAGGACTATGCCATCGTAACCTTCTCCGTTGAAGGTCGAATTGAGAGCTTCCTTGGGGTCCTGTCCATAACCGGAGTACAATTCCTTCCAGGATTCGACTACACGCTTTGGGGTTCTTCTCAGACCTTCTCGGAAATTCCCTTTCTGATCGGGTTCGATATGTTCAATTATTCCCTTTACCAGATCTTCGGCACTCATTCCTTGCCTCCCTTGAGGCGGCCGTGGCGCTGATCTATCTCATCGAGTTGATCCAGTAATTTGCGGCAGGCGGTCCTGACAGCGTCCGCCAGTGATACGAACTTCTTGTCGTCCCCAGTGTGTTCCTTGAGGTCATTCATTAGTTCGGCAGGCATGTCCAGACTGATCTTGGGCATGCTTCAAACTCGTCGTGGGACTATATATTAGTATTCTTCTAGTAATACTCTAGTAATATTAAAGGATTATCTATAAGTCGCAAAAATACTCAGCAGACCAAACGCGATTCCTAGGACAAGGATTGGTATCCTAATCAGGGCCAAGATATCCCGGGTGGCACTTCCCTCATCACACTGGCCTTCATCGGCACCGATGGCCTGACCGACCTGGCCAGTGGTACTGTCGCAATCGTCCTCTATCCTTTCATCGATATAATCAATCGCAAAACCGGCCACAAAGAATCCTACGATACAGGCCGCACTGAGTATGATTCCCACTGTTCCTGCAAATATCTCGATAATCGATGGTCCAGCTTGTGAATCAGACATTGTTACTATGCGTTTTCAGGGTCGTCATCCTCAGAATCGTCCTGGTCCTGTTCTTCTTCGTCGGATTCGTCATCATTGCGCTCATCATCTTCGTCGTGTTCGTCATTATCACGCTCTTTGTCACAACTGCCCTCTTTCTCTTCCAATTCAGCAAGCATTACTTCTAATTCTTCACAAGCTTCTTCATCATCTTCATTACATGCGATTTCTAGGTCCTCTATAATTTCACGGACAAATACATCACGGTGTGGGCCTCTCTTTTTGCGATCGTCATCTCCTTTGCGATCGTCCTTTCTATCATCTTTATCATCGCCAAAGATTTTCTTCCACTCTTCCATAGTTAGACAAGCGTCGGCATCCCAATCTTTCTCTTTTCTGTCCCATCCTTTATCCCATCCTTGATCCCAGTCTTTCTCTTTGCGATCGTCCATCATCTCAGCAATCATTTCGCGAAGATCGACGCAAGCTTCCTCGTCGCCATCTTCACAAGCTTCGGCTAATTCTTGCATTACTGCACGAATTTCTTCCCAGTTTTCATCATAGCGGTCAGTTACATGATTGTGATCATCGGCTTCATCATCGTCGTGTGAATGATCGTCGGCTTTATCATCAGCGTGGCTGTGTTCACCATCATCTTCTTCTTCATCAGAGTCGTCGTCACCGCCTCGTGCCCTGTCATCTTCATCATCGCGCTCTTCTTCTTCACGGGCCTCATCAGACTCCTTTTCCCAGTCTTCCTTGTTCCAGTCATGGTCAGCTAAGCTCTCCTTCCATTGCTCCAAGGTAAGACAATCCTTCTCAATGACATCTTTGTCCATCTCATCAATAGGTCTGTCATTCAGGATGTCTTCTTTCTGAATATCATCAAAATCTTTGGTACGGACATCATCTTTCTTGACGTCAACCAAATCATCTGGGGTATTGAACTTCTCAAGGACAGCTTGTCCTTCATCGGAAGCGATTGCAATAGGACTTGCAATCAGCAGCATCAAGGCTACGATGTAAGCCTTATTTTCTATCATATTAACCTGAAAATATCACTAGTATATAAAAGAGCGCCAAAGGAATTTGTTTAGCGAGGTGGATTAGCCTAGTTCAATTGCGCTGGGAATTTGCAAAAAAACAAAAACTTTATTATCAATTTTTGAAGGTCCAATAATTGGTAAGCTGTCTACAGTTGATGGTCTATGACCGCTCCATTCTTGTTTGTGATCGAAAGTAATGCCGGGGAACATTGATTTTGCATTTCTCAATAATAGTTCATAAGCTTTATTATTTGGTTTTGAATTAATGCTCCCAAACTCTACAAGTCCAGCAAACCTTATTCCAGTAGGACGCGGAGTAATAGCAAGTTTAAGATAACCATTCATTATTGGATATTTTATTCTAATATTTGTTTCAAATAATTCTAAATGATAACCTCTTTCTGATTGCATAGGCACTTGGATGCCAAATTTTTTTGAAAAAGATTCTGAATAAATTCCTGAAGAAACTAAAACATTATCAGCATATAAATTAGTGTTTTTAGTTTTGATCTCAACTTGGTTTTCTTTTGAAACAATATCAACAACTTCATCTTCAATAATTTCACCTCCCAATTCTTTAAATCCACTAATTAAATCGTCTAAATAATTTTGACTATTTGAAATATATCCTTGATCATTAATTTTTATTGCAAATTGATATTCATTGGAAAGACCAGGTAATAAATTTTTAAGTTCATTTTTTTCAATATCTATTAAATTAAATCCATGTTTTTTTCTTAAATCCCAAGTAAAAGAATCTTTAATAAAATCATCTTTGTTTTTATAAATAAATAAAAATGGCGATCTCTCAATCCATCTGGTTGCTTGCGTTCCTTCTGCTAACTTTTTGTGTTCACCAATACTATCTGAAAGTAGTGAAACTAAATGTTTAGAAATATATTCAACTTTATCGGTCTTTGCATAAGATAAATATCTTAATAAAAATGGAATTGTTTTTAACACTCCTGGAAATCTTAAAAAAAGAGGTCCATCTTTTGAAAATAGCATTTTTGGAATTTTTCTAAAAATTCCAGGCATCAAAACTGGAGTAATTGATGGACCTGATAGCCATGAAGCGTTTCCATATGAAGCTGGCTTTCCCTTAAAATCTCTATCTATTAAGGTAATTTTACAACCTCTTCTTATTAAATATAATGCAGAAGATATTCCTATAATTCCACCTCCAACTATAACTATATTTTTTTTTAAGTCCATTAAGCTATCCACTCACTAACTGGAGCTTTAGCTTCTTCTAAAGGTTGGCTAATAATATCAATTAAACAAGGGCCTTTTTTATATTTAATTGCTTCTGAAATAATTTTTTTCAGTTCGCTAGGTTTTTTTACTGTCCAGGTCTTAATTCCATATGAAGATG
>ENA-UPTF01002188-UPTF01002188.1-marine-metagenome-genome-assembly--contig:-NODE-2188-length-11477-cov-2.180088_pt1 | contig 11477 bp, 8 predicted proteins | sample MGYA00238166_ERZ767019 | MGnify/ENA primary metagenome ERZ767019 (study PRJEB28930, sample SAMN06266391) | marine metagenome | isolation source: Sea water from 250 m depth | place: Atlantic Ocean | study... | reverse complement strand
CATGCGAGGAGATTTGGGAGCGTAGATATCCCCGAATTTTTCTTTGATGTATGTCCTTGCTTCGTCCTGAGCTGTCTTCGCAACGGTCGTCGAGTCTGTCCGCATGTACGTGATCAACCCGACGGAACCCCTCGTACCTAGCTCGATACCTTCATAAAGTTGCTGAGCGATCACCATCGTACGACGACCTGTGAACCTCAATTTCCGATAGGCTTCTTGTTGCAGTGTGCTAGTCGTAAAAGGTGCACGAGGCTTTTCTTTTCTCTCTTTACGGGTTACTTCGTGCACGTGGTAAGCAGCCCCTTCTAGATCATTCTTAATCTGCAGGGCCTCATCTTCTGTGGAAGGTTTAGACTCTTTAGATCCGAGAATCCCCCGATACTTTGTCTTGAAGGAGTTATTAGCTTTGCCGTTCTCTGACCGGTTTAGTAGATCGGCTTCAATTGACCACCATTCCTCAGGTACGAATGCTTTAATCTCACGCTCACGATCCACCATGAGTCGCAGGGCTACAGATTGAACTCTCCCTGCCGACAGGCCACTTCGCACTTTCTTCCATAACACTGGACTCAGTTCATACCCGACTATACGGTCAAGGACTCGGCGAGCCTGCTGAGCGTCGATGAGGTCTTGATCGAGCTCGCGTGGGTGGTCGAATGCCTCATTCACCGCACTTTCGGTTATTTCATGAAAAACTACGCGTCGCACCTTCTTTTCGTCAATTTTGGCAGCTTTTATCAGGTGCCAAGAAATTGCTTCCCCTTCCCTGTCAGGGTCGGTTGCAAGATAGACATATTCCGCGGTCTTCGAAGCCTTCGCAATCTCAGAGATCACCTTCTTCTTGTCCGGCATCACCCGGTAGGTAGGTTCGAAGGTTTTATCGGCTATGTTGACTCCAAGTGCCTTATTTGGGATATCACGGACGTGCCCCATAGAAGCTAAAGTCTCAAACTTACTGCCTAGAAAACGGTTTATCGTCCTCGCTTTTGCGGGGGACTCGACTATTACAAGGTCTTTACTCATTCTTCTCCATTTCAGTGTAGACGTCTTAAGGGTTGTTGAAGTTAACCCAGAAAACCAGAGAGGGGCAGGTTTGCCGCCTGCCCCCGCTCGCTAATATATTAATTATATGGACGAACCGGCCCCCCAATGTCAAGTATCAATAGGTGACGAGTAATAGATAAACTGTGGATTGAGGCCGCCAAACTAATGGTCAATGTGTTGGCTTGGAAGTAGGAATTCTACGAAGAGCGACCGTTTTTAAGTGCTCGGCCTGGTAATAGGCCAGTATGCTCTCCGCCGTCAACGACGATCTTACCGTTCACAATGACATATTTGATGCCAACAGGGAACTGCTTGGGGTTGGTTCGAGTCCCGGGTGCTTTCACGGTTCGGGGGTCGAATACCGTGATGTCAGCCTTCATTCCATCGCGAAGAATCCCGCGACCAGCAATGAGAAAGCGTTGGGCAGGGAACGAGGTCATTTTTCGGATCGCCTCTGGCAGAGATAAATGGCCCTCTTCTCTCACGAACTCAGAGAGGATAATTGGGAAGCAGCCGTAGGTTCTCGGACTCGGGAAATCTCCTAACAGAACCGCATCACTACCTACCATGGAAAGCGGGTGAGATATGAAGGATGGGAGTGCTGCACCATTCGCACCCGCCGCGACGTAACAGACTTGCAGTCCCTCTTCGAGCAAGAGGTCGCAGAGGGCATCAACCGGGTGCTGGTCACGGATTTGGGCAACCAACTCAACGGAAGCACCCTCAAACCGATGGTTCCAGGGACGGTGAAGATTGGTAAGCCAGATGTCCTCCCACGTGGGTGCCCTCGGCCGTACCTCTTCACGTAAGCGTTTCCGACTCTGTGGGGAACGAAGAACACTCTTCAATTTCTCTGGGCCACCGAGATGTGCCCAGTCAGGAAAGAAGATCAGGACTCGCGTGCTGCCAAGGACGTAGGGGTAACTGTCAAAAGTGACATCAAGGTCTTCCTTCTCGCGGGCATCTTCGATAAGGCCAAGCAGCCTACCGGCTCCTCCAGGGCTGGTAGCCGATTGGTAAAAATGTGTGATGTGGACTGGGACCCCACTCCGTCTACCGATATCGATCGCTTCCCGAAATGGGTCAAGGTAACGATCACCGAGGCGGTAACGCACGTGTGTGTGGTACACCCCACCTAGGTTGGCTACCTCCTTTGATAGGGAAACTAGCTCATCAGTATCAGCAAAGTTTCCAGGAGGATACTCGAGGCCAGTTGACATCCCAACAGCCCCTTCCTGCATTGATTCACGTATCAGTGCCCTCATGTTCGCGATATCACCCTTAGTAGCGGGTTCGTTACCCCAGCCGATGGCGTCGATACGCAGGGGCGAATTACCTACTAAATAGGCAATGTTGACGGACGTTTTGCGGTCGAACTGATCAAGGTACTGTTCGACGGTTGACCATCGGCCATTGAGTGGGGGTATCCCGTCTAGTCCAGAATTAATCTCCATAAATCGAACGAGATCCTTCTGAGAACGGAACGGAGCATAGGAGTTGCCGTCGACTCCGACAATTTCTGTGGTGATGCCCTGAGACACTTTCGGATGGTGCTCAGGTTGGGATAGGATCATTAGTCCTGAATGCGCGTGCACGTCGATGAACCCAGGGCATACGACATCACCTACTGCGTCGATTGTTTTCGACGCCTGGACCTCGGAGACATCGCCACGGAGCACTCGTATTGTATCCCCTTCTACTCCTACAGAGGCGTAGAATCCGGGGCTCCCGGTACCATCAATTACAAGTCCATTGGTTATAAGTAGGTCAAGCACGATTATCCCTCTATGAGCCACCAAATAGAGACGAGTACTATTGCACCAACAGCCATTGCAAGCCCGTAGCTCGACATTTCACCCGACTGGATGTACCGCGCGCGGTATGCTACGAAACGGATGCTGGTAGCGAGGCCATCAACTGCGGTGTCGTTTATCACAACACGGTCGAATTTCGAGAGAAAGGTACCGAAGGACAGGAATATTCGGTTAAGGGCAAAAAAGAAGGGCACGAACCTACCAGCGATTGCAACTACTGGGATGAAAGCCTTTCTCCTGGGTAGCCACCATCCCAATCGACACTGTGAGAATGAACGCTACAGTGCTGAGTCCAAGGATGCTCCATGCAGACTCAGCACTGTTATTATCCAGCAACATATTCTAGGCGGAAGACGTTATTCGCTTGCTTGTCGGATATTTTCTTTAAGGATATGGGGTCGCAGGTAAGTCGCGATACTGGTAACCGTGTGGTTTTTGTCCAGGAAGACTGCAGTTGGGTACGCCGCAATTGAGTACGACTTCCTGATTGTTTCGTCTACGTCTCCACCCACAGGGAAATTCATCCCTCTCTCCTTGGCCATCGTTTTGCCTTCATCCCCTGACCCAATCGACACGCCTTCAGACTCTTTTTTACTCGCTATTAGCACGTCGACACCCACGATATTGATTTCTCCTGGATAGTCTTCTTCGTGCTCTTTCAGGAATTGAAGGACGTCCCCACATTCATAGCAACTCGGGAAGAAGAAGAAGATTACCGTAGGCTTGCCTTGCACCTGCTCAAGGGAGAACTGTTCACCATCAGCATGGTTTTCATTCTCATATAATGAGAGTTCAAACTTCGGAGCCGGTTGGCCAATTTCAACGAGGGTGATTCCAGCGGCCTTAGCCTCCTCGTCTTTAGCGGCATTGACTCTGTCAGTCACAGATTCCTTGCCGGGCTCCCACATAGTCTCTGCGGCGTCTCCAACCACTCCGATATCGTTGGCACCACCCCCAGAGCAGCCAAGGCTAAGCATTATTATCAGGGCAATGCTACCGATGAATAGTTTGCGAAGGTCCATGGTCATTCTCCTTACTTAGTAGGTTAGATTTGGCCGGCTATCTACTCTTGAGTCCTATGATTTGTTTGAGTCTGGCTCATTGACCGAAGATTGTCATTCTTGATTCTGTGAGGTCTTTATCTAAGTTCATCGTGGCTCACCTCTTACTAACTCATGGAATTGACGGTGTCAATATTAACAGACGAGCGATTTCTATACAGCCTCAAGATGATAGCCATTGCAAGGATTAATTCTGCAGTAGCAATGGTTATTACAAATATGATGATCACCTGGCCGAATGCTCCGGCAAGGCTTGTTACTGTAGCGGCCAAAAATACTGCGAGCGACAGTGACACGAGACGATTTCCCTACTCAACAGTGTGTATATGAGAATCCAGCCTAGCGTACCAAAATACGGAAGTTCCTTCTAGCTGTCAGCCTCTTGCTGAGCTGGTCACCCCTTGCTAGACTCCGTGGACTACTAGTAGGAGTTCAGTATGAACATCTCCCAAACTGCACAACGTATCTATGATGATGCGACCGTCGTCGATGGATTAAATGTCAGTAACTGGGACAGCGACAGTGTGTTCGAGAGTCTCCACAGCGGGCAGGTTGCAGCGATAAACGCTACCCTCGTGACCTGGGAGAATTTCCGGGAGACACTTGACCACATTACTGGCTGGATTGGGCGTTTCCACGAACGTGCCGACGTAATCACTCAGGTAGGGAACGTAGAGGATATTCATCGTGCGAAACGAGAAGGGAAGGTGGGTATTATTCTAGGTTGGCAAAACACGTCGCCGATTGAGAATGATCTTGACCGCCTGGAATTGTTTCATCGGCTTGGAGTCCGCGTTATGCAGGTCACCTACCATGAAAGGAACTTGCTTGGCGACGGATGTATGGAACGGCAAGACGGAGGATTAACCAACTTTGGGGTTGATGCAGTTAGAGAGATGAACCGCCTCGGTATTTTACTGGACCTTTCCCACGTTGGTATCGCAACCACGATGGATGCCATTGAGATTTCTGAAAAGCCAGTTGCAATCACTCATGCTAACGCCAAGTCTTATTATGATCATCGGCGTAATAAAACAGATGATGCCATAAAACTAATGGCTGAGAAGGGAGGAGTCATTGGTTCAACCTGTATTAGAACCTTTCTCCGCAATTCTACACAGGCCACCATGGAAGATTACTTAGATGCCATTGACCATCTCGTCGAGATGGTGGGTGTTGACCACGTTGGAGTTGGTACTGACCATACACAAGACCAAACTTCAGATTTTTGGAAGTACATAGGGGCTCAGCAGGGGACCAAGTTCCCTTCTAGTTTCACCGCGGTTAGTGGAGAACCTCAGCCCTGGCAAGACCACTACCCTGATGATTTGGAGACTCCTGACCAACTCCCAAATTTGGTGGAAGGTTTGTTAAACCGGGGCTACATTGGTGATGATATCATCAAAATTCTTGGTGGAAACTGGATACGGCTTTTTGGCGAAGTCTGGTCAAATTCTTCGGATTCCAAATAACAAATGTTCGTCCCCACGAAGCGAGAATGTTTTGCGAAATCGGCAAGTGAATTGAGGGTAACTAGGTGACTAAAGTTCCGATAAGCGAAAACGGTAAATCTGCGATCGATGTTGCTCGGGGAGCAGCGTTGCTGGCAGGAGAAATCATGCAGGATCGCTTTGAAAAGGTTAAGGAGATCTCATACAAGGGGCCTGGCGATATAGTCACCGATGTTGACCGCGAGGTAGAAGCCGAGGTCTTTTCTTTCCTGGCCAGCGAATACCCCTGTATGAACCTAGTTGGTGAAGAGAGTTCCCCCGATCTACGGGCTGATAAGGGGTATGCTTGGATTGTGGATCCGATCGATGGTACCCGTAATTACGCCTATGGTATCCCGTTGTACTCCACGGTCGTTGGGCTGGCTTACGAAGGGACGGTGTTGGTAGGGGTTAACTACGATCCTAATCGAGATGAGCTATTTGGGGCAGAACGCGGCAAAGGGGCATTCTTAAATGGTAAGAGGATTCAAGTTTCGGAGCGGGCGTCCCTCGATGAGTGCATAATTGGCCTAGATCTTTCATATGGTGATGTCAGAGCTAAGTACGCCCTGGAAATGGTCGCCAACACGGTTTGGCCGCATATGAGAACAGCGAGAATGATCGGTTCTTCGGCCCTGGGCCTCTCCTACGTGGCTGCAGGCCGAACAGATCTCTATTTGATGACCGGTCTCAAACCCTGGGATCAGGTGGCGGGCCTACTATTAGTTGAAGAAGCAGGCGGAGTCACGACTGATCGGATGGGTAGATTGGCAACGCTCTATAGCGACGGCATCATCGCTTCCTGTCGTGATATCCACGAGGAGTTCATGCAACGGACGGAAGGTCATCCCTGGAGAGAAGCAGCCGGCTAACCGGCGTAGATAATCAGGCTAAATCAAGAAGAGTCTCTGATAACGCAAATACACATGAACTTCGATCCCCTCCGATGGTGGTGCGCCATATATCACGAGAGTAGGCTTCCCCGTTAATTGACTGGCCTTGGACCGTCAGCGATGTGTCCCATGTAAAGTAGAGTAGGGAGAAGATCTGGACGTCCTTCTTACCGCTAGGGGCTGGGCCCCAGTGAACGGTTGCGGGCTCGGTAATCTTCCAGACAGACTGGATCTCTGTGTCGTCTGCTTGGATCGTCCAAGAAGGGTTCTCCCGGATGTCACCACCCCTGCTTAGGGTAGCGTCAATAACTGGCATCTCATGGTCAAACTGGTTTCCCCTTCCGCGAATCATCTCGTTGTAGGTCCACGAAGCTAGTACCCGGTTATCAGTATAGATTGCGTCAATCCCAGCCTCAGGGATTATAACGAGCGCTACGGTGCCCTCACCAGCGGATGAATAACGGGTGTGGTAGATACTAACGCTCCCACTATCGATGTCGTCTCCACTTCTGCGGAGGTAGTTGATCCAGTGCTCTCCAGACCAGCGGACAGTCGCTTGTATAGTATCGGTGCTCATAAGCTAACCTCGGTTGTTATTTAGGGGCTATCAGGTGGTTGATGGTTAGGTTGTTACGGCCCCGTGTGCAGCAGATCCCACCAGCTTTGCATACTTGGCCATCACGCCAGTAGTGTAGTTAGGTTTGGGTTTGATCCAGTCTTTACGGCGGTTTTCCAACTCTTTTTCGGAGACTTGAACGCTGAGTTCTCGGGTATCGACGTTCATTTTGATAATGTCCCCATCTTGCACTAAGGCAATTGGCCCTCCGACCGCAGCTTCAGGTGCTATATGTCCGATCATCGGACCGTGGGTTGCGCCTGAGAACCGTCCGTCTGTGAGCAATATAACGTTACTTCCAAGATCACCCTGTCCCATGATTGCCCCAGTAACTGCGAGCATCTCCTGCATTCCGGGTCCTCCCTGAGGACCTTCATAGCGAATAACCACGACGTCACCCTTCTTGACCTTGCCATTAGTTACTGCCTCAAAACAGTCTCTCTCCCCATCAAACACTTTCGCAGGACCCTCATGGCTCAAATGTCCCGTACCAGCAACTTTCATGACGGCACCGTCTGGAGCGAGGTTGCCCTTTAGGATCACAAGCCCCCCAGTACTCTTGCGGGGTTGCGTAATTGGGTAGATAACTTTCCCATCAGGTTCTTGGATGGCCATTCCGGCGAGATTCTCCGCCATCGTTTTTCCGGTCACTGTTATGCAGTCGCCATGGAGTAGACCGGCGTCAAGTAGTTGCTTCAGTACGACCTGTACTCCGCCAGCCCTATCAACATCCGACATCACGAACTGGCCTCCAGGCCGGAGATCCGTCAAGTAAGGTGTTGTGCGAGCAAGACGATCGAAATCGTCAATAGTCAACTCAACTTTCGCTTCGTTAGCTATGGCAAGCAGGTGTAGGACTGCGTTGGTTGAACCGCCCATTGCTAACACAATCATAATTGCGTTTTCTAGCGATTCCTTAGTGATGATATCTCGTGGCTTGAGGTCCTTTTCAAGCAGGTTGTAAAGTGCTGGCCCAGCAGTGTAGGCAATGCCTTCTCCACGCCTGTCGACGGCGGGGATTGATGCAGCTCCAGGTAGAGACATGCCCATCGCTTCTATGGCCGAAGACATCGTGTTGGCAGTGAACATGCCTGAGCACGCCCCTTCGCCTGGGCATGCAGCCTTCTCCATAGCGATCAAGTCTTCGTGAGATAAGTTGCCCTGGGAGTAGGCACCAATGGCTTCAAACATATCCTGCACATTTATGTCCTTGCCATGGAAGTTTCCAGGGAGGATGGCACCGCCGTAAACGAAAATAGATGGGATATTCAGCCGCGCCATTGACATCAGGCTACCGGGCATGTTTTTGTCGCAAGCCGCCACTGCGATGAGGCCGTCCATACTTTCCCCAAAGCAGACCGTTTCAATCGAATCAGCGATCACTTCTCGGCTCACGAGCGAAGCCTTCATTCCCTCTGTGCCCATCGAAATCCCATCGCTGATAGTAATTGTGCCAAACATAAACGGCACGCTACCCCCAGCCCACAAACCGTCTTTTACTCTTTCCGCAATACGTGTTAGGTGTACGTTGCATGGCGTGACATCACTTGCAAGGTTAGCAACTGCGACAAAGGGTTTCTCCATGTCATCGTCACGTAGACCAACCGCGCGTAGCATGGATCGTGCGGCCGCGCGGTCCGGCCCGATGCTAACAGCCGCGCTGTGTTTTTTAAGTGCTGCTGCCGATGTAGTCGAAACCATAGGTGCTCCTTGAGAGGTCGTCTGGGTAGCTAAATTATAGCAATCATGTCGAAACCATCACAGAGAATCACTGAGCCGGTTCTTCGTTGCTAAGCGGTGTGCGCTTCCTGCGTGACCGGTTAATGTTCCAGATCAGGAAGATTATGCCCCCAATTACGATGACGCTTAGATAGGTAATTGACCTATCAAGTAGTGCTACAGAGGCCGCGTCGTGGCGTGTCATCCCAAGAATCAAAATGCCCGTGACCCCGGGTTCCACGGCCCCTATACCTCCAGGTGTAGGCACTGTGCTCAAAATGGCATGGCCCAAAGCAGCGACTAGCACCAACGACAGCGGTATATCAAAGCCCAGTGCTTGCACAACGAAGTAGAGTCTTCCGATTTCCAACAGCCACCCGACGATGCTTAAGAGTAACGGCAGGCGTAAACTCTCGAAGCTGCCAAGCGTCCCATTCTGGAATTCTTTATATGAAGATCGTATTCGGGCAGGAAGAAACTGCGCGATGCGAGGGCCATATCCGCGCATTGTTAACATTACTACGCCGAGCAGTGCTGCCATACCGAACGCTGCTCCGACTATGTAGACGACGCTGCTGAAGTCGGATGTTAGGGAGAACGCTATTGCTCCAACGAGCATCAACCCGAAAATAGTTGCCATATCCATAATTCGTTCGGCAAAGATAGTGCCTAGACTCCAGGAGAAGCTACTACGAGTTTCGTCAGAAAGCGTGTAAGCTCGGTATGCGTCTCCGAGTCGTAGCCATGCAACAGAGTTAACGAACCAACCGATAATGATGAATTGAGAATATTGGACCACGGTTGGTAGCTGGCGGTCGGGCGCAGTCTCAATGCCAGCACTTTGGGATAGGATTCTCCAGCGTAAGCCGCGGAAACCGAAGCTTAGGTAGTAGCAGAGTCCTGCCACTAGATAGAGAAGAGGGTTCATTGTACGAACGTTTTCTAAGGTTCGGCTCCAGTCGAGTTCGAACCGCGTTGCTAGAAAAGCTATAAGTGCTACCCCGACCGCAAAAGACATCAGGGTTGGAAGCGAGAGGACTCGCCGTTTTAGAGAAACGTTGCTGCGGGTGTCGGGATTAACTGTGCTCAAGGTTTATAGTGGGCGTTTGGCTGGAATACCTGAACGGCGGGGGTATTGTGGCGGACTTTCTTGAAGCTTTTCAAGGATTAAGAGGTTGCCCTTTCCCACCTGAATGGTCTCTCGAAGCCTTCCGCCTAAAATTTTGATTGCATGCTCTGCATCTGTAATTTCCTTCTCAACCGCTTGGCCTTTGTGAGCCAATAATAGTCCACCCACAGCGCAAAATGGCAAGCACAGTTCGACTAGTATCGGTAGTTTAGCCACCGCCCTTGCCATCACTAAATCGTACTTTCCCCGCTCGATAGGACTATGTGCAACCTCTTCTGCCCTGCCGGTTATCACACGAATTCTATCGAGGTCCAGTTCCTTGACCACGTGGTTAAGGAACTGTGTCTTCTTTGCAGTTGCTTCAAGTAAAGTGAGATGTAGGTCAGGGAATGCAATCTTGATGGGCAGGCCTGGGAACCCGGCGCCTGTACCTACGTCGATAACTTTACTATCGGATATCATAGTTGGAGTGAGAACAGATGCACAGATGAGCGAGTCTAAGAAGTGACGGGTTTGTACGTGTTGGTAGTCAGTGATGGTCGTAAGATTAGCTCTCTTGTTTGCTTCAATGAGCAGGCGGTAGTAGTTTTCAAAGTCTATTAATTGACGCGCGTCGAGATTGATATCCAGTAGCTGCGCTTCTCGCTGTATCGTAGTCATCATGTGTGGATTCTAGCACCGTCTATGGAACATGATTCACTCACAGGTTCTAGAACACGTACGTGAAAGATAGTAAGGAGACCGCAAAGAAATCTTTTCCTAGGCGTGTCAGGCTGTGGTATGCGTTCTAGACGGTGGTGCGAGGAACTCTGTCAGTTGTCTACAAGAGTAGCTGCTGACCACTAGCGACCAGTTTGACTCCCACAATTATGTTGACTAGACTGCTCTCACAAAATTATTTGCCTTGGGGGAGCTTGGGTAGCCAGGCTGAGAGGGCAGTTGCGATGCTGTCGACCCCACACCTGATCTGGGTAATGCCAGCGTAGGGATGAGGTCCCCTCGTTATGAAATGGCCGCCTAGATAGGCGGTCTTTTGATATAACGACATGAATACAGAGCAAGCCATATCAGTTGAAAGTCTATCTAAAGATTTCCTGAGTCGTGGCAATCGCCTGCCTGTTTTGAACCAAATCGATTTTCATGCTGAGCATGGAGAGTTCGTCACTATTGTCGGACCGAGTGGCTGTGGTAAGAGCACACTGATGAACATCATGGCTGGCCTCGACAGTCAAAGTAGTGGGGCCGTGTTACTACAGGGTGAGGTATCTGATGATCGGTTAGGCCGAGTTGGATACATGCATCAAAAGGACCTGTTATTACCTTGGCGCAGTGTCATAGACAATGCCGTACTTGGCCTCGAGGTTCTTGGCTCCGGTGGGGCCCGTGCTAAAGAAAAAGCTCAACACCTTATGGATCTGTTTGGTCTAGCCGGCTTCGAAAACGAGTACCCACATGCACTTTCGGGAGGTATGAGACAGCGAGCAGCGTTCCTTCGCACTGTGCTGACAGACCAGGATGTCTTTCTACTCGACGAGCCATTTGGCTCTCTTGACGCCCTAAGTCGGAGTAAGATGCAGGAATGGCTTCTAAGCCTCTGGGAGTCTATGAATAAGACGATTGTCCTGGTAACGCATGACGTCGACGAAGCAATTTTCCTGTCAGACCGAGTCTACGTTATGAGTCCTCGGCCCGGATGTATGCGCCTGGTCGA
>ENA-UPTF01002187-UPTF01002187.1-marine-metagenome-genome-assembly--contig:-NODE-2187-length-11493-cov-6.035739_pt1 | contig 11493 bp, 6 predicted proteins | sample MGYA00238166_ERZ767019 | MGnify/ENA primary metagenome ERZ767019 (study PRJEB28930, sample SAMN06266391) | marine metagenome | isolation source: Sea water from 250 m depth | place: Atlantic Ocean | study... | reverse complement strand
CCTTTGCCGATTTGAAGGGAACATTAGAATATTTTGTAAAGCGTGTCTTTGGTAATGATGTGCGCATGCGTTTTCGCCCCAGTTTCTTTCCCTTCACTGAACCAAGCGCAGAAGTTGATATCTGGGATGAGAATCGGCAGCAATGGCTGGAGATCCTTGGCTGTGGTATGGTAGACCCAGCTGTATTCGAAAATGTTGGTTACGACCCCAATATCTGGCATGGATATGCCTTTGGTCTTGGAATTGAACGAATCGCCATGCTGAAGTACGGCATAACAGACATTCGGCTCTTCTTTCAAGGTGATAAACGCTTCCTGGAACAATTCTAATGCGTATATCCATTGACTGGCTCAATGAATTTGTTAGTATAAAGGAAGATCCATCAGACTTGGCGGATATGTTATCCATGCTGGGGCTGGAAGCAGAACCGGTACATGATTTTTCAGGTTTATCCGGGGTTGTTGTCGGCAAAGTTGTGACCGCCGAAAAGCATCCCAATGCAGATCGATTAAAATTATGTACGGTGAATGATGGGACCACTACAGTGAATGTGGTCTGCGGTGCACCCAATGTAGCAGCTGGACAAACTATTCCCTTTGCCCAAGTAGGATCAGAATTACCCGGCGGGATTAAAATATCAAAAGTAAAAATACGGGGTGAAAAGAGCAGTGGTATGATTTGCTCAGAACGTGAGCTCGGTATATCCGATGAACATGAAGGAATTATGGTACTGCCTGATAAATTGAAGGCCGGTAAAGCAATTAATACCTACCTGGGCGAGGTTTATAATGCCTTGGATCTCGATATTACACCAAATAGACCGGATGGTTTTTCCCATTATGGCGTGGCCCGGGAAATCGCCCTTAAAACCGGTAGAAAACTCAAAGAATTATCCATAAAACGTGCCACAAAAAAGGCTAGTGACATACATGATATCGCCAGGGTGAAAATAGATAATAAGAATGACTGCCCCAGATACATGGGTGCTGTGCTGGAAAATGTGTCTGTGGGACCAACGCCGGACTGGATGGTGGACCGCCTTAAGGCCGCTGGCCAGCGCAGTATAAATAATATCGTAGATATATCAAATTATGTGCTCCTGGAAATGGGGCACCCAACCCATATCTTCGATTATGATAAGATCCCTTCCAATACCATTGGTATCAGACGGGTAAAAAATGATAGACAGATCACCACCCTGGATGAAGAAAAAAGGAAATTATCGCAGCAGCAACTCTTGATCACAGATGGAAAAAAGCCCATAGCTTTAGCAGGTATTATGGGTGGACTAGAGTCAGCGGTATCGGAAAAAACAACGACTGTTTTTGTCGAAAGTGCTTATTTTGATCCGGTTACCATTCGCAAGGGTTCCAAGGAATTAGGGTTGCTCACCGATGCTTCCCGGCGATTTGAACGGGGGGCAGACATTAAGGCAGCTGAAACTGCCTTATGGCGTGTTATCAATCTACTTATGGAATTGGCCGGTGGAACAATGGTCCCTGGTATAATTGATGAATATCCAGGCGCTGTTAAGGTGCCGCGTATTACAATGCGCCGTTCCGAGCTGGATCTTTATGCCGGTTGTGATATCAGTGACAAAAAAGTAACTGGAATTTTCAGTGGACTTGGGGTGACCAATAATAAGAAAAAAGATCATTGGGTTTGTAGCCCGCCAACATATCGTCCCGATTTGGAACGGGAAGTTGACCTGATAGAGGAAATCATCCGCGTATACGGGTATGATAATATTCCCGCAGCGACCAATTTTTCATCCTCATTCTCTTCAGCTAATCCTGATCCTGAAGATAATCTTGACCAATTGCGTCATCTTGTAAGCGGATTTGGGTATCACGAATGTCAATCAAATTCACTGCATAGTGCAGGATGGGCCAAGGCCAGTGGGAAAAAGCCCGTGCCTGTTATGAATCCACTAAGTGAGACCATGACCCATATGCGGACCGATTTACTACCCGGTTTGCTGGAAACAGTCGACTTTAATATCAAAAATGGTTCCCCCGATGTGTATTTATTTGAAATAGGGAATGTATTCCAACAGGAAAAACCAGGTTTAAAGGGCATTAAGGAAACACCCATAATGAGCGCTGTATTACACGGACAAAGTGCCGCCCTTTCGGTACACGGGCAGAAAAAAGATAGCAATCTTTTTACGGCTATGGGGCATATTAATAGCTTGTTTCTAGCCTTGGGGTCCAGTGCGCCTGATTTTGAAGCGGCTAAAAGTAGTGGATTTAGCAATGCATTCAATATCAATCTTGGAAAACAATGCTATGGTTTACTGGGGACCGTTGACAAGAAATTTGTGACTGATTTGAACCTTGAAATTGACGATCCTGTATATAGTTTTCATATTGACCTTGGTGCTTTTACAGAATTGCTGGATAAGCAAAGGAAATTCGCGGCGATTAATCCCTATCCGATCGTGGAAAGAGATGTTGATTTTGTGCTAAGTGAAGAAGTAGAAACAGGCACAGTTTCCGCGGCGATTAAAGGAAAAAATTTCCCCAATCTTATTGCTGTATTTCCACTGGATATCTTTCGCCATGAAAGCCTGGGATCAAAGGCAAAAAGCGTTACCTTTCATTTCAAATTCCAGAACCCAAATAAAACTCTTGAAGACAAGGATGTAACTTCCGTAATAGATAAAATTAAGCGTCTTGTTTCATCTGAGTTTAACGCTAAATTACGTTCATGAATTCTAGGAATTGAGGAGTAAAATTATGGATGACAATGAAAGTTTTGTTCGCGTAACAATTTTTGGCCAGGATTATACGGTAAAAGCACCGGCGGATTCCACGTACATTAAATCCATTGCTAAATATGTTGATGAAAAAATGCGGGAAGTACAACAAGGACTCACCGATCCGCAATCAACCACGAGAATTTCCATGTTGGCGGCCATGAATATTGCTGACGAATATTTTTCTTCGCGCAATGATAAAGATAAGTTCACTTCCGAGATTGAAGGAAAAGTACAGTCAATCATCGAAGTTATTGACGAAGAACTGAATTAACTTACCCTATACTATGGCTGAAACCAGGATTCTATCGGGCAAGGTGGTTTCAGATGCAGTCTACGCTGCCTTAGAAAGCCGTATTCAATCTCTTAAAGAAGCCAGCGTTGTCCCTGGTCTTGCAGCCGTTATAGTTGGAGAAGATCCAGCATCCCAGGTCTATGTACGTAATAAGACCCGCAGATTCTCAAAACTGCAGCTCCATTCTGAAACGATCAAACTACCCTCTGAAACAACACAGGAAGATCTTCTTGATCAAATAGAGGCCCTCAATAATGACCCTCTTTTTCATGGTATTTTGGTGCAATTACCCTTACCAAGTCATATAGATGGATCGCTGATTATAAATGCCATTGCACCCCAAAAGGATGTGGATGGTTTTCATCCGGAAAATCTAGGCCGGTTAACCGCGGGAAGGCCACGGTACGTACCTTGTACACCGAAAGGAATTATGCGCATTTTGACGCATTATGATATTGATCCTTCTGGAAAACATGCCGTCGTACTTGGTAGAAGTAATATCGTGGGTCGGCCTATGTCGATTTTGCTGAGCCAAAAACAGAAATTTTCAAATGCCACTACAACTATTTGTCATTCGGGGACAGCAGATTTAAAGGGCTTTGCAAAACAGGCCGATATATTAATTGCCGCTTTGGGGGTACCCGAATTTGTAGATCAATCATTCATAAAAGAGGGTGTTACCATCATTGATGTAGGAATAAATAGAGTAGATGATGATTCGGAAAAAGGCTATAAACTTGTAGGAGATGTTGCTTTTAATGCAGTGCAGGGCATTGCCGGCAGTATTACGCCTGTTCCTGGCGGGGTAGGGCCCATGACGATTGCTATGCTCGTTGAAAATACGGTGGAGGCGGCAGAGAAGTCCCTGGTTTAATCTTTACAAAAATTTGAATTATTATGTCAATCTGATGAGAATATTTTTCAACAAAATAACTGGATTGATATTTTACGTTTTTGTGTCAGTAACCTGCAGTGACACAAACTATAGCGACTTTACACTGGCAAAGTTTCGCTACGATAAAAAGGGTTACGATCAATATATCATCGCTAGAAATGATGGCTACCATCGGCTAACTGGTTACCATGTAGCCGACTCAACTTACGGCATTGTTGTGGTCCCTGGTTATTATCCTAAAGGTTGGATAACGAAGGGGTTTGAATGGGTGGAACCACTACGGGAATTAAGTAAGTCCCAAGTACCCATCTGGCTTTATCGTTATGACTGGAATCAATGCCCAGAACAGGCTGCCGATAGATTTCATAAAAGAATGATCAACTTTGAAATCGAAAATCCCCACCTGGATTCCTTATGGGTGATTGGACATAGTTATGGCGGTGTAGTTGTTGCTCTTTTAGCAGAAAATTGGTCTCAAGAGTTACCGCTGACAGTCCATGCTATTGCCGCTGGGTTGGCTGGATCCGGCGTTTCAGAAAGATTTTGCGGATTTTCCAAGCCCAGCGGGTATATTATCAGCGATAACGTTCGTTTTACCCAATGGCGCACAAGCCATGCTCAAGATGGTGCATTCAGGGCATTGGATGTAGATCCGCAAATCACAAACCTTTATGGTGGACAAGTACAGCAACTTCCTGAAAATTGGGGTGATCTGCGGTTGGGTCATAATCTATCCATTAAATGGGTATGCAAAAAACTCTACAATAATATGTGATTTATGATTTAAAATCCCTTAATTTGGAAAAAATCCTTGGTTTGACCTGTATACATTTTATCCAGTCACTTGCGTCGAGAAAAGCGGGTTGTGCGCAAGATCACATCTCTGAGGTAGCTATTTATCTTCTAACGGCTCCTCGTTAAATTTAAAGGCTTATTAGTGCGTCAAGAAAACAGAAAAATGAATTACATGATAAGAAGTCTAGCGATATTTTTAGTATTCCTTATAGGAAAGGGATCACTTTATGCTCAGGAAACTGGTGAAGCTGTTGATGATTGGTCACCACCGGAACTGACTGCAGTTTCCATTATATCCAGTAACGCCAATACTTCCTATGCAAAGGTGGGCGATACAGTATGGGTGTATTTTACAGCAGATGAACCCATTGATCCTGCGGCAGTAAATGTCAACATTCAAGGGCAAGGTGCAGCCCTGTACCGTAATAAGGACAACCAAACATTGAGTAAGTATATTGTTATGGATAGTAGGGGTGCGGAAGGATTAGTCAGTTTCAGTATCTCAAACTACATGGATTCTGCAGGTAATGAAGGGTCCACTGTTAGCGCTGTTACCAATGGGAGCACCATTACGTTTGACCGTACGGAACCAAACATATCAATTAGCAGTATAGAGGTTAGCGGCGGAAACGTTGTGCCGAATTACTTCAATAGCACCAATACAGGTATAGCTATCACCGTGCCCATTGCTAACGACCCATCCATCATTAATAGTTCTTTTGAAATACTAGCAAAAGTTAACGGAAATGATGCCGGTTCACTGGGCAGTTATACTGTTGCCAGTAGTGATCTGGGAAGCAATAAAACACTCCAAGCCAAGAACAATAATGACCTGGGTAATTTTGGCGATGGGAACAGTATTACATTTTATGGTAAAATAACAGATATTGCCGGGAACAGCACCACGGGCGATGAAAGTAGTTTCAGTATCCTTGTGGATAAGTCTGCTCCTAAAATTGGCAATAAACGCATCTATTCCAGTAACGTAGACCCTGCCAAAGCCGGGCTAGGGGATACGGTCTTTGTTGAATTTACAGCCAGCGAAAAAGTTACTATTGTAGACGCAACTATTGGCGGGCAGCCCATCGATGGTCACGAAGATCTAAGTGATCTTACTTCCCGGGTCTGGCGCCTTATAACCGGTGCAGGTAAAGAAGGTATTCTGTCGTTCAGTCTTGCCGGGGGCGATGTCGCCGGTAATATGAGTGCTGCCACGTCAACAGTTTTTGACGGCAGTAAGGTTGAATTTAGTCGTGGGGGATTATCGATACTGCTTACCAGGATAACATCCAATGGCAGTTATGGTGATACCCTTTCCAAGCCTGGAGATGAAATCACGGTTGAAATTACGTCAGACATGCCCCTTATAGTGAATACGGCCACTATTAGCGGTCAGACAGCCGCGGTACAAGATCTAGGTGAAAATAAGTATCTTTTCTCTATTGTTGTTGCCGATCAGGATCAGGCCGGCCTGGCCCAGTTTGAGATTGACTATACCGATGCAAATGCCCTTCCTTATGAGAAGATTACAGCAGTTACGGATGACAGTTATGTCCGTTATTACGGTACCAGGCCCCTTTTTGGTGAGGTGACAATAGCAGCTAGCGGTGCCAATCAAGCCATTGCCAGTGTCAATGATACGATCCAGCTTACGTTTCGTATCCAGGATGGGCTGTTTGACTCTGAAGTGAATATCCTGAATAAAAAGCCGGAATCTATTGCCGTTTTGGGGCAGGATACCTACCGGGCCAGTTATGTCCTGACGGAAAAAGATCCTGAAGGACCAGTAGAATTCAACATTAGTGCGGCAGATCTGGCAGGTGAAAGTGAGAGTATTAATACCACAACCAATAATTCTTATGTCATTTTCGACCAGTCACCGCCAGCTGATTTTACTGTTGGACAGGTAAGCACTTCCGGCGGTACGGTAGTGGAAAACCAATGGAATGGGAATAACCAGAATGTGCTGGTAACCGTTCCCATCGATAACGATTTGAGTTTAATCGGCGGTGGGGTACAGGTTTTGGTCAGTTTCGATGGCAGTGACACCCTTGAAATTGGTTCTGCTGCAGCTATCACCGAGGGCAATATTGGTAATTCAATTGTAGTTACACTGAGCCAGGATGAGTTTAAGACGGCTCAAAATTTTGCTGTTGGTGCAACGGCACTTTTTACAGCACAAATAAAGGACATTGCCGGCTATACAAAGATCGGCACACCCAGCAATAATCAACTGCTGATTAATAAGGCGGAAGAAAAAAGCAGTATTGTGGAAAATATTGCCATGGCAACCAGTAACAAATCATTTCCCAACGGTGCTAAAGCCGGGGATGTGATATCGCTTATCTTTCTTACCAATGAACAAATTCAAAACCCGGTTGTCATAGTAGCTGGCGAACCTGCTGTAGTGGTTGGTTTTGGGGGTAACTGGTTTGCTACCAGAACAATGACAGCGAATGATCCTGATGGAGTAGTGCAGTTTGACTTTTCACCGGTGGACATGAATGGGACTCCACGTGGATCCTTCACCGCAACCACCGATGGCTCGCAGATTTTGTATGATAATACGGCACCGGTTATCGATCATATTTATGAGGGCAGCTTCACCCAGGACGAAGACAATATTTTGACCACGGATTCACTGTATCTTGGTATGACCGGCGGTGATTCAGTATCCGGTGTAGCAGAATTTTATTTTGCCGTTGGTACGTCACCAGGGGCAGAAGATGTAGTGCCCTGGGCGAAAACAAATAATATTACTGATACCTTATTGACCGGATTGGCGTTGCAGTATAATGTACAATATTACGCCAGTGCCTATGCCGTCGATGGTTTCGGAAACAAAGGTGAAATAATCAGTGGTGATGGCTTTATGGTTGATGATGGCTCGCCGCCAGCTGTTGAACGTGAATCCATTGTAGAAAGTATCTCTATCGCATCCAGTAACAGATCATTTACTCAAGGGGCGAAAGCAGGAGATGTAATATCACTTATTTTCCGTACCAAAGAACAAATTAATAAACCGGTTGTTATGATTGCCGGTAGTGCTGCTGATGTAGTCGGATTCGGGGATAACTGGTTTGCTACAAAGACCATGGCACCGAGTGATCCTGAAGGCGTGGTATCGTTCAATTTTACGCCGGAGGATATGAATGGGGATCCCCGTGGATCTTTCAATGCAACCACCGATGGATCCCAGGTTATATTTGATAACAACGCTCCAGTTATCAGTCATCTTTATGAAGGCAGTTTCACTCAAGACGAAGACAATATTTTAAGTACTGACTCGTTATATCTCGGTATGGCCGGCAGCGACCCGGTGTCCGGTGTTACGCAATTTTATTTTGCCGTTGGTACGTCAACAGGTGCAGCGGACGTAGTGCCCTGGGTTAAAACAAATAGTATTCGCGATACGCTGCTGACTGGATTAGCACTGCAGTCTGATGTGAAGTATTTTGCCAGTGCCTATGCCATTGACAGGGTAGGCAATAAATCAGAGACACGGATTGGTGATGGGTTTATGGTTAATTACATGCCCGCAGCGGTAAGCCTTCCAGTTGCTGTAGTTGACCCTACCCCAACAGTTCTCCGCACCGTAGCTATTTTAGACTTTGAAGGCAAGGGTATCAACGTGCAGGAAGTTCAAACCCTTACTGAACGTATGCGTACTGAGATTGGCAATACCAATGCTGTTCGACTGATTGAGCGTAAAGCGATTGAAAATATCATGGCTGAACAGGGCTTGGCCCAATCGGGCTGTGTCAGTGATGAATGTGCTGCGGAAGTTGGCCAGTTGTTGGGTGTGCAGTATATGATCAATGGTGTACTTGGTAAAATGGGCGACAGTTACACGATCGACTGCAAAATGTTCTCTGTAGAAACAGGGGAAACTGTAGAGTCTGTAAATACCACCTATGAGGGCGAGATAGAAGGGCTGCTGTTGGAAATGCAGATCCTGTCCTGGGAAATTGTAGGCCTGGAAGTACCCCCAAGACTGAAACTGCAGCGTGCCGGTGAAACCGAAAAACCAACCATGGCTGTTATTGATTTTGACGGCCGCGGTATATCCGTGCTGGAAGCACAGACATTAACCGACAGGTTCACCACTGAATTAGGCTACACTGACCGGGTCCGGATGGTGGATCGCCGCACCATGACCGATGTCTTAACGGAACAGGGATTTTCTTCCGGCGAATGTACCAGTGAGGAATGCGCCGCTGAAGTAGGCGCCGCACTGGGCGTTGAGTTCATGATCAATGGATCTATTGGAAAGATTGGTAATACCTATACGATTGACTGCAAAATGTTCTCTGTGGCTACCGGTGCCGCCGAAAGTATGAAAAATTTATCCTACCAGGGCGAGGTTGATGGTTTAATTACTGAAATGGAAATCCTGGCCTGGGATATTTTGGATCTCACTATTCCCACTAATTTGGTTAAAAAGAGACAGATGGGTACCCGTGCTTTCCTGGAAAGCACGGCTTTTGCAGCTGTGAAGACAAAGACCGGGGCCTTACTGCGGTCCGCCGCTTTTCCAGGACTGGGCCAGCTTTATAACGATAAAAAAATTGAAGGGTATTCCTTTTTGGGTCTGGAAGCGATTTTAATTGGCATGACCCTAAGCAATTATTCAGCGTTTAATTCAGCACAAACAGATTATAACAGTAACCTTGCTTCATACAATTCATCCAGCACGTTGGATGATATTGCCCATTACCGGACTCTGGTGGAAGAAGCTGACCAAGAAATGGTAAAACGAAACAACAATCTGTTGTTGTTTTCCAGTTTAACCACAGTGGTATGGATCGGGAATATGGTGCATGCCTATTTAACCGGCCCTGAGGATGAAGAGGACGACCGGCCAGATGACCGTGAGGCTTCACGGTCAATCAGTGTTGCCTATGATCCAGCTTTTAATCGAACTGTACTAAAATGGGAATTTGACCTCTAATGAAGCAGATTCTTTATCTAGTAATCGCCTGTACGATCCTGTTCACATCCTGCACGAACGATGTGGCCGGCACTTCCGATGTGTTTACCAACCCCTTGGACCCTGTGACAGCAGAAGAAGAAGGGTTCTTAACACCAGCGGTTGTGTTTTTCCCATCCACGGCAACTACCAGCGTGGGCGGTGGCGTGACACTGGATATACACGCCATGGAAGTGGACAGTATTGCCGGTTCCCACATCCAGGTAAGTTATAATAAAGCGAAACTTGCGCTATTGAATTTAAGTCAGGGATCATTCTACGAAGGTGCCCCTGAAATGCTGTTTTACTACGAGGATGACACAAATTTAGGCCTGATTGATATCTATTCCGGGTTCCTGGGTGTGGATTCGTCATCTGTTTCCGGTACGGGGCAGCTGGCCAGCATGGTGTTTACCACAATTTCTGCCGGGTTATCGATTGTTACTTTTACCGTACTAAGTGAATTTGTTGATCCCCAGGATAATCCCATTGAGATACTGGGCTATGGGGTAAGTGAGGTCATTGCGGAATAGAGCTGGCTTATGAATAAGACTATCCAGAAACATTTTTTCATTATGTTGGTAGCGTATTTACTGCCATCAATTGCCCTTGCCCAGACTATCCTAACCTTTACCAATGCTGCCGCAACAGGAAAAACCGGTCCTACCCAGGCCCAGGTGAACACGGCTTATGATGGAACCACGCTGGATGATGCTGTTACGATTAATACCACGGGGATCCAGGAATGGACCGTCCCCGCAAATGGTACATATACTATTGAAGTCTATGGTGCCCAGGGAGGCAGGTCCTATTTATTAAGCTCTTCCACCTGGTACGATGGCGGTAAAGGGGCAAAGATGGTTGGTGATTTTAGCCTGAGTCAGGGGGATGTCCTGAAAATTGTAGTTGGACAGCAGGGTGTTGATAATCCGAATAATTACCGTGGTGCTGGCGGCGGCGGCGGTACTTATGTTGTACTTAGTAGTGGCACTACACTACTTGTTGCTGCCGGCGGCGGCGGCGGCGCTGGGGACTATGCATATGTTCAACATGGGCAGACGTCAACCAGTGGAACAAATGGTGGTAATTCCGGCGGGAACAACGGTGGTGGTACGGGAGGTACTAACGGCGGTGGTGGTGGTGCTGGTAGTCATGCTGGTGGTGGTGCTGGATGGACTGCAAATGGAAATACTCAATATGGTGGAGGTGGAACCAGTTTTTCAAATGGTGCACTAGGCGGAGCAAGTTATAGTGATGGTAAGGACGGCGGATTTGGCGGCGGCGGTGGATCATACGCCGGCGGCGGCGGCGGCGGCGGTTATTCCGGTGGCGGTGGCGGCACTTGGTCTTATTCCGGTAATGGCGGCGGCGGCGGATCCTATATAAAGAATACGGCTTCAAATACCAGCACTACAGCTGGTCAAAATGAAGGTCATGGTAAAGTTGTCATTACAGTTTGTACCGGTTTTTGCTTTGAGTCTGCGGCGGTGGTGGCCAATAACAGTTACGCGGATATTACCTTTACTGCAGGAGCCTATAACACCAATGGCGGCAGTGGCGCCCTGGAAGCTGCCGACTTTTCCTTAACTTTTTCCCGCAACAACGGCCCGGCCACAGCAGCATCCATCAGCAGTGTCAAGAAAAATGACAATGCCTCTGAAGGCAGTGCCAGTGCCCTGTCAGGCGGCGAGACCGTGGTACGTATGTTCCTCAATATTACCGGATCACCTGCCGGCGTGGAAAGTATTTTGATTAAGCCCGCCAACGGCAGCAGTATTTAT
>ENA-UPTF01002185-UPTF01002185.1-marine-metagenome-genome-assembly--contig:-NODE-2185-length-11498-cov-2.281324_pt1 | contig 11498 bp, 8 predicted proteins | sample MGYA00238166_ERZ767019 | MGnify/ENA primary metagenome ERZ767019 (study PRJEB28930, sample SAMN06266391) | marine metagenome | isolation source: Sea water from 250 m depth | place: Atlantic Ocean | study... | reverse complement strand
TAGCAGATTGCTCGACGGAAGATGTAGCGGCTGGCGAGTTGTTTTTGGTGGAAGGTGATTCTGCAGGTGGATCGGCCAAACAGGCTAGAGATCGTGAATTTCAGGCGATTATGCCGTTGCGTGGAAAGATTCTTAATACCTGGGAAGTTGATTCGTCTGAAATCCTAGCATCCCAGGCGGTACATGATATTGCTATTGCTTTAGGGGTAGATCCAGGCTTTTCCAAGATCGATGGTCTGCGCTATGGGAAGATTTGTATTCTCGCCGATGCCGATTCCGATGGTTTGCATATTGCCACCTTGCTATGTGCACTCTTTGTAAAACACTTCCGTCATGTAGTAGAAGCAGGTCATGTCTATGTCGCCATGCCACCACTTTATCGCATCGATATAGGCAAGGAAGTTTTCTATGCCGTAGATGAAGACGAGAAGAAAGGAGTACTAGATAGCATCGTGGCCGAAAAGAAAACGGGCAAGGTAAATGTGCAGCGTTTTAAAGGCCTCGGTGAAATGAATCCTATGCAACTCCGAGAAACCACTATGGCTCCGGATTCAAGACGGCTGGTGCAACTTACTTTGGAAAACGATCCCATGGCGAAAAAGAAAACCAGTACTTTCGCTACCATGGATTTATTACTCGCAAAGAATCGTGCTCCGGATCGCAAGGAATGGTTGGAAACCAGCGGAAATCTGGCTAACTATGCTGACTAATTCACGAGTGGATCATGAATCAAGATATTACAGTAAATGATGATGGCGTCGAACAGATAGCGCTCAAAACTTATACCCAACAAGCCTACTTAAATTATTCGATGTACGTGATCAATGATCGCGCACTGCCCAATATTGGCGATGGTTTAAAACCAGTACAGAGACGAATTATTTACGCCATGTCCGAACTCGGACTTAAGGCCAGTGCGAAGTTTAAAAAGTCTGCGCGTACCATCGGTGATGTTATTGGTAAGTTCCACCCCCATGGTGACTCTGCATGTTATGAAGCGATGGTACTCATGGCCCAGTCATTCACTTATCGCTATCCGCTGGTTGATGGTCAGGGAAATTGGGGATCCCAGGACGATCCTAAATCCTTTGCCGCCATGCGCTATACCGAGTCACGGTTACAAAACTATGCCAATGTGCTTTTGGGCGAGCTCGGCCAGGGCACCGTGGATTGGAAACCAAACTTCGATGGTACGCTGGAAGAACCGGAAATTCTGCCTTCAAGATTACCCAATATTTTACTCAATGGAGGTAGTGGTATCGCCGTAGGCATGGCAACTGACATACCACCCCATAACTTAAACGAAGTTGCAAAAGCCTGTATCCATCTACTGGATAAGCCCAAGGCCACAGTCAGCGAGATATGTAAAATAATTAAGGGTCCAGATTTTCCAACAGAAGCCGAACTAATCACGCCCAAGAAAGAAATCATGGAGCTCTATAAAACCGGTCGTGGTTCGTTAAAGGCTAGAGCTACTTACATAAAAGATAATGGTGAAATCATTATCACTGCTCTGCCATATCAGGTATCTGGAGCCAAGGTATTAGAGCAAATCGCCAGTCAGATGCAGAAAAAGAAACTACCCATGGTTCTGGATATTCGGGATGAATCGGATCACGAGAATCCAACGCGCATTGTTGTAGTGCCACGTTCTAATCGCGTCGATGCCAATGCGGTCATGTCGCACCTATTTTCAACTACCGACTTAGAAAAAAACTATCGTGTGAACTTCAACATGATAGGTATTAATAAACGGCCTCAAGTTAAGGATATTCTGACTCTGTTAAAAGAGTGGCTGCAGTTCCGAACTGCAACGGTCAAACGCCGTTTACAATTCCGCTTGGATAAAATTCTCGATCGTTTACATATTCTTGATGGCTTACTAGTTGCGTATCTGAATATCGACAAAGTCATAAAGATTATTCGAAAGGAAGATAAGCCTAAACCAGCATTAATCAAGGAGTTCAAAATATCTGAACGGCAAGCAGATGCCATTCTAGATCTCAGACTACGTCAATTAGCTAAGCTGGAAGAAGTAAAGATTAAAGCTGAAAAGAAAGAGTTAAATGCAGAGCGTAAGGCTCTTGAGCAGCTACTTAAGTCGTCAGTTCGTTTAAAAACTTTTATTAAGAATGAAATCAAAACGGACACTTCGGAATTCGACGATGATCGACGTACTCCAATTATTGAGCGAGAAGAAGCGAAAGCCTTTAGTGAAATCGAATTGCTTTCCACTGAGCCAATAACAATCGTGCTTTCCGAACGCGGCTGGATGCGGGCGGCAAAGGGGCACGATGTTGATCCTAGTGCTCTGCAATACAAATCCGGAGACAGTTTTAAGTTTGCAGCTCGCGGTAAGAGCAATCAGCTTGCAATCTTTATGGATTCCACCGGTAGGGCATACTCATTAGCGGCTCATACTTTGCCTTCAGCGCGAGGACAGGGGGAACCGGTGTTCGGTCGAGTCAATCCGCCTTCCGGTGCTACCTTCGAAGGTGTTGTGATCGGGGAAGATGAAAAAGATGTGATGTTGGCCAGCGATGCAGGTTATGGTTTCGTCGGAAAAATCAGTGATCTAGTAAGCAATGCCAAGAAAGGTAAAGCTGTGCTTCGCTGTCCGAAAGGCAGCAAAGTACTAACTGCATTACAGGTAAATGATTACAACAAGGACTTGATCGTTTCGGTGACAAATGAGGGGCGCATGTTAATATTTCCTATCAGTGAGTTACCACGGCTCGCCAAAGGAAAAGGCAACAAGATAATTGGTATACCATCGGCCCGTGTTGCAGAACGTGTTGAATTCGTAGTTGCAATGACTGTTTTTTCTACTGAAGATTCGCTCACAGTATACGCTGGACGTCGCCACCACAACTTAAAACCTTCCGATCTCAATCATTATCGCGGGGAGCGCGGGCGCCGCGGTAGTAGACTTCCGCGTGGATTCCAAAACGTAGATCGCATAGAAGTACTTGCGAAGACTAAGAAGAAAGATTCGGTGGAAGACGAGGAAGAAGAATAGCTAGTTGCTATATACTTTGACTAATTGAATCGCTTGTCTCTCCAGCAATATTTTGTACTCGGACATTGGTTCTAAGCTAATGTAGGTTCTGATCTGTTCATGATAACCAACTTGACCATACTCATCGGCTTCAATACGAGTGCGGGCGCCGGCGTGTTCGAAAGCATTCTCACTAATTAGCAATGAATTGCTTGGGCAGGCGTTACAGATCTCTCGGGTCAGATCAATCGTCTTGCCAGTAAGGTTATCTGTATCCTGGGTTATAGGTGAATAAAGACCACTTACTGTTTTGCCGCTGTGAACTGCAAGTTTGAACTTAGCGTCTACAGGTCCTTCTCCAATATCGTTAATGTCTCCAATCAGTTGTAAGAACAACTGCGCAGCGCAAATTGCATAGAATGCCTGTTCTTCAGTAAACTTTGCAGTACTAAAATTAATAAGTACTTCATCATCGGAGCAATAACTTACGGAGCCATTGTAAATCTGACTAACTTTTCCAGCATAGAAATAATATTTGTTGAGTAACGCTACCATCTTGAACTCACTGCATGTTGATGCCAAGTAGTGGAAGTTACTCATTTTTAAATCCAGCAAGGTCGCATCCTGTATTCCAGCATGAGTCTTGTATGTCAGGTCATCAGCCTCTGGCTGTCTTGTCCCGAAATTATTCAGAAATGTATTCTGTGTCAAGAATTCTGCCGTGGCATTATATTGCCGGATAACCGTGCTGATCTCATTATTAGTAGTTGGTTCTGGGCAAGTTTCAATTTCTCCTTTGCGAATATTGCTTAAGGAGAACGATAAAAGATTGGCGGGGAAGCTCACCAAGTATTGAAAGTAAGTAGTAGTAACGGCAGCAGCGACGATAAGCAGTAGAGCAGTTGCACCAATTACAAGCATGAGGTTGTTTAAGGTACCGGCTTCGATATAGCTGAGGTCTATACGTAAGTGGACAAAACCGGCAATCGAATCAGCGAGAGTTATCGGAGCAGAATACTCTACCTGCAATGTAGATAATGAAAATGGAAGAGGTATAAGTGTTTCAACTTGCATCTCACTTCCAGAAGCGCTGGCCATGATTTCATTATCCACGTTTACGACTGAAACCTCTGCTATCGAAGAGTCGCGAGCTAAGTTCCCCAGTACTACGTTCATGCTAATTAAGTCATTAGCTAACATGAGCTCGGTAAGCTGTGCTGCAGTTTGGCGAGCAAGACTCTGCCCTAAACCATCCGCCTGCTGTCTTAACAAGTTTTGCGTGTTGAAACTGCTGATTAGCCAGAAAATACACATTGCAAGAATCAATAGTAGACAGATCGCGAAGGTGAATTTGCGAGATATTTGCTTGATGGAAGATTGGGTGGTAGTAGTGGTTAAATCCTCTACTTGCTTTTCTTCCTGCTCTTCGTTTTGAATTGCTTCCACTTTACCGAGACGGGCACATTACTAATGGCCAGAAGAATATCAGGACCGGCGCTGTTCCCCAATTAGTTTGTGCCAGGACGGCTAGGAAGACGAGTGATTAAAGTGAAATCCAATGTACTCTGCTAGAGCCTGAAAACAATGGTCTTGCACGAAATTTAATTGGGCCCGCTAGAGAATAGGTAAGAGCATCATTTCTTCGATTATTGGAGCACTACTTGTATTACTGCGGTGGGCGCCCATTCAGGACTTTGGAGAAGGCTCTCAATTTGGTGTGTCAGAAAGGATTCATCGAAGAATCCCATTAATTTGTCTCTCTGTGGTTGGGGGGGGGGGATTAAAGACTGATTTTCGAAATTTGTCACCGGCCTCCTTCCTAGGTTCGGCATTTGATGCGAATGTTAATCTGGAGCTGTTTGCTAACGCATTCGGCTTTTCGCAGGTTTGCCTGGTTCTTCCTGAACCAGTTGAGGCACAAGATAACCGGGTAGCTGATTTTCCATTTCCTGGATTATTTCCCGCCCTTTTATCGGAGTAACGGCAAAATGGGCAGTCCCGGCAACCCGATCCGGCAAATGTAGATAATACGGTAGGACATTTAAGGCAAATAGCGCTCTGGATAGTTCGGAAAGTATGGTCGAATTATCATTAACTTCAGCTAAAAGTACACTTTGATTTAGCATTTTGACGCGATTTGCATCGATCTTGTTTAAATAGTGCGCTACGTTATGGCTTATCTCCTGAGCATGATTGCAATGTAAGACTAAAATCTGCTTTAGACGGCTTTTTTCTAGCAAATTTATCAATTCTGCGCTTAATCGCTGGGGCAGCACGATGGGCATGCGGCTATGTATCCTCAGTGTTGTGAGATGAGGAATTTCATCTAATTGGCCGATCAGCCTCGCTAACTGCCGATCCGAAGCTGCCAAGGGATCGCCACCACTGAGAATAACTTCCTCAATGGATTGATCGCTGCGGATATAATCCAGCGCCTGGTTCCATTGCAATCGACTTGGCGTATTTCCGCCATAATTGAAGTGCCTGCGAAAACAATAGCGACAGTGAATCGCACAATGGGGAACTGTGGTAAGCAAGACTCGGCCATGGTATTTATGCAGTAATCCTGGAACTGGATTTGCTTCCGCTTCCATTAGTGGATCTGAAACAAATCCTGAGATTTCGGCTTCTTCGAGTTTTGATGGCCAAACCTGACGCAGCAGAGGATCCTGCCAGTTTCCCAATTCCATCGCTGCAACAAAGGACTTGGTTACCTTGAGGGGAAACTGATCTGTTGCTGCCAGGCTGGGTGGTTGGCTAGACGGGTCCAACTGCAGTAACTGCACTAATTCCTTTGGATCTGTAATGAGATCGGATAATATCTCTTGCCACTTTTTTGACTGATCCAAATCGATTAAAGAAACAATATTCTGGGTCATTTGTTTTAATGTGGTTTGTTGTAGTCATGAGAGAACGCATCATAACAACAATAGGTTACTTAGACAGCGCTACTAAGCAGCGCAGTCTGAATGGTTAAAATAAGAGGAAAACATGGCGACTTATTCCACCAATGAGTTTAAATCCGGATTAAAGGTTTTAGTCGATGGAGAACCTTGTTCCATTTTAGAAAACGAAATCGTTAAACCAGGTAAGGGCCAGGCATTTAATCGAGTGAAGTTTCGAAATTTACTAAACAGCAGAGTTTGGGAACGAACTTTTAAATCCGGTGAATCAATAGGTGCTGCTGATGTGATGGAAACCGATATGGAATATCTTTACGAAGATGGAGAATTTTGGTATTTCATGAAAACCGATGACAGCTTTGAACAAGTTGCCGCAGATGCAAATGCAATTTTTGAAGCTAAAAACTGGTTAAAAGAACAGGACGTGTATCAGGTAGTTCTTTGGAATGATGTGCCTATTTCTGTTATTCCATCAAATTTTGTAGAACTTGAAGTGACTGACACAGATCCTGGATTGAAAGGAGATACTGCTCAAGGTGGAACCAAGCCAGCAACATTAAGCTCTGGAGCAGTTGTAAAGGTGCCTTTGTTTGTAAACATCGGTGATGTTTTGCGGGTCGACACACGCACTGGTGAATACCAAAATCGAGTTAACAAATAACATCAAATGCAAAGTGCCATGAAGAACTGGCAACCTGGCGTATCATCGCAAGCTCTAAAACAGAGAGCGGAGCTACTTGCAAATCTAAGAAGGTTTTTTGCCGACAAGGGTATTATTGAAGTTGAGACTCCAGTACTAGCTGGAGCGCCAGTAACAGATTTGCATATTAAATCATTAACGACTGAAATTAGCTTCGATAATTCTTCAAAAACTTTCTATCTGCAAACTTCTCCCGAGTTTGCAATGAAGCGATTGCTAGCCGCCAATCCCGAACCGATTTATCAGATTGGAAAAGTATTTCGCGATGACCCAGTTTCGAAACATCATAATCCAGAATTTACAATGCTGGAATGGTATCGTCCTGGATTTACCCTGGAACAATTGATGGAGGAAGTGGCGGAGCTGCTAGCATCGCTCCTAGAAAGTGAATCGTTCCCGAAGTTTTCTTATGGTGAATTATTCGAAATCCATTTAAATATCAACCCACACCAGGTTGGCGCCGAAGAAATTGCCACAATTGCTCAAGAAAGAATTGAACTAAGCACCAATGAACTCGAAAAGACGGACTACCTACAGTTGTTAATGTCCACAGTCATTGAACCTCAACTTCCCTCCGCCTGTTTTGTCTATGATTACCCGAAGGAGCAGGCATCATTAGCTGTAATCGAAAAAAATGTCGCCCAAGACACAGTCGCAAAGCGTTTTGAAGTTTATTATCGAGGCGTGGAATTAGCGAATGGCTACTGCGAACTTATCGATGTTGCCGAGCAACGCCAGCGCTTTGAAGCCGACAATAATGCTAGGCAAGCCCATGGATTGGAAGTCTATCCAATAGATGAAAAGTTTTTGGCAGCGATGGAATCAGGTATGCCCAGTTGTTCCGGTGTTGCCCTTGGAATCGATCGGCTCTTTATGGCCATGTACAACATAGAATATATCGACCAGGCCATTAGCTTTTCATTGGATCGAGTTTGAACTCGACAGTTATTCCGCCGCTTCAGCCAGAGCTCTTGCTTGATAAAGCTCCCGTAGTTGTTGGGTCACTGGTCCTGGTTTCCCATCTCCAATTGTATGTCCATCGATTGACACTACAGCGAGCGCCATGGTCGTCGCGCTAGAGACAAATGCTTCATCCGCGGCCATCGCTTCTGCAACGGTAAAAGTTCTTTGGTCAACTTCTATGTTGGCGCTCTCTGCTATTTCCAACAAGGTACGGCGACGAATGCCTGGCAAAATTGAATTTGATAATGGTCGAGTAATTAAAATGTCATCCTTAACGATGTAGGCCGATGAAGAAACACCTTCGGTTACAATGCCGTCTTCCACCATCCATCCCTCTGCCCCATTTTTGGAAACTGCATCCTGCTTCGCTAATACCTGACCAAGTAAGTTCACTGATTTAATGTCGCGACGCTTCCAACGCAGATCGCGAGTAGTAACAACTGGTATTCCAGTTTCTATTTCTGCATTGTTAAGCAAATCCATTACTGAAGTGAAAGCAACGAATCCCGGAGCAGTGTTATCAGGAAACGGAAAATCGCGATCTGCTGCACCGCGAGTAACTTGGGAATAAACAATTCCTTCCTGTAGGTTATTTTTTGCTACAAGCTGATTCATCACTTCCATATACTCATTTTTGCTACAGGGCCAGGGAATAGAAAGCTCATTAAGCGATCTATCCAGGCGCTCAAGAAAATATTGTTTGTCTATAAGTTTGCTCTTTATAACTGGGACGACTTCATAAACCCCGTCACCAAAAATAAATCCACGATCAAAAATAGAAATAACGGCATCTTCTTCTTTAACATATTCGCCATTTACAAAAACAATCCGATTTAAACTCTTCATCACTAATATTTCTTCTTAAAAGCCTATTTAAATTCTGCAGCGAAATTTGCTAACGCTTCGCCATGTAATCTTTGTGTAGTCCATCCATCCATAGGAATTGCGCCGATGGAACGATAGAACTGAATGGAAGGTTCATTCCAGTCTAATACTGACCATTCTACGCGCGTGCAGTTTCTTTCTACCGCCAATTTAGCAATATATGCCAACATACATTTCCCAAATCCTTTGCCACGCATCTCTGGTTTTACATAAATATCTTCTAGATAGATTCCAGGTCGACCAGTGAAAGTAGAAAAATTGTGAAAGAAAAGTGCGTATCCTACTGGGGCACCTTCGAATTCTCCGATAAAAACTTCTGCGTAGGCACTTTCTCCGAATAATGTTTCTTTCAGTGTCTCAACTGTGGCCACTACTTCGTGAGCGAGCTTTTCATACTCGGCCAGCTCCATAATTAAATTCAAAATAAGCGGACAGTCGTCCTTGGTTGTGCCACGCAGCACGAAATTGTCTATCGATGTACTTAGATTCATGAAAGTTTCTTTACACTCTTGTTAAGGCCAAGATCCACGGCCAATAGAGCCAAACGGCATACTATTCGCTCATTCCCTTGACTGCTATAATACGCGCCTTTTTTTGGGCCAAAAAAGCCAGGCAATAAAATGGAAATCAGAATTCTATCGTGAGCCGAAATCATTGGCTCTGTCAAAGCTAAGGAAACATGATGTCAGAACAAAAATCCACAATTATTTACACGGAAACTGATGAAGCACCCGCTCTCGCAACGTATTCGTTTTTGCCAATAATCAAGGCATTTACCGAGGCTTCTGATGTGGATGTTGAAATTCGCGACATCTCTCTTTCTGGAAGAATCATTGCAAACTTTCCTGAATATTTAACTGACAATCAAAAACAATCCGATGCATTGGCGGAGCTGGGCGACCTGACTCAGGACCCAATTGCTAACATTATCAAACTGCCAAATATTTCCGCTTCCGTTCCTCAAATGATGGCGGTGATCAAAGAATTACAGGATAAGGGCTATGGGCTTCCAGACTATCCGGAAGAGCCGACTAACGAGCAGGAAGTGGATATCAAAGCCCGCTACGATCGAGTTAAAGGAAGCGCTGTAAACCCGGTGCTAAGAGAAGGTAACTCAGATCGACGTGCTCCGGCATCAGTAAAGTCTTATGCGCAAAAAAATCCGCATTCCATGGGAGCCTGGTCTACTGAAAGCAAATCACATGTTGCTAGTATGCATAGCGGTGACTTCTTCGGCAGCGAGCAATCAACCACTATTTCCGATGCAACGACCGCAACAATTACTCACATAGATAGCGACGGTAATGCCACAGTATTAAAAGAAGGAATTGCGCTGCAGTCTGGGGAAGTAATCGATGCATCCTGTATGAATAAAAATATCCTAAGAAATTTCTTAGCGGAACAAATTGATGATGCTAAGAATCAGGGTGTCTTAATGTCGCTGCATCTAAAAGCGACTATGATGAAAGTTTCCGACCCTATTATCTTTGGTCATGCAGTGACGGTTTACTATGAAGAAGTATTTTCGAAGTATGCCGACAAATTTGTCGAACTGGGCGTTGATCCCAATAATGGTGTTGGCGATGTCTATGCGAAAATTCAAAATCTGCCAGATGCAGAACGTGAAGCAATAGAGGTTGACATTCAGGCTTGTTATACCAATCGTCCAGAAATGGCGATGGTGGATTCCGATCGAGGCATTACCAATCTTCATGTGCCAAGCGATGTCATTATCGATGCATCAATGCCGGCAGCATTGCGTACATCAGGGCAGATGTGGGGGCCAGATGGTGATCTTGCAGATATGAAAGCAATCATTCCTGATCGTTGCTACGCAGGTGTTTATCAGGAAGTAATCGACTTTTGTAAGGCCAACGGAGCGTTTGATCCGGCAACTATGGGTAGTGTACCCAACGTTGGGTTAATGGCACAAAAGGCAGAAGAGTATGGCTCCCACGATAAGACTTTCGAGATTCCTGGGAACGGTACCATGACTGTATGCGATGCCGATGGAAACAAGTTGCTTGAGCACGCGGTAGAAGAAGGTGACATTTGGCGAATGTGTCAGGCTAAAGACGAACCTATTCAGGATTGGGTAAAACTTGCGGTCACTCGTGCACGATTAAGTAATACTCCTGTAGTGTTCTGGTTAAATGAAAATCGCGCCCACGATGCTGAACTAATAAAGAAGGTTAATCAATATTTGCTAAACCATGATACTGATGATCTAGAAATTCATGTTAAGGCACCAACCGAAGCAACTAAATTTTCCTTGGAAAGAATTAAGGAAGGCAAGGATACAATTTCTGCTACCGGAAATGTATTGCGAGATTATCTGACCGACTTATTTCCTATTCTTGAACTGGGAACCAGTGCCAAGATGTTATCCATCGTGCCTTTAATGAATGGTGGTGGTTTGTTTGAAACTGGCGCAGGCGGATCCGCACCGAAACATGTTCAGCAATTCGAAAAAGAAAATCACCTACGTTGGGATTCTCTTGGCGAATATTTAGCGTTGGCTGCATCCCTCGAGCATTTAGCCAATGCAACTGATAATCATCGTGCACAGGTTTTAGCAAATGCACTGGATGCGGCGACTGAAAAGTTTCTCGATGAAAATAAATCGCCTTCAAGAAAAGTAAATGAGCTAGACAATCGCGGTTCCCATTTCTATTTGGCCATGTATTGGGCACAGGCACTAGCAGAACAAAGCGTTGATGCTGATTTAAAAGCTCGGTTTACTCCAGTCGCTGAAGCTTTATCTGTGCATGAAGATAAGATCGTAGAAGAGCTGAATGCAGTGCAAGGTGTCGCAATGGACGTTGGTGGTTATTACAAACCAAATCCTGAGCTCGCTTCTGCTGCAATGCGTCCTAGCGCAACTCTTAATGAAATAATTGATAGTGTATAGCTTAACAACATTACTTTTTGTAAGGTTTGAGCTCGATAATTTCGCCCAGTGGGGTGGTGCTTAGTCATCTATACTTACCCTTGTACTCAGAAAAAGGATGGTCTTTCGGTGTTGACTAAATTCACAGGTACGAAGAGC
>ENA-UPTF01002184-UPTF01002184.1-marine-metagenome-genome-assembly--contig:-NODE-2184-length-11498-cov-2.874704_pt1 | contig 11498 bp, 9 predicted proteins | sample MGYA00238166_ERZ767019 | MGnify/ENA primary metagenome ERZ767019 (study PRJEB28930, sample SAMN06266391) | marine metagenome | isolation source: Sea water from 250 m depth | place: Atlantic Ocean | study... | reverse complement strand
GGACCACCAGATTGCGCGCGGGGTGAATTTGCTAGCGACTCCTGGTCACACGCCGGGCCACGTGAGTGTTCGGATGACGTCCGAAGGAGTCGAGGCATTGATCACGGGCGATTGCATTCATCACCCTTGTCAGATGACGCGTACGGATTGGTGTAGTTCGGCCGATTACGATCAAGCTCAAGGTCGTCGGACGCGAGAGGAACTCCTAGAGAAGTACGTCGATTCAGACGTCCTCATCATTGGGACGCACTTTGCGTCACCCACTGCCGGTTACGTCAAACGTCACGATGTCAGCGGTTATTGGCTCGATGTTGGCTTGCAGTCGACCTGATACGCGTTTCAATTCGGTCGATCCACGCTTGCATCCGTGATCGGGTCCAAGGGATGTCAAGGGCGATCAACGCGAGGCCCAGAGGAAACATCCAAAACCCAAGTATGGGCAAGAATCCGAACACCCCTCCCAGCATCAGCAATAGACCTGCGAGTGATCGAACACCCACTGGGAGTTTTTGCCCCCACCGCAATATCGTGACGGTCGCTTGATCGATGGATTGACGGAGCGCCGTAGGTTCTGTCACCGCGTACTCAGGCGAGCGTGGGTAGGTCGTCGCGCGTATCCAAGCGAGACTCTTGCGCATGAACGGGGTCAGTCGCGGTAAAGCGATAGGCTCCGTCCTCGTGCAAGGTGCGCTCGATTCGATCGCGGAACATCAAAAGGTGGCAGTGAGCAATGGCCTCGCCGAGTGCCATCATGGTTTGGCGCGGATCTAACTTGCGTTTGAACAAAATCGGAAGAAGAGCCTGGGCAGTTTGCGGTTCGACACAAAATTCCTCGAGAGCTGACATACGTTCTTCGTGGTGGTCGATCAATTGACGGAGTCGTTCGCGTACGCCGAAGAACGGTAAATTATGTGCGGGAAGGACGAACGTATCTTCGGGGGTTCCCAGTAACTTGTCGTGCGACTCCATCCAGGCTTTGAGGGGATTGGCTTCTGGTTCAGTCGGATGAACGCTGACGTTGGAAGTAATGATGGGGAGGATCTGATCGCCGGAGATCATAATCTTCAGGCTTCTACATAGTAGACACGCGTGTTCTGGAGAATGTCCGGATCCAACGACGATTTCCCAGTGGTGGTCTCCGATCGAGAGCACGTCGCCGTCCTCGAGACGATGGAAACCCGAAGGGAAAGCCGAGGGCATCGACATCATCGACATTTTGCCGGTGGATCGCCCGGTCCACATTTTGGCTAATTTTTCGAGGTAACTGGCGGGCATACCGTAACGCGTATAGAACTCCTGGCCAATCCAGCTTGAGTGGTGCGAAGGTCCTCCCGTTGCAAAGGATCGTGCTTGGTAAAATTCGCCACGCGTCATGTAAAGCGGTACCCGAAAGTGCTCCGTGATCATCCCGGCTTGACCGATATGGTCGGGATGCATATGGGTGCAGATAACCCCTTTGACCGGCTTCCCGCCGAGTTCGTTGTCAAAAATCGTATGCCATAGTTTCTTTGTGTCATCGGTACCGAGGCCTGTATCGACCACGAACCAACCGTCATCGTCCTCTAGGAGGTACAGGTTAATGTGTGTGAGAGAACCCCACATGGGCATGGTCAACCAGAGGACCCCCTCCGCAACTTCGATCGTTGTTCCCTTTGCCGGATGTTCGTCGTAGGGGTATTCGAGTCCCTGACTGTTGTGATTTCCCTTCTTTACTGCCATATCAAATCCCGCCAGCTTTGAATTGCAAAGCTGCGAGACGCGTCCTTTCTCGAGTACCAAGTTGCGCAGTATAACCCGACCACTTACATTAGACCGTTCGACGCAGCCCGACTGAACCCGGGCACATAGTTAATAAGGGGAGCCAAACCATGTCCATGAACGTGAAACCGATTCCAATGTTGGACGATGAGGTCAACGAAGTTCGCCTCGCGACTGCGGAGATTGTTAATAGAGACATCATTCCGAATGAAAGTGATCTGTATGCGTCAACTCGGGATGGGTCACGGCCTTCGAAGGAGGCGATCACACGCGCGCAAGAACTAAGGAAAGGCGTGCAGGACAAGGTCAAGAAGGCCAAGCTTTGGGCTCCCCACCTACCGCCGGAGTTCGGTGGGATGGGTCTTTCGTTCATGCAACACGCCTACATGAACGAAATATTGGCCTATAGCCCTGGAGCAGCATCACTATTTGGCGTGGTGGCGCCTAATTCGGGCAATCAAAAGATATTGGTCAAATACGGGAGTCCCGAGCAACACGAAAAATGGCTAATTCCGCTGACGGAAGGACGTATGCAGTCTGGGTTCTCGATGACGGAGCCGATGAACCCTGGATCCGACCCTCGTTCTTTGACGACTCGTGCCGAGCTCGATGGCGACGAATGGGTGATCAATGGTCACAAATGGTTTACGTCGAATGGCCACGCGGCGGATTTTTACATAGTCATGTGTCGGACGGCTGATCCGGATGATCCTGGGGGTGCAAACGAAAAGATGACCCAAATCATCGTTCCCAAGGAAACGCCTGGCGTCAACATCCTTCGCGGGGTGCCGGTTTGGGGTAAGGCTTCAAGCCACTGCGAGATCAAGTACGAAAATGTCCGCGTGCCCAAAGAAAACCAGTTGGGTCAAACCGGCACCGGGCATCAAGCGGCGCAAGATCGTCTTGGAGCAGGTCGCGTATACCACTGCATGAACTCTGTTGGTGCGATGTGGCGTTGTTTCGATCTAATGATCGATCGTTTGATGACGCGCGAGGTGCATGGCGGCGAAAAACTTGAAGACAAGCAGTTCATGCAGGGATTTATTGCGGATTCGTACATGGATATCCAGTCGGCGCGATTGATGGTTGTTGATTGTGCGCAAAAGATGGAATCCGGTGTCGATCCACGTACTGACATCTCGTCTATTAAGGTGTACGTACCCGCGGCTTATCACCGCGTTGTTGACCGGGCGATTCAAGTCTACGGTGCCGCCGGAGTTTCCGGGGATTTTCCTTTTGCGGGAATGTATGAAGGAGCTAGGACGTTGCGCATCGCTGACGGACCCGATGAGGTGCACAAGATTTTGATTGCGAAGAATGTGCTGCGTCGTTATCACGCAGGGGAGTCATGGGATTTTGGGAATTAGCTGGTATGGACGAACTTGTTGATGCGATGGCGAAAGCCATAAAAGCGCGGGAAGCGCTGCCACGTATGCCCGATCATCTCGATCTCGAGCAAGCGTACGGCGTTCAAAAGGCATTGGTGGACAAAGTTGCCGGAAGAGAAATTGCGGGCTTGAAAGCCGGCATGACGGCGGCTGCCGGACAAAAACAATTCGGACTTACGCATCCGTTGATTGGTTCGTTATATGAAGCGGGTCGTTTGTCACCAGGGGCCCGTATAACGGCGGCCACCGGCGTCAGTCTTGAATGCGAAATTGGCGTGGTAATCGATGGGTTAGGAAATCCAAAATCGGCGGGGCCAGTCATCGAGGTACCTCGGATGGCGTGGGGCGACCCATCCGATGCTACCGGTGTGAATTTGACGGCATGCAATATAGCGGCTGACCGATTTATCGTCGGGACGCAATTACCGTTTTGGGGCGATTACGCTAACGTTCAAATTGCACTAACCCGGGATGGTGAAACGGTGTGTCAGGCTCCAGCTACCGACGCCTTGGGTGGTCCGCACGACGCTCTCGCTTGGATGTTAGATGAAGCCGTTTCGCGTGGTTTGGAAATACGTGATGGCATGTTGCTTATTACGGGTGCTTGCGGCGGGATCCATCCAGCGCTTCCAGGTTCATATTGCGCAGACTATGGTGAGCTTGGATTGATCGAGTTTGTTGTTGGCTAGTTGTGACGATAACGCGGTTCCCGCTCCATGCTTGGAAGTTTTTGCCCGTGGTCGCTGCCTACATCGTTCGACGCGTCCACTTTGATCGACGAACAAGACGTTGAATCTTGGTTTCGACATCAAGAAACCTGGCACCCTTGTATTTCCGGGGTCTGCGAACATCTAGGTATGATGGAGTGAATTGAAACTCACGGAGGCTAACCCGTCCTATTAGGAGGTCGTCATCAATGAAACCATTAGAAGCCTACCGGATCGTGGAGCTTGGTCTGGGGCCAGTCACTGGATTGGCCGGGATGGTGCTGGCCGACTTTGGCGCGGAAGTGATTAAGATTGATCCGCTGGCAGGCGATCGATTCGATGCAATGCCGGCGAGCCGCCTGTGGCGGCGTGGTAAACAAACAGTAACGGCCGATTTAGCCAAACCCGAGGACGTCGCGAGAGTTCGTGAACTGATTGTGTCGACGGCAGATGCGGTTATTACGACACTTAAAAGTGCTAAACGAGAGGCCATTGGGTTAAACGTTTCGGATTTGACGAGGGCGCGCCCCGACCTGGTGTACGGGATCGTTACGGGGTTTGGAGAACGTGGTCCATACGCCCATTTGCCCGGATACGAAGGCGTTGTGGCCGCAAAGTCGGGGCGAATGTTGGGATTCGAGGGGGTTGCTGATCGTGGCGGTCCCAACTATTCCGCGTTACAGGTAGGCACTCACGCGACATCGCAAAGCCTTGCGGCGGCCGTCATCGCCGCGTTGGACTGTCGGGAGCGTACCGGGAACGGCGCTCAGTTTGAGACCTCAATGTTGCGGGGCATGATGCCGTACGAAATGGGCATCATGTCAATGGAGCAGCTCCAAGACCGAGGCGTACTTGAGCGGCCAAAAGTCGCTCGAGATCGGTCCCGATCCATGCCCACGCTCAACTACCATCCGGTGCGGACAAAGGATGGGCGGTGGCTCCAACTCGGAAATCTGTTGCCGCATCTACTGGATAATTTCTTGGACACAAGCGGTTTCGAAGAAATCCTGGCGCAAGAGCAATTTCAATCCGAGGTTTCCACCTGGGATCGTGAGACGTTGGAGTTGTTTCGCGATCAAATGCTTGGGCATATGCAAACGCGAACGATGGACGAGTGGATGGAACACTACGTTGCGGACGGCGGGGTCGTTGCTCATCCGTATCAGTCGACCCAAGACGCGTTGAAGGATCCTGATGCAACGCGCAATGGTCACGTCGTTGAAAAAGACGGCATGGTACAGCTGGGCTTGCTGGCAAATTTGACTGAAACACCAGGTGAGGTCGGCGATCGGGCGCGAGCCTGCGACTTTGAACAACTGGGGTCGCGGAAGGTTTGCGTACCTGAGATGCGCGCGCCGGTTACGCGGCCTCTCGAGGGCATTACTGTGGTCGAGAGTGCGACGATCATCGCGGCCCCCTTGGGCGCGGCGACCTTAGCCGATATGGGAGCGCGCGTTATCAAAATCGAACCCATTGCGGGTGATCCGTTTAGATCCATGTTTCACGGATTCGGTGCGTCAAAGTGCAACACCGGTAAGGAAAGCATCTGTCTCGATCTAAAGTCCGACCACGGGCAACAAATTGCCCAAACGTTGGCGAAAAAAGCCGATATTTGGATTCACAATTACCGCATGGGCGTCCCTGAAAAATTGGGGATCGGTTATGACCAACTCGCGGCACTAAATCCCGGTCTCGTCTACGTGTCTGCGAATGGCTACGGACCCGAGGGCCCGGGCGCAAAAAGACCATCTACCCACCCGATTCCCGGTGCGGCGATGGGTGGCGTAGTCTGGCAAATTGGTGGGCTTCCGGATCCCGGTGAACCCATGGATTTGCCTGAATTGCGCGAGATGGCTCGGAAGCTTTTACGTGCCAATGAGGTAAATCCGGACCCGAACACATCCATGGTCGTGGCGACCACAGCCGTCCTCGGCCTCGCGGCGCGTCGGACAAGCGGTAAGGGACAAAAAATATTTGTTGATATGTTCGGGGCTAATGCCTACGCAAATTGGGATGATTTCTTGAGTTTCCCCGATAAACCTGACCGACCCCCAGTGGATTCCGAAGGCTATGGACTCGGTCCGCTATACCGATTGTATGCGTGTAGCGAGGGCTGGGTATTTCTGGGTGTGATCAGCGAGACGGAAAAAGCGACGTTGGCTGAAGCCATGGACATTGACTTGCAATTCGATGTGTCCGACAACTTGGAACGGATTTTTCGTGGCAAAACTGCCGATCACTGGGAACGAAAACTCGGAGGTCTCGGTCTAGGGTGTGTTCGTGCGGATGACCTACTTCCCCAGGCGTTTTTCCTCCGCAACGAACATTGTTTGGCCGAAAACCTAGCGGTGCCCGCGATGCACCCGGAGTGGGGTCAATATTTGCGCAACGGTCCGATGGTTGAATTTGATCAAGACGGCACGTACTCGGGCACGGGTGGAGCTGGGGGAGGTACGCTTGCTCTCCTCGATGAGCTGGGTTACTCGTCAGTAGACATCCAAGATTTGTTGGAGGCTGGTACGGTGCGGGCGGCATAACGACTCGTTTGACATAGGTACGACGTTGAGACAAAAACCAACGGATTATTTCTCTCGAGAGCAAATACGGGCATTAAGAAAACGTTCGCCTTGGCATGCAACCTGGCTCTTGGTGCATTGCTGGAGCGTTATCTTCATCACCTGGGCGGTGTGTGCCGTATGGACAAATCCAGTGGTTATTACCGTCGGCGTGTTGATTGTGGGAACTCGGCAATTGGGCTTAACCGTACTTAATCACGAGGGCGCTCATCATTTGCTGTATTCGAATCGAGCTCTAAACGATTGGATTTCCGAGTGGGTACTCAATAGACCGCTCTTTGGGGCATCGGTGTACGGTTATCGCAAATCGCATCTTGAGCACCATAAACATACCCAACAACAGGACGACCCAGACCTTGTTTTGTCTGCGCCGTTCCCGATCACCAGGGCGAGTCTTCGGCGAAAAGTTTGGCGTGACCTTTCGGGCCAGACGGGATGGAAACAGCGAAGAGAAACGATTGTTTCTGCGTTCCGACCAATCGGAGGACCTTTACCCTTGCGCTTGAAACGGGCCGCGTACCGGCTGGGGCCAAATCTTCTTATTAACGTTGTGTTTTTGACCGGATTTTCCGTTTATGGAAGCTGGTATCTCTACGTTTTGCTCTGGTTGCTACCGGCGATGACGTGGCTTTTGTTCATCTCGAGATTGCGAAACATCGGCGAGCACGCGTGCGTTGTCGATAACGACGATCGATTACGCAACACTCGTACCACGCGCGCGAGTTGGCTCGAACGAATATTTATTGCCCCCTACTGGGTGAATTATCACCTTGAACACCATTTGTTGGTTTCTTGCCCCTGCTATCGGCTTCGTCGGGCACATCGTCTATTGGTGGCGGGTGGCCACGAGCCAGCGATGGATCTGCAACCAGGTTATATCCACGTGCTTCGACTAGCGACGGCACCGGTCTAGCGACCCGTGACCGACTCGAGGTTGGTCGCCCTGGGAAACCTAATCGGGTTGACCTTTTGCATCCTCAACGTTGGATGCACGCCTCAAAGCCCGCCGGTTGAGCGCGATATTATGCGTAAGTTGTTGACTGGCTTCGTTCTTCCGATGGGCGAATTATCCATTATGAGTCGCCCGTCGGATTGTCGTACCGACGGAAAGACCGGTCTGGCAATACCCCTGGACCTTTTCGACGCGTTTCTCAACGCGAACGACGAACACGCGACTGTGTTTGACCTATCAGAATTTGGGGATCGCGTGATACCAGCGGGCGACCCCCCTCGAAGCGTGTATTTGCAAGTTCGAAATCCGGTGGTCGCTATCTCCCGTGCCGGAATGACAACAAATGATGCGCTCGTTTGTGTCGAAGTCTTCGCCCAGGAGGAAAGGGCATTTTTCGTTTTCTTGCGTCGCGAAAGTGCAATTTGGGATCTCGTTGGTGAAGTGGTCGCTTGGGAAGAGCCGGAGGAGGAGGACCTGACCGAAGATCCTGAGGACGGTTATTAACGGACAAGGACAAGCTCTTGTTCAATCGTAGAGATTATCGAATTCCCTAAGGGCGTTGCTTGTTCGAGCCTCGCGAATACATTGGGCAAGTATAGGAATACCGTCGCGTATGTCTTCGTCCGGAACGTGTCCGAAGGCCAATCGTAGGTAAGGACGGTCTTCGTTATTTATGTGGAAATTGGCGCCCGGGGCAAAATGCACGTTGCGCGCCGCCGCAAGCTTGGCCAGTTTTTTCTGGTCGACGTCTTCGGGATAACGTAACCACACGAACAACCCTCCGGCCGGGTTCGACCAGGCACAAATGTCATCGAGTTCGTCGGCCAGTCCATCGACAACAAGATTTTTCTTGACGCAAAGCGATTCGTTGAATTGATCTGTTAATCCCCAGACCCCTTCTCGGTATAGCTCGGCAACGATAGCTGCCGCCAAATAATTACCGCCGGCATCGTGGCGTCGCGCAAGAATTTGATCCAACAGGGGTGGTCTCGCCAGTAAATACCCGAGCCTGAGCCCGGGGGCTAAGATCTTTGAGAGCGAGCACAAATAGATGATTTTCGCGTAATCGGATAGAGCATAGAGGGCGGTCGGTTTGACACCATCGAAGTGGACATCGCCGTAACAGTTGTCCTCAACAATCGGGATGTCGTGATCTTCGGCAATGCTTATCAGTTGTTCTCGACGCGCTTTCGACATCACGGTCCCGCTCGGGTTTTGGTAAGTTGTCAACGCGTAGATGAATTTTGGTTTGCGCGTAGAACCCAAGCGATCAAGGGTGGACTTCAAAAGATCGACACGCATACCGTCGTTGTCGAGGGGCAATCCAATCATTTCGATCCCCAAGCTGCGATAAGCACCAATGGTTCCGGAGTAGGTGAATTCTTCGCAAATAACGGTATCGCCGGGTGTTGTCAGGGCTTCTGCGATTAGGGTGACGGCTTGCATCGAACCGTTCATGAGAGCGATGGCGTCGGGATCTACCGATACGCCTTCGCGCTCGGATTCTCTCGCCGCCATGATTGCTCGTAAACCTGGATGGCCTAGCCGTCCTGGGTAATTGGTGAGAGCCTCGGACTCGCGTTCAATGGCGACATGCGCCGCGAGTTGCATCTTGTCGACCGGGAAAGTTTCTGGGTTGGTGCGACCAACCGCAAAGTCGAAGGTTCGTGTCATTGATTTCCGGTTGCGAGGTTGTTGTTGGTGAGGTAGCTGTAACTTCGTTGGACAGCGGTCATCATGTCAGTATCGCAGTCGTCAAGCTCGACGATGATCCACTCAAGGATCTCCTCATCGGCAGCCTCGATAATTGCACCGATATCCATACGTCCGTCGCCAACGGCGACGTGGGATTCGCCTTTGGTTAGAGGGCCGTCTTTAATGTGGAGCAGAGGTGCCCGGTTTCGGATTCTTTCGACTTCGGACACTGGATCGGAATCACCGAAGTTTGCGGCCCAGTAGGTGTCGACCTCAAAAAGGACGTCGGGGCATTCTTCCTGAAGAATGTGATAACCCTTCTTACCTTCGTGTTCTATAAATTCCCACCAATGGTTGTGGAGAAATAGCTTGAGTCCGGCACGGCTTAGCTTGTCCGTCAGATCGTTTACGGTATCGACGGTTCGTCCGATGGCGCTACGATCCGCAAAATCGTCTGGGCCGAAGCCGCCAGCGGCTCTTGAAAGACCCAAAGTGCTGACCGTGTCGATCACCTCGTTGATCTCGGACCGGTTCGCCCATGGGTAATGCGTCGAAGAAATCGTCATCCCCAGATCTTCAACTTGTTGTCTAAATTCCAGGGGTGACTTACCGAAAAGGTTGAATGGTTCCACACCGCAATACCCGATATCGGCAAGCTGCTTTAATACAGCGTCGAAATTGTCGCTAGATGCATCGCGTAACGAGTAAAGTTGGACTGAAATGGGTTTCATGTTGTGCCTCAATTGTGCGAGTGCATGAGTTGCTGATGATTGTATAGCCAGACGCGTTGTCTTCGAACGACTGGCTTAAATCGCGATCAGCATTTCCTCGCGAACTTGACGATATTACCTGGATCAACGTTCAATCCAAGTACGGGAGGTTGGGTCAGATGACGCGTTTACGAATGGGGCTTGTCGGCGGCGGTGATGGCGCTTTCATCGGTGCCGTCCATCGAATGGCGGCGGAACTCGATGGACGTATCGAACTTGTGTGCGGTGCTTTTTCGAGCGATCCGTCGCGATCGAAGCGCTTTGGGCAAGAACTCTATGGCCTCCCATCTGACCGAAGCTACGGAACGTTCAATGAAATGATGGCGGAAGAGTCGAAGCTCCCGGTGGAAAACCGTATGCACTTTGTGGTGATTGCCACGCCAAACCACTTGCACTTTCCGGTAGGAGAGTCGGCGCTACAGGCGGGGTTTCACGTCATGTCCGACAAGCCGGTGACGTTCGATCTGGACGAAGCCAAGTCTCTTCGCGCTCTGGCCGCCCAAAAGAATCTTCTTTTCGGGGTCACGCACAATTACACGGGATACCCGATGGTTAAGGAGGCACGCCAGCTCGTTAAGACAGGCGCATTAGGACAGATACGCCGAGTCGTCGTTGAGTACATTCAGGGGTGGCTGTCAGAACCACTTGAGACGCAGGGCGACAAGCAAGCGATCTGGCGCACCGATCCGAGATTTTCAGGCTCGGCTGGCTGCATGGGGGACATCGGCACCCATGGCGAGAATCTGCTGGATTACGTCACCGGACTTGAGATTGACTCGCTTTGTGCTGACCTAACAACGTTTGTTCCGGGACGTTTGCTCGAGGATGACGGTAATGTGTTGTTGCGATTTTCCAACGGGGCACGTGGAGTGTTGCTTGCTAGTCAAATTGCGGTTGGCGAGGAAAACGGGCTGAAACTCCGGGTATATGGAGAGCACGCGAGTCTTGAGTGGGGACAAATGGAGCCCAATTCACTGATCGTCCGATGGCCCGATCGCCCTTTCGAGATCAGGCGTACTGGAGGTCCAGGAGTGAGTGAGGCTGCGACTGCGGCAACACGACTTCCGGCTGGTCACCCCGAGGGCTTTTTGGAAGCGTTCGCAATGCTCTACCGAAATTTTGCAGCCGCGCTTGAGGCGCATCTGGAGGGTCGTGATCCGACGTCTCTGGAACTCGATTTCCCGACGATTGACGATGGCGTTCGGGGAATGGCGTTTATCGATGCCGTGGTAGATAGTTCCAAACGCGGGGGCGTTTGGACCGATTTCCCGTTGTGGAGTTAGCAGAGGGGTAACGCGTGAAAACACTAAAAGGACCGGCGATTTTTCTGGCTCAATTTATGGCGGATAACGAGCCGTTCGACAGCCTCGAGTCGATGGCAAAATGGGCGGCAGATCTCGGATTTCTTGGGATCCAGGTACCGATAGGCAATCCTGCGTTCGTCGACGTTGAACGGGCAGCGGAAAGCCAGACCTATTGTGATGAGTTAAATGGGATCGTGAAGTCGCAGGGCGTTGAAATTACCGAATTGTCGACGCATCTAGAGGGCCAATTGGTAGCGGTGCATCCGGCGTACGACACGCTGTTTGACGGGTTTGCGCCGGCGTCTCTTCATGGTAATCCCGCGGCTCGGACGGAATGGGCGATCGAAC
>ENA-UPTF01002182-UPTF01002182.1-marine-metagenome-genome-assembly--contig:-NODE-2182-length-11505-cov-3.426671_pt1 | contig 11505 bp, 12 predicted proteins | sample MGYA00238166_ERZ767019 | MGnify/ENA primary metagenome ERZ767019 (study PRJEB28930, sample SAMN06266391) | marine metagenome | isolation source: Sea water from 250 m depth | place: Atlantic Ocean... | reverse complement strand
AATCTTCCCCCAATCGGTTTTCGTTCTTGGAGACTCGCCCCCTTCACAATTCGCGTATCATCAAATTTCGATACCACACCTTGCCTCCGTGATCCTGTAGCATCAAGGGCTGCTTCGGAGGGTGCGCTCTATAGGCGGGCTCGCCGATATAGACGGTCGGCCCGGTGAGCGGCACGTGATTCTGAATCAGGATCCCATTGTGGAACACGGTTAACATTGCCGGTCGTTCGACCGAACCGTTAGCCGCAAAACTCGGTGCTGCGAAAACAATATCGTAGGACTGCCATACGCCCGGACCGCGTGAAGCGTTCACCTTGGGGATGAACTGTTTGTAGACACTCCCTGCCTGGCCGTTGGAGTAGGTCCGGTTCTGGAACGAATCCAGAACCAACACTGAAGAGGGTCCCGTGGACACCAAACGAAACACCGCCGCCATCTACGTCAGGCGCTCCGCCGCCGACGAGCGGGATGCCGATGAGCGGACCGCGTTAACAGGAGCTGCCGTGTCAGACGAGCACCACAGCAAGGGCAGAGAGCGTGAACACACTGATTGCGGGTGCCGACTTCTTCAGGTGGTCACCGACTCGCACATGCATGCTGATTGCTCCCGCCATGAGGAGTGCAAGGCCGACTGCTGAAGGTCGGACCAATCCCTCAATCCAGATACCGACCAGCAGCAAGATAGCGAGAGACAACTTTGCCGCTCCGATCAGGTACATAGCCCAGGGTGGGATTCCGTAGGTCTTAAATTCTTCTCGCATGTTTTTTGCGTCGCCGCCCCGGTATTCCGTCTCTTTGTTGAAACGCAAAATCCAAACATTCAGAATCCAAAGGGCTGCACCGATCTGCGCAATGAGTCCGACTGTCTCCATGTCGTTTCTTCTCCAGCAAGAATTTTGTTAGACGGGATCTGTACACGGTCAGTTTGGAGTTCGACTCAAGCGGTCACGTGTCAATGTGACCACTAACACAGGTGGCGTTTGGCTCACTTGTGGAGACAGAGTCAGCGGGTAGCACGTGAGACATCCGGGCCTGACTCAAAGCAGGAGAGCGGTGCCGGCCACGGTGAGGAGGGCGCCCACCCAGGCTCCGAACGTGGGTACTTGCCGAAGTCTTACCCACAGCAGCGGCAACAAGATCACTGGTGTGGTGGCCGACAGGATTGTTGTGACCCCGGTGTCACCGTGGCCAAGCGCCCAGAGCAGCAGTGACATGCCGAGCACCATGGCTAAGAAGGCACTGGCAGCAAAGCGGAGGTGGTCTGATGGCTTGAGCTTTCCTCGTCGCGCTGGCCGGGCTAGCCGGTCACCCGGGCGTGCCAGCACCCAGAGGGCGACCGTGGCGATCACCACCCGGACGGCGGCTACTGCGAGGGTGTCGGCGCCTTCGTCAAGGACTGGCTTTGCGGCTAGTGCTCCCAAGGCTTGACCTAGAGCACCGATACCCGCCCAGGCCGCCCCGGCCATTAGCGAGCCTTCAACCCGCTCGAATACGTCTACGTGGGTGCCGATTCGAGACCCGTAGTTCACAGCAAGCACGATGCCGGCCACTGTCAGCACGGCGCCCACTAAGGCCCATGAGGTGAATGATTCGTCGAACAAAAGCACCCCGCCTACTGCTGCCATCGGTGCGTTGGTGGTGAACAGAACAGAAGTCCGTCGGGGACCAATCCGGGCCATAGCGGTGAATAGGGCTAGGTCACCGAGAAGGATTCCCACCAAACCCGAAACCGCCAATAGGCCCATGTCCCCGCGGTCGAGTGTCGACCAGCCACCGGTGGCGGTGGCCAGCAAGACCAGCATGGCGGTGACGTAAAGCATGCGGATCCGACAGAAGCGCGGGCCACCGAGGCGGCGGACTGGCTCAGCGGCAATGAGGCTGCTACAAGCCCATGAAGTAGCAGCGAGGAGAGCGGCGATCTGGTACGACAAAAAAACCGTCCATCGTCGGGCGTCCCTCGGAACAGAGACGCGCATAGGTGTCTATGTCTGAGTAGTTGAGGTCAATTCGGACTGCTGAGAGCGAGTTCAGCCACCGTCCGGAGCCAGAGGTCGTGTCTTGGATCCAACACGTCGAAGTGGGTACCGGTGTCAGAGAAGATCCCGACCGCTCCGGGAATCAACGCACTCTGGCTTATCGGCACAATCTGGTCATACCGCCCATGAACGGCGATGATCCGATAGCCATCGAAGACTGGTTGGGCGACCCGGTAGCGCTCTGGAACCTCATCGGGCTCTCCACCAAGTAATGCTTCCACTGCACCCCATCCGAGGTTCACCTCGGCGGCCAACCGCAGGTCGACGACGGCAGCCTGGGCAACCACGGTGTGTGGTTCGATGAGAGGACTCGCTCCTGGATCACCAGGAGCGAGCCGGCCTCGGCTCCCCGCCCAGAGCGCAAGGTGGCCGCCGGCCGAGTGCCCGACCACGATCACATCGTCGAGCGCGAGCGGCTCATCTACTTGCGCGAGATGGTCGATGGCCCTGGCGATGTCATCCAACGTTCCCGGATAGCCCCCTCCTGGATCACCCACCGACCGGTAATCGACGTTCCAAGTCGCAACTCCCCGTGCAGTCGCATCTTCAGCCAGAGGTGTCATCAACGAGCTGTCAAAACCCGATCGCCAGAATCCCCCGTGGATGAAAACTAAGACCTGGAAGGGACCGTCCCCCGGAGGAACCCTGAGATCGCCGGCTTGGAGAGGATTCTCTCCATAGGAGATGCGGCGAAGCTGTTTCTTCCCGGCGACGTCGAGATCAGGCTCCTTCTCATCTCCTAAAGAAGCGAGGGAAGTGGTTAGCCCCGCTGCCGGCACCGTCGTTGTTGCTGGCACCGTCGTCGTTGAGACAAATGAGGCAGGGGCGTCGCCGCTGCACGCGGCCCCGATGGCACACATCGAAAGAATCCCCAGGCAAATGGCCACCCTTACGAGCCTGCAGTGACGGGGGTGATGGCCTCTCGCTACCAGGCGATACGACACGAGCGTTGACCATTACATGACGAGAGTGCCTTTAAGTGGACCAAACATGGAGGCCGGATGGTCTGAACCTCTTCGGCGAGGCCCAGAACGGGACCTAGGCCTGTGTCGATTCGCCGAAACGGTCACGGGACTTGTTCTGTGTGTGCGGTCCATCCCGACCGGACGACGACGTCATCGGCGGTACCGTTTTCCCCATGAGCACGCCAGCGCCGTTCCAGGCCCACGCGGCCCACTTCGAGGCCATCCGGGAGGCGACCGGCAAGAGCCCCGACGCCCTCGTTCCCCGGTCGATCATGCGAGGCATCGCCGCCGGGTGCTCCCGGGCTCCAGGCCTCCGACGTTCCAACCCCCTGAAGAGCCGTCAGCAGCGGGCCCTATGGGCCCATCTGGTCGACGAGGCCACGGCCCGACCGGAACAGGTGGGATTCATCCTCCCTGACGGTGGCCTGAAGGACCTGGCCGAGCGGCTAGGGGTGCCACCGCGGACCCTGTCCGGGCACCTCGAGACCTGGCGACGGACCCGCCCCCGGATGGTCCAGGTGTTCGCGGGGCGCAAATCCCGCGGCATCGCCCCGCTGGTCGCCGTGCAGATTCCGGTGGCCACCGACTTGGTGCTCTGGGCGGCCACCACCCGGTCAGAGGTCGACAAACAGGACGGACGGGCCCCACACCCGCTGCTGGTGGCCGATGCCGTGGAACGCCTGGCCATGCTGGGCTCTACCGGCCCGGCCTACAAGACCTGGCCACTGCTGGACGACGCCGTCGACGACCTAGGCACGGCCATCTCCCGGAAGGGCGGTGAGCCACCTCGCCGGCGCCTGGAAACCGGACGTCGACGCTGACCATCCGGGTCGAGGAATCCCGATGTCCGGCTGTTGACGGGCTTCCCGGGCGAGGCTGATCAGGGCGGGATTCGTGCACCTAGTCCTACTCGTTGCACCCGGTCGACGCTCGTGAGCGTTCCGGTAACGCCGGGAAGGCCAGTGCTCATCGGTCACACCTCCACCCCGGGAGTCCCGGCCCGCCGTAGCGTTTTCCCGTGGCCACCCGTTCCGACCTCCGCAACGTCGCCGTCATCGCCCACGTCGACCACGGCAAGACGACCCTCGTCGACGGCCTCCTACGCCAGTCCGGAGCCTTCCGAGCGAACGAGGAGGTGGTCGACCGGGTTATGGACTCCATGGACCTAGAGCGGGAGAAGGGGATCACCATCTTGGCCAAAAACACGGCGGTTCACCGGGGCGACGTAAAGGTCAACATCGTGGACACCCCTGGACACGCCGACTTCGGCGGAGAGGTCGAACGAGCCCTGAACATGGTTGACGGGGTCATCCTGCTGGTCGACTCTGCCGAGGGACCCCGACCGCAGACCCGTTTCGTCCTCCGCAAGGCTTTGGAGGCCGGCCTGGCCATCGTGCTCGTCGTCAACAAGGTCGACCGTCCCGACGCCCGCCTGGCCGAGGTGGTGGACGAGACCTACGAACTATTCCTCGACCTGGGCGCCACCGAGGACCAGATCGAGTTCCCGATCGTCTACACCGATGCCCGGGCCGGAACGGCCACCCTGGACCCCGACCGCGACGGAACCGACCTGGCGCCCTTCTTCGATGTGGTCCTCGACCACGTACCTCCTCCTGCCTACGACGAGAACGCCCCGCTGCGGGTCCACGTCACCAACCTGGACGCCTCTCCCTACGTCGGCCGTATTGCCGTCTGCCGGATCGACAGCGGAACCCTGCGGCGAGGCGCGCCGGTGGCCTGGTGTCGGACCGACGGTTCGATCCAGCCAGCCCGTGTCGCCACCATCACGGTCACCGAGGCACTCGGTCAGGTCGACGTCGAGGAGGCGGGACCGGGCGAGATCGTCTACGTGTCGGGAATCGATGATGTCACCATCGGCGAGACGCTGGCCGACCCCGAGGATCCCCGCCCGCTACCCATCATCACCGTCGACGAACCCACCCTTTCCATGGCCATCGGCGTGAACACCTCACCGGTGGCTGGAGCGACCGGCGACAAACTGACCGCCCGCCAGGTAAAGGCCCGCCTGGACACCGAGTTGATCGGCAACGTGTCACTGCGGGTCCTGCCCACCGAACGTCCCGACACATGGGAGGTTCAGGGGCGAGGCGAGCTGCAGCTGGCGGTGCTCGTTGAGACCATGCGCCGTGAGGGCTTCGAGTTGACGGTGGGCAAGCCCGAGGTTCTCCTCCGTGAATTCGACGGCACCCTGCACGAGCCGACCGAGCGCCTATCCGTCGACGTTCCCGAGGAGCACGTGGGGGCAGTCACCCAACTCCTCGGTGAGCGCAAGGCCCGGATGGAGGATATGACCAACCACGGCACCGGGTGGGTGCGCCTCGACTACGTGGTGGCCGCCCGGGCTCTCATCGGCTTCCGGACCGAGTTCCTAACCGAGACCAGGGGCACTGGCTTGCTCCACCACGTATTTGAAGGCTGGGAGCCGTGGATGGGAGAGCTCCGGACCCGCCAGAGCGGAAGCGTGGTCGCCGACCGTCTGGGTGTCGCCACGCCGTACGCCATTACCGGCCTCCAAGATCGAACCACCCTGTTCGTTGGGCCGACCGAGGAGGTTTACGGCGGGATGATTATCGGCGAGAACCCCCGGGCCGAGGACATGGACGTCAACATCTGTCGGGAGAAGAAACTCACCAACGTCCGGGCCGCCGCCTCGGACGACACGGTCCGTCTGACCCCTCCCCGGAGGCTCTCCCTCGAACAGGCCCTCGAGTACATAGCCGACGACGAGTGCGTGGAGGTCACGCCGGCTGCCGTACGGCTCCGCAAGGTGGAGTTGGACGCCGGGGCACGGGCCCGGACGGTCAAGAAACTCAAGCACGCCCGGGTCTGAGGACCGACGGGTACCTGCGTGTAGCAGGACCCCTCCCCGGGGCCGGATACCTTCAGCGCCATGCGCCGTCCGCCTGGGGTCCTGTTCCTGTGCGTCCACAATGCCGGCCGGTCCCAGATTGGTGCTGGCTGGCTGCGACACCTGGCCGGTGACCGGATCCGGGTGCTGTCGGCCGGTTCGTCCCCCAGCGAGACGGTGAACCCGACGGCCGTGGAAGCCATGGCCGAAGTGGGCGTCGACATCTCGTCCAACCGGCCCCAACTGTGGACCGAGGCCATGGTGCGCGACGTGGACGTCGTGGTGTCCATGGGCTGCGGCGACGAGTGCCCGGTCTACCCGGGGACCCAACGCCTGGACTGGCAACTGGAGGACCCGGCTGGCCAGGGGATGGAGATGGTGCGCGGTGTGCGCGACGAGATCCAGACCCTGGTCGAGGAACTGCTCGAGGATCTACTCGACGAGGAGGACAGCTGATGGCCGTCAACGTGCTGGGCACCGAGCTCCAAGAGTGCGGGTTTGACCCCCTTACCGGCTTCTACCGGGACGGGTGTTGCAACACAGGCGCCGACGACCTCGGGGTGCACACCGTGTGCGCCCTGGTCACCGCCGAGTTCCTGGACTTCTCAGCCCGGGCTGGCAATGACCTGTCCACCCCACGCCCCGGGTTCGATGGCCTGCAGCCCGGCGACCGGTGGTGCATGTGCGCGTCGCGGTGGCAGGAAGCCCACGAGGCGGGCATGGCCCCGCCGGTCCTGCTAGCCGCCACCCACATCCTGAGTCTGGAATGGGTGGACGCTGACGCCCTTCGGGCCGCCGGGGTGGACCGTCCGGACTGAATGGCCACCCGCCGAGCCAAACCGTCAGGACGGCCGAGAGGAGAACCGCTCGGCCAGCACGGGGACCAGGGCGGCCAGGCCGTCCCGCCAGTCAGCTACCAGGCCGACGTCACACCAGGCCCACAACTCGCATTCGGGGTCGGGGTTGATTCCCACGATGGTTCCGGCGCCCCGGACGCCGATCGTGTGGTTAAACCGTCCCGAGATACCGACGGCTATGTACAGACGGGGGGCGATGGAGTGGCCGGTGATCCCGACCTGGCGGGCCCGGGGCATCCACCCGGCATCGGTGACCTTGCGGGTGGCGCACAGCTCGGCACCAAGGGTCGCCGCATGGGCTTCGACCTCGGCTAGGTCGGCTGGATCGACGCCCTGACCGACACCCACAACCACCTCGGCATGAGCCAGCAGGTCCCGGTCGTCGTCCCGCCGCTGTTCGAGGACCCGGATCCGAGAAGTCCCGGTGGACGCCAGGTGGTCAGCGGCGAATGGTGCCGTGGGACGGGGACGGTACCCAGGGAGGGATCCGGGTCGGACAGTGGCCATCTGGATGCGGGAGGTGCAGGTCACCTCGGCGACCAGCCGACCGCCAAATGCTGGCTTGAGGGCCACTAGCCGGCCGTCGCGGACCTCCAGGCCGACAGCGTCGCCCGTCAGGCCGGCACCCAGGCGGGCAGCGAGGCGGGCCGCCGCCTCTCGCCCCCACGCCGTACTGGGGGCCAGCACGGCCCACGGAGGCTGGTCGGCGAACCGGTCAGCCAGCAAGTGGGCCACATCCTCGGCCCCGGTCACGCCACGGTGCCTCAGGACCTTGTCGGCCCCCTGGCTGCTGAGCTTCTCCCAGTCGACCACCGTGTCGACGGCCAGCGCGGCCCGTCCGCCGATCTCGGCGGCCAGGCGGGCCGCCGTTCCCAGTAGCTCTCCGGTCTGGGACAGGCGGTCTGGTTCGCCCAGAACCACCACCTCACCGCCGTCGCCGGCACCCTCCGGGCGGGCCACCTCGCTGGTCGCCCCGACAGCCGTCCTGTCGAAGGCTCCCCGATTGTCCAGCACCTGGAGTACCCGGTCCACCTGTTCCGGCCCAGTTCCGTTCAGCCGTTCGCCGGCCCGGTCCACCTCCAGCACCCGGACTGGCCCCACCGTGGTTGGGCTGCCGTCAGCTCCCCACGGACCGTCGCCCAGGGCGGCGGCCCCAATCACTGTGACGAGGTTCTCGTTCACGGTGGCCCAGGCTTCCGGTTCCTTGACCTTGCACGGCTCACAGAGCCGCTCGGCGCAGGAGACCACGACCGGGAGGTCGACCTCGGCTCGGACCCACTCGTCGTCGTGTTCCAGCAGGGCGTGCACCGTGCCGCCGTCCAGGCGGAGCTCGCGGGCCCCGGTCAGTAGGGGGAGCTTGAGGATCTCGGCCACCTGGGCCGGGACCTGACCGGTGTCGGCGTCTACCGAGTTGCGCCCGCAGAGCACTAGGTCCCATGGACCGTGCGCCTCCAGGGCGGCGGCCAGGGCCCGGGAGGTAGCCAGGGTGTCGCTGCCGGCGAACGCCGGGTCGGAGACGTGGAGTCCCGCCTCGCAGCCACAGAGGATGGCCTCCCGCAGCACGGTGTCGGCCGAAGGGGGGCCCAGGGTCAGTGCCGTGCAGGACCCTCCGGTTTCGGCAGCCAGGTCGCATCCGGCCCGGACAGCCCGACGGCAGTAGTCGTTTAGGTGTAGCTCCATGCCGTCGCGAACCAGGCGGCCGTCCGGTCCGAGGCGCATCTCCTCGAACTTCGGGATCTGCTTCACCAGAGCGGCGATCCGCAAGGCAGAGGTGGGTCGCGAGTCGGCCATGGCGCCAACGTACCGGCGAGTTCCGTCCTGTCGGTCTGTCGGCCCGGCGTGGCTAGCGTTGGCACCGTGGCGAGTTTCGACAGCGAGAACTTCCTGGTCGCCGCTGACGACCATGGTGACCTGGTCAATGCCCTGGTCGAGGTAGCCGACCGTCCCGGCTCCTGGCTGAACGTCGAGCCGGACGTCGACGACAGCCTGCGCAGCGACGTGTCAGGTCTTTTCAACTGGTTCTCGGCCCGGGGATCCCAGGTGCCGGTCGGCACACTGGTGGCCGCCACTGGCCGTCAGCCGGCGTCGGTGGGTATCGACCACGGTGCCGGGCGGGGCGCTGGCGACCACCTAAAGGAGGCCGGGGTGAATACCCCGGCGGGCTGGGAACTCCGCCAGGACCATCCAAAACGGGGCCTGGTGTGGGAAAGGACCGGAGCCCCGTCCGTTGGTTTCGATGGTGAGGCGGTAGCTGTCCTAATTCTGGAGGCCACCTCGCTGTTGTGTCCGTTGCCCGTCGAGGGGCGGTGGCGTGTAGGGGTGCACACTCCGAAGGGCTGACCCTTCAGACGACCCGGTCAGGCCTCCCGTACCGCCTGCATGATGAGGTCGACGACCGCACTGGAGGAGACGCGGTAGGCCACCCGGCAGTTAGTGGGGGTGTCGGCTTGGGGCCCCCGTTCGTCGACCAGGGTCATGCCCCTGGTGTGGGTACCGGAAAGCTCGACGTGGACCGGCCGGTCCTCCATCTGGAACAGGTCGGGGTGGGTAACAGCCAGCACGGCGCACGGGTCATGGACCGGACCGTCGGCCACCTCCTCGGCGGCCAGGTGGAAGACGGCGTAGAACTCCAGCAGCCCGGCCATGGCTTCGGCCACCGGGGTGTCTAGGGCCCGGCACTCGTCGGCGTGGACCTGTCCCATCCGGACCTGGTGGGTGAGGTTCAGGCCCAGCATGGTCAGCGGCGCCCCGGATCGGAAGACTTCGTCGGCGGCTTCCGGGTCGGCCCAGACGTTGAATTCGGCAGCCGCAGTGACGTTGCCCACTCCCTGGGCGCTTCCGCCCATCAGGGTCAGCGACGCCACCCGGTTCGCTAGCCCGGGGTCAGCCCGGAGCGCCAACGCCACGTTGGTGAGGGGCCCCACGGGAACCAGGTGCAATCCCTCCTCGGCACGCGTGGCCTCGACCAGGAACTCCACCGCCCCGTCCGAGTCGGGTCCCCGCTTCGGCTCGGGGAGTACGACGTCGCCCAGGCCGGTCTCGCCGTGAACGTGTCGGGCGAACCCCTGAAGGCCCACCAGCGGCTGGTCAGCTCCGGCGTGGACCTCCACGTCGAGGCCGAGGAGTTCCCGAAGGCGACAGGCGTTGGCCGTCGTGTGCTCCAGGGGCACGTTGCCGGCCACCGTGGTGATGGCCACCAGGTCGGCCCACCGGGCGGCGGCGATCACCGCCATGGCGTCGTCCACGCCGGGATCACAGTCCAGGATGATCCGGGGCCGGCCGGACGCCGTGGTGGTCACGGGGGGAGTGTGCCCTCTCAGGTGCTCGGAACAGCGACCAGGTCGGCCACCGTGGGCATTGCCGGCTGGGCGCCGTGCCGGGTGGCCGTGACTGCTCCAGCTACGACGGCTCGCTCCACGGCTTCGAGGAGGGTGGCGTCCCGGGCCAGGGCCTCGGCCAGCGCACCGCAGAACGAGTCGCCGGCCCCGGTCGTGTCCGCGACCCGGACAGATGGCGCGGCGACCTCCCGGTGGTCGTCGGACGTAACCAGGAGCGCCCCCCGGGCTCCTCGGGTCACTATGACGGTGGCCGTGGGGAGGCTGCGGGCCATGGCTATCAGGGCGTCGACAGCGGCGTCTGGTTGGGTATCGGCCAGCTGGGCCAGCTCCAGAGCGTTGGGTACCAGCACGTCGACTCGGTCCAGCAGTCCGTCGGGTAGGGGCGTGGCGGGTGCAGGGTTCAAGACCACTGTGCCGGTGGCCGCCTGGGCCGCGGCGACCACCGCTCCGGTCGGTACCTCCAGCTGCAGGAGGACGACTGCGGCTCCGGCGATAGTCGCCTTGGCAGCCTGCACGTCCTCAGGGCCCACCCGGGCGTTGGTTCCCGGGCTGACCACGATGGCGTTGTCGCCGTCGGCGTCGACGCCGATCAGGGCGATCCCACTGGGTGCCTCCGAGTCGGTCCGCAGGTGCGTTGTGTCCACGCCGTCGGCCTCCAGTGAGGAGCGCAACGTTTCGCCAGCATCGTCGTCTCCCACCCGTCCCACGAAAGACACCGAGCCTCCGAGGCGAGCCGCCGCCACAGCCTGGTTGGCTCCCTTGCCGCCAGGTATCAGGGCGTGGTCACCGCCCAGAACCGTCTCGCCGGTCACCGGGTGGTGGGGGACCGGCACGACGATGTCCAGGTTGGCCGACCCCAGGACGGCGATGGTTGGGACGCGCTTCACGGGGCCAGCATGACACCCGAGCCCCCTCCGAAGCAGTCCTGGTCGACAGCCCCAGGGGGCCTAACCACCAAATTCCCTACTTTCCAGTTCCAGCCGTGGCTAGCTGCACGGAAACAGGATCGCTTCCGTACAGGGTGAAAACCAGTATTCGGGCCAAGGAGCCCACTTGACGATGCTGCCGGTCCTGATGCACCCTGAAAGAGCGAATCAACCCTGATTCGCCCTGGCGGAACGGCGAATCATCGTGTACAAGTCAAGAAATTTCCTTTACCCCGTCGCGACTCTCCTCGCGATGAGTCTCCTCGCTGCAGCCTGCGGCTCCGACGATGCGGGACCGGCGGCTCCTGCGGCTACGACGGCTGCTCCAGCTGCGACAGTTGCACCTACAGCTACGACGGCTGCACCAACGACCACGGCCGCCGCGCCCACCACGACTGCAACACCGACCACGACTGAAGCGCCGTGGACCGCGGACTCTACTTGGGACATGTGCGCGGTGTTCGGTGAGGGCGGTCGTAAGGACGGCGGCCTCAATCAGGAGACCTGGATGCAG
>ENA-UPTF01002181-UPTF01002181.1-marine-metagenome-genome-assembly--contig:-NODE-2181-length-11510-cov-2.314353_pt1 | contig 11510 bp, 9 predicted proteins | sample MGYA00238166_ERZ767019 | MGnify/ENA primary metagenome ERZ767019 (study PRJEB28930, sample SAMN06266391) | marine metagenome | isolation source: Sea water from 250 m depth | place: Atlantic Ocean | study... | reverse complement strand
CATGGCACCCGCCGGAGTGGTGCTCATTTGTCTCGGCCATGTTGAAAGAAGCGCCAAACAAACGGCCGTCGCCGGCGAATCCGACGAACTCACTGGCGTCGTTCAGCCCGACGAATGTTTCACCCGCCGGATCACCGGGGAGCTGCGTTTTTGAAACGGTGACACCGTCCACCGCATGCCACTCCTCCGGGCGCAGATCGAGCAACTCGATCGTCGTGCCGGGGAAGTCACGGCGGCAGCGCTCGACCATTTCGTCGAGACCGCAGTATTGGTTAAGCGCGGCAAACGACGAGTCAGTTTGCGGCGCGTCACAAATCGTGATCGAGCCGCTCCCCGCCAGCTGCGTGCCGGCCCAGCGGATGACCGCCTCGATGACGGCTGGGTGAGTAACAACGTGCTCCCACTGGCCGGGGCCGGGATGGCGCTCGTCGTGTTCCTTGACCCAGTTCGGCTTCAGCACGACACGGTCGTGTGGGCGGACATAATCATCCGGCAGGCCAAGTGCGTCCAGTGCCTCGCCAACGAGCGAGTCAATGGCGACGGGATCGTCATAGTGGTCGACCCCGCGAAAGGCCGAGACGCGCGCGGGATCCAGTTGTCCGTCTGTATTCACTCGTTTTCCAGCGCCAACAGTGCGGCACGGATTTTTTCACCGAACGCCCGACGCGTAAAGTGCCGCAGAAACTGATCGCGCAGGCCAGCCTTGTCGATATGACCGAGAAAGCCGTCAAGCCGGTCGGCGATTTGGCCGGGTGATTTTATGTCCACGAGCCCTTCGTAGCCGGCGGGAAAGAGCTCCGGCAGAATCCGCCAGCGGGTCACCACGATCGGCAGGCCGTGCGCCATCGCCTCAATAAGGCTGACCGGGTGCGCCTCGAACTCGTAGTACGACGCCAGCACGAACGCGTCGGCTTGGGCTAAGAGCTCACTCTTTTTAGATTCATCGGCGAAGCCGTGGTAAACAACGAGCGGCCCATGGTCGTCGTTCAAGTCGGCTTGGCCAAGTCGCTCTTCAAATTCAGTCTCTTCCCCGGCGAGATAAAATCTGCCGGCAACGTTGAGTTGCACGCGCGCAGACAGGTGCCTGGCCTGCAGGCGGCCGTTCAACTCGGCAACAGCATCAACGGCATCGAACAACCCTTTATCGCGGTAGCAAAGACTGAGGTATAGCACGTGAAACGTCACCAGTGGCCCGCCTCCTGAAAGAGCTTGGCCAAGCGCTTTGGCGCGGGCCTGCTGAACAGATTGCAGCTTATCGGCATAGTCGGGGCAGGGGTCGGACGCACAGTTCGGCACGGTAACGATCTTGAGTGGCGCGAGCTTGGCAGCGTCCTCATGATAGTAATCGCCCAGCACGATGCTCAGCGCTGGTCGGCCCAGCAGCAGCCGCGACACCCATCGCTCCCAGGCGTACGCCCCGGTCTGGAGCCAGTCACCGACACCAGCCGCCTGGTAGTGATAAATGATCCGCAGAAAAAACGGGCGGCACAGCAGCATCACGATCCAGTCCCGGTAAACGGCGTTGCGCAGGCCGGGTGCTGGGACGTAGTAGAAATGGTTCACGCCGTGGCGTAACCGCAGCCAAACGGCCTTGAGGCAGTAGCCAAGGAGCAGGCCAAGTTTGCACAGGCTTGCGGAAGCGATGTCATCGACTTCTTTCGAGAGGCGGCTGTTGACGTGAAAGATCTCGATCGATTGGTCGTCACCACTGCGCAGCTCGTCAAGTAACTGCTGCACCATGAAACTTTGGCCATGGAACGGCGGCGGGACATGTGCAAAGACGAGCAGTTTCATGACGCGTCGCCGTTGCGCTTGGCCATCTGCCGATACACGTGGTTGTATTTGGCGGCCATTTCGCTGGCCGCCCAACCGCGGACGCTCTCGCGGATTTCACCCGGTGGCGACGGAGTGAAGTCGCCGTTTAGGATGGCGGCGATTTGGTCGCGCAAACCGTCAATGCTACCGGTCTCATACAGCAGACCGGTCGTGCCTTCCTGCACGATATCAACGTTGCCGCCGCTGCGGGCCGCAAGGGCGGGGAGGCCCAGCGCGAGGGCTTCCATCAGCGACACGCTGCACGGCTCGTTCTCCGAGGCGACGACGACGAAATGGCCATCGCGCAGGGCATCGGTGACCTGATTAGTCACACCTCGCAGCAGAACAATTTCATGTAGGCCATGTTGCTCGATCAATTCGCGCAGCTGCTCGGCGTATGCCTGCGAGTCGGGATCGCCCTGCTCCGGCCCCCAGAGATGAAACTCGACGCGGGCCTTGAGGTCGGCAGGCAGCCTCGCCAGGGCAGCGATAGGGTGATGCCAGCATTTCCAGCGGACAAGCGTGCCCATGCCAACGAGCCTGAGCTTGGCCAAGGGATCAGCGCTTGGCCAAGTGTTGGCGGTGAGCGGCTCCTGCAAAAAACGATCGGCGCAGCCGGAAAAAATAATGCTGCACCTGGGCGGCCCGACCTCGAGGCCATAATGCGCGGCCATGTTGGGGTTGAGCACCACGGTGGTCATCCAGTCACGCCGCGCCGCCCAGCGGTAAAACCAGGCACGGCTGGCATAGCTGTGGTTCGTGAATAGAACCTGCCGGCCGAGAAACAGGCCAGCTAGCAACGCGACGATGAGCCCACCGCGCGTGTGCGCGTGAATCACATCGAATGACTCCTGCTGGAGCAGTTTGCGCAGGCTGAAAAACGCCAGCGCGCTGGAAAAAAAAATGGCGATGTGACTCGGCGAGTCGCTGGCGATGAATCCGGTGCGCCGGTAGTCAAGCGCCGGTGCACGGGTTTCCGCATATTCCCGGTGAACCCAGACCGTATGCCGGGTGCCGACTGCGGATCCGGCTTGGTGCAGGCTGCGGATCACCGCAAGGATGCCGCCGGCATCCTCGCGCTGGCCGACCAGGTGGAGGATTCTCATTCGAGCTCGGGCTGCTCCGATTGCTGCACTCGCAACCGGTCCCGCAACATGTATTGGCAAGCGATCAACAGGCCGGCCTGGAGGGAGAAGGTTTTCATCGCGTACTCGCTGTCGCCGTGCAGGGCGATGAAGGCAACCACGTTGGCCATCCAGAGGCAGGCCACAATGCAGCTCACCCGGGAGAACTCATCGTCCACACCATGTTCGCGGAGGTGAAAAATCACCTTCATGGCGACCACCGATCCGGTGAGGAGGAACAGGAGCATGAAAGCGGTTCCAAACAAGCCGGTATTGACCATCAACCCAATGAATCCATTGTAAAAACGACCCTGATTGATGTGGTAAGTGATCGCCGTTGGATCCCATTTTAGGGAGTGGTCGCCATAACCGGACTGCCCAAACCCGCGCCCAACCCACAGATACCGTGGTATCATTTTAAACCCCTCCACGCGAAGGACGCGTCGGGTTTCCATCGTGCTCAATCCATCCAACCGTGCATCGCGGTGCACCGTAATGCCGGGCAACGCCGAGAGCGCACGCTGGGCCGCAAGCGGCATGCGTTCCGCGAAACCGTAAGAAATGGTCAAGCCGAGGGCCAACAACAGGGCTGCCCCCGCAGCGTTCCTCATGGTGATCAGCCTTTGGGTAAAAATCATGAAGCTCATTACGAGGACAAGGATCGCCACCGTGTAGCGGTGTCCACTCAGCAGGCCGACACCCACGATGAACAAGCCGGCTGGAACCAACCAGACACCCCTGGATGTCACAAAGTCACTCAGCTTGTTCTTAATGAGCAACAGCCAGAGGAAACCGATGCTCACGAATGCCAGTGACTGGTAACGGTTGATGCCCATCTTCATGCGCTCCATCTCAAAGTTACGTGCGTCGCCGGGTACCTCAAGGAAAAACAGGATGTTGAACAGGCCCGGCGCATTGGTGTAAATCACGTCCGAGATCACCCAAGTCGCCGAGAGCACACACTGGATGATAAACAGTTTCCTGATCTGCCCCTCCTTCAACCGGACCATCATGAACAGTAACGGGAAGATGGCGCAGGTAAGCTGTTGAAAATAAAACCGCCCACCCATCTGAGAGCCGCCCATCGTGCGAAAACCAATGCCGCGTTCCATCATCGTAAACATGAGTACGGCACAATAACCGGCCACACCAAGCAGCATCCACTTGTGTTCGAAAACAGAGTCCCACATCTTGTCCCGATATTGCCGGAACGAAAACACCAGCACGCACCCGGTCCAGCCCAAGAGCGCAGCCGCCTCCCAAATAAACGGCCGACCTGGAAAGAAGGGGAGTATCAATGCCGTCGAGAACGTCGCCACCGCGCAGGTCACCGAGAGCGTCGCGTGGTACGGCATCAAGACCAGCCAAGCCAGGCCACCAAAGGCGAACGCAGCAAAAAAAGCGTCATCCGCCAGCATGTACCCCAAAACAAGTACAAGCAGCATGATGATGCCAAAAACGAGTAACTTTTGCAGGCGCAACGCGCCTTCTAACGAACCGGCATTCACTGCGCGCGGTTATATCTATTTTTCGGAATTGTGCAACCTTGAGGCTCCGCCGACTACTCCGGATTGATCTGCGCCATCCTCAGCTTCAGTTCTTCCTTCAAGGCATTTCGCTGTTCCTGGGTGACTTTCCGAGGCACTGCCAGCGGATTGCCAAACACCACGTCACAGCGTGTCAACGGCCATGGCAGCTGGAATCGATCCCAGCTTTTGAAGCGATACTTTCGGTTGGCTTGACAACCAAGCGGAACAATCGGCAGGCCGGTCACCTGGCCAAGCGACAGGATACCCTCCTGTATCTCGTGACACGGGCCGCGCGGGCCGTCAGGAGTGACGGCCAAGTGCAAGCCAGCCTTTGCTTGCCGAGATAATTCCAGCAACGCCTGGCGACCTCTCCGACTGGTCGAGCCACGAACCGGCTCGATGCCAAAAGCACGCAGAACCTCCACGGCGAACGCGCCATCCTTGCTCGCGCTGACCATCGCAACCACCTTACGGCCGGTTTTCGGCTGGATAACATCACGAGTTGCAAAGAGCGCAGAGATGATCCGGTTGTGCCATACGCAGAGAATAAACGGCCGGTCGCGGGCAGTATCCATAATCCCATGTGGATCGGACACACGAACGCGCCACGTGAAGCGCAGCACCCGGAGCAATACATAAACCAGCCGGGCCGCCAGCCGTTGGCCAAGCCCTGCCTCGTTCGGGATGACAACCTGCGTTTCCAAGTTTGTTTTACTTGCCGCCCTTGAGCGCGGCGCGGACCAGTTTCTCAACCGAAGCCTGCGGGCCGAGCATCGCCCGTGCAGCCTGGGCGGCTTTTAGAGCCTCGGCCGGCTTGGTGCCCAGCGCCTCGAGCGCGGCCGCCGTATCGGCGATCGGCTTGTCATGCGCCGCAAGCGCCTGGCCGAGCGAAGCCTCCGCGCCGGGTGCCGGGCCAAGCTTGTCCTTCAACTCGAGCACCATTCGCTCAGCAGTTTTTTTGCCGATGCCATTGATGCTCGAGAGCCGCTTCACGTCCCCGGTGCCGATCGCACCCTTGAACGATGCTACATCCATTCCACTCAGTACATTCAGCGCCAGCCTCGGCCCGATGCCGCTCACGCCCTGGATCATCCGGAACAACTCGCGCTCGTCGTTTGTCGCGAAGCCGTAAAGCGTCTGCGAATCCTCACGCACCACAAGCTGTGTCTTGAGCGTTACCGCCTGACCAAGCTCCGGCAGTTTCTCGAATGACGACAACGGGATCAGCACCTCATACCCGATGCCGTTGACGTCGATCACCGCCTGCGTCGGCAGCGCGTCAGTAAGTTTCCCTTTCAAAAAAGTTATCATGCCTGCGCCCTAACCGGCCGACAAAGAGTCACACAGAAAACATTGCCGCCGCAAGACAGACCATTCACATCCCCTAGAAAGCGGACTGTCCTTGCGTTTTGAACCGGTGACTTCTAGCCTGCCGCGCCTGAAATGAAGGTCTCGATTTTCGGTCTTGGCTATGTCGGCGCAGTCACTGCCGGGTGTCTCACCAAGGTGGGGCACACCGTCGTGGGCGTAGATGTGCAGGCCGAAAAAGTCGAGTCGCTCGCCAGCGGCGTATCGCCCATCATCGAGCCGGAGCTGGATGGCCTCCTCGCTGAGGCGGCAAAAAACAGCCTGCTCTCGGCCACTCAAAATCACGAGCAGGCCATAGAGACGACTGATGTGTCGCTCGTATGCGTCGGCACGCCGTCGTCTCAGAACGGCGAACTTAATCTGCAATTTGTACGGCAGGTCATCGGGCAGATCGCTGACAAGGTTCGTGTCTCCGGCAAGTCGCACGACCTTGTCCTGCGCAGCACGATGCTCCCCGGCAGCACCCAAAAAATTGCCACCGACCTGCTCGCCGACCTGCTCGAATCCGGCAAACTGCGCCTCTTTTTTTATCCAGAATTTTTGCGCGAAGGCACCGCGGTGGCCGACTTCGACGACCCGTCACTGGTCGTCGTCGGCACGCACGACGGCTCGGCGTTCCCCAAGGATCTGTCGACCCTTTTCGGCGCGGACGCCCCGTCGGTGAACTGGCCCAGCGCCGAGATGGTCAAGTACGCCTGCAACGCCTTCCACGCAACGAAGGTGACGTTTGCCAATGAGATCGGCCGCATTGGCAAAAACATGGGCGTCGATTCGAGGTCGGTAATGCGGCTGCTCTGCCAGGACACGCGCCTCAACTTATCGCCGTATTACCTGCGCCCCGGCAACCCGTTCGGCGGCTCATGCCTGCCCAAGGACGTCCGCGCGCTGACGCACGAGGGGCGGCGAGGCGGCGAGGAACTACCGCTGCTCGAGAGCCTGCTGCCGAGCAATGAGGCGCATTTGGCCAAGCTCATCGAGTTGACCAAGAGACTGGCCAAGGACCGTGTCACCCTCCTTGGTCTGTCATTTAAGAGCGACACGGATGACCTCCGCGAAAGCCCGATGGTCGAGGTCGCGCAGCACCTACTCGGGCGCGGATTCGAACTGAGCATTTACGATCCGCAGCTTAATCTGGCCAAGCTCATCGGCACCAACAAGCGCGTGATCGACGAGAAAATGCCGCACTTAGCCACGCTGCTGACCGGTGACCTAGGCGCCGCGCTTGGCCAATCGGGGCTCGTGATCGCGGCGCAAAAGTGCATCGACCTCGAGACACTCCGGCCGCTCATCACGACCGAACACACGCTACTCGATGTCAACGGCTGGCCAGAACTACGCGACTTGCCGGCCCATTACGAAGGATTCTGCTGGTGAGCAAAGAGAAGCCCTGTGTTTGTATCGTCGTCGAGAACCTACCGGTGCCGCTCGACCGCCGGGTCTGGCAAGAATCGTGCGCACTGCGCGATGCAGGCCACGAGGTGGTCGTCATTTGCCCACGAATGCGCGACTTCACCGAGCCGGAGGAAATCATCGACGGCATCCAGGTTTACCGTCACTGGATCAGCGAGGAGGCCGGTGCAATCAGCGGTTTTTTTCGCGAGTACTGCTCGGCTCTCTGGGGCGAGTTCCGGTTGCTTTGGAAAGCCTGGCGGCGGCATCGCTTCGATATCTTGCATCTCTGCAACCCGCCCGACCTGCTGTTTCTGGTTGCCGCGCCGTACAAGCTCACCGGCACGCGGATCATTTACGATGTGCACGATGTTTGCCCGGAAATGTTTGAGGCCAAGTTCGGCAAACGTGGCCTGCTGTACTGGGCCGTGCGTACGGCGGAATGGTGTACGCACTTTTTCGCAGACGTGGTGATCGCCACGAACGAGTCGGTGCGCGACATCGCTATCGGGCGCGGTGGCCAGTCGTCTGACAATGTGTTCGTCGTTCGCACCGCGCCGCAGATCGCCAACACGGGCGTTGAGCCGGATTTCTCGCTGAAAAAAGGGCGCAGATACCTTGTCGGCTACGTCGGCGTGATGGGCAACGCCGACGGCGTGCGTTACATCCTCGAGGCCGCGCATTACCTCGTTCACGGGCAGGGGCGGGACGACATACAGTTTCTGCTGATGGGCTCCGGCCCGGAGCACGACGCACTGGTCGCCCTCCGCGACAAACTTGGCCTGGGCAGGTTTGTCGAACTGCCCGGCCGCGTTTCGAATGAGTTTTTGTTTGCGGCACTACAGACGATGGACCTCGGCGTGTCGAGCGACCCGATCAACCCGTACAATCACCACTGCACAATGAACAAAGTGCTCGAGTACATGGCCTTCGCCAAGCCACAGGTAATGTTCGACCTGAAGGAGGGCCGTTTCTCGGCCGGCGATGCCGCTTGTTATGTCCCAGAGAACTCCGCCGAAGCCCTTGGCCAGGCGATCGTCAAAACGCTTGATGACCCGGGCGCATGCGAGCGGATGGGCCGCTTGGGCCATGAGCGATTCCACACGCAGCTCAACTGGGAAAAATCAGTCAAGCAACTTGAGGCCGCCTACGCCCGGGCGCTTGGTTAAGCCTCACGCCAAAATATTGGCGACCACCCGGGCCTGCCGGTCGTTGGTGAGCTTTTGCTGGCGGACGCCCTGGTGGTAAATCAGCCCATTGCGGTCGAGGTCAAACAGGTACATCAACTTGGCCTAATAAAAAACCTACGACTCCTCGCAACACTGTGCAATGGCCTTTTGTCGACCTACAAGAGGATGGGGAAAGGCGTTGTAATGTGAACGGTCTGCCCTAGACTGCGCGGCCCGCGGCCCAAGCCATTGGCACCGCGTGATTGTTGGCGGATGAAGAAGCCCACCCTGCTCATCGTATTCCTGACCGTGTTCATTGACGTGGTCGGGTTCTCAATCATATTCCCGCTCTTCCCGGAGATGCTCGATTATTACATTGAGCTGGACGGAAAGGATAGCCTGATTGGCTCGCTGGTTGCCTGGCTGAGCAAATTCGCCGGAGACGACAAGAACGCCGTGGCGACGCTGTTCGGCGGTGTGCTCGGCTCGCTGTACGGTTTTTTGCAGTTCCTCTTCGCGCCGATCTGGGGAGCGTACTCTGACAGGCGCGGCCGACGGCCCACTCTCATTTTCACGCTCGGCGGCATCGTGCTGGCAAACCTAATCTGGGTGTTCGCCGGGAGCTTTGCACTGCTCGTTCTAGGCCGCGCGCTTGGCGGCATCATGGCCGGGAACATCTCCACTGCCTCTGCTGTCGCGGCGGACATCACCTCTGGCAAAAACCGCGCCTCCGGCATGATCCTCATTGGCGTCGCTCTTGGCCTGGGCTTCATCCTAGGCCCGGCCATCGGCGGGTTTGCCTACGGTTGGCAGCTGGTCGAGCAAGGCAAGGCCGTGCCCGGCTTGGCACTACACCCCTTTTCAGGCCCGGCGATCATCGCCCTAGCCATCGCCGGCGTAAACTGGTTACTGGTCATCTTCCTTCTCTCCGAGAGTTTGCCTCCGGAAAAACGCGGTCAGCACACGGCCCAGCGCAGCTTCAACCCGTTCGTCCAACTCAAGCGTATCCACCTGCCGGGCGTCGCTCGCACCAACCTGATATACTTCGTGTACTGGAGCGCGTTTTCGTCGGTCGAGTTTACCATTGCCTTTTTTGCGACGGAGAGGCTCGGCTTCAAGCCAGTGAACATCGCGTGGATGTTTGTCTTTATCGGCTTGTCACTGATTTTTTTCCAAGGCGGAGTGGCCCGGCAACTCATCAAGCGCGTGGGCGAGCGCCGAACGGCGTTGGCTGGCGTCTGTAGCACGCTGCCCGGTTTTCTCATCATCGGTAATGCCACGAGCACAGCCATGCTGTATGGCGGGCTGCTCCTCATGACTGCCGGCAGCGGGATGACCATGCCGTCGCTCAACTCGCTCGTGTCGCGCTACACGCCGGGAGACCGGCAAGGCTTGTCGCTGGGTGTGTTCCGTTCGCTTGGCTCGCTTAGCCGCGCCATAGGCCCGATCACGGGCGGCTTGCTCTACTGGAAATTTGATAACTCGATGCCGTTCTGGGTCGGCGCGGCATTTCTCATTGTGCCGTTCTTCATGATGCTTGGCCTCCCACCGGTGCGTGACCACGACAAGCCCACTGCAGTGAACAGTGAACAGTGAACACCTCCTGCTTGGCCAAGTTCAAGCCTGCTTGGCTTGGTCGGTTTCTCCCTCGGCCGGTGGAGGCAGGCTGCGCAACACCTCAGCCACCGGCTCGACGGCGGGGAGTTCCTTACCTTCGGTCTCGCCAACCTGCAGTTTGTTGACTCGCTCGCCGCTTGGTTTGATCGAGCTTTCGTAGCTGCCGACGGCTGCATTGTACGCCTTGTTCGCGCGGTCCAGGCCAGCGCGAATTTTGTCGAAATGCGTGATAAAGGTGCCGATCCGCTTGTAGAGCTGCTGCGCTGCCTCGGCAATGGCCCGGGCGTTTTCAGACTGAGAATGGTATTGCCAACTCACCCTAACGGAGCTTAACAACGCAATCAGTGAAGTCGGCGTGGCGAGGGTGATTCGGCGCTCGGCCGCCCAGACGATCAAGTCGGGGTCGCCCTCGAGCGCGGCGCTGAAAAGTGACTCTGCCGGCACAAACATCACGACGCAATCGAGCGCCCCGTCGATGTGCTGCGGGTAGTTGCGGTCGGCCAACGCCTTGATGGTTTCGCGCATTTTTTTGCCGTGCTGCTCGATAGCTGCCTTGCGCTGAGCGGCGTCGCCCGACTCGAGCTCATTGAGAAACGACAAATCCGGCGCCTTGGCATCGACAACGATGTGGCGACCCTCAGGCAGATGCACGATCATGTCCGGTCTACCCTCACCGGAATCGGCTTGTTCGCTGAAATCGCAGTGGCTGCTCAGCCCGGCTGCCTCGACCACGCGACGTAGCGTCGCCTCGCCCCACTTGCCGCGTGCCTGGCTGGAGTTGAGGATCATTCGCAGCTGCTCCGTCTCGCTCGAGAGCGACTTGCTGTTTTGGCTGAGCGCCTCGAGTTGTTCGCGCAGTTTACCCAGCTGCGTATCCTGCTTGGTGTCGCTTTGGGCCAGTCGTTTTTGGTAGGTCTCTAGGTGTTGCTCGAGAGGCTTGAGCAGCTTGGCGAGGTAGATCGCCGTCGACTCACCCTCGACGTTGGGATTGGTGGCGAGGATCACTTCAGCAACATCCCCGTCACGGACGCGGTCGAGTAGGCCTTTGATCTTGAGGTCATCGGGGCCGATCCCTTGCAGGGGAGACAGGGCCCCCATTAGCACGTGATAACTGCCCTTGAACTCCCCGGTATTTTCGACGGCGGCGACGTTATGTGGGTCCTCGACAACGCAGAGCACGGTTCGATCTCGACCCGGATCGGTGCAATAGAAGCAGGGGTCTGAATCGGTGATATTCGAACAGACCGAGCAATACGTGACCTGCTCCTTAACATCACGAATGGCGTCAATCAACGCATCGACGTCGCCGCGAGGCTGGCGAAGCAAATAAAACGCAAGCCGCTGCGCACTTTTCGCTCCAATACCCGGGAGCCGCTGGAACTGTTCAACCAGTCTGACGAGCGGACCAACCTGGGTCATCCGGTGAGTCCGGGGATGTTCAGTCCGCCCATCATGCCGCCCATCTTGCCAGCGATCGACTCGTCTACCTTGCGCTGTGC
>ENA-UPTF01002180-UPTF01002180.1-marine-metagenome-genome-assembly--contig:-NODE-2180-length-11510-cov-2.528120_pt1 | contig 11510 bp, 8 predicted proteins | sample MGYA00238166_ERZ767019 | MGnify/ENA primary metagenome ERZ767019 (study PRJEB28930, sample SAMN06266391) | marine metagenome | isolation source: Sea water from 250 m depth | place: Atlantic Ocean | study... | reverse complement strand
AAGAACGCAACTGGTTGTCTTACCGTGGAAATCTTGAAGGATGGGGATTTTCTGCACTTGATGAAATAACTACGGACAATATTGCCAATCTGGAACCGGTTTGGACTTTTTCCACAGGTGTTTTAGGTGGGCACGAATCGCCGCCAATAGTAAACGATGGAGTTATGTTTGTTACTACGCCGGGAAATCTTCTCTATGCAATCGACGCTGCTAGTGGAGATTTGCTGTGGCGCTATCAGCACGATCTGCCTCAAACCTATATTGCGTTTCACCGAACTAATCGCGGTGTAGCCCTTTACGGCGATAAAGTTTATATGGCAACCCTGGATGCCCGAGTAGTTGCCCTCGATGCGGCTACGGGTGAAAAGATATGGGATACCGCAGTGCAGGACAATTACTTTGGTTATTACATCACCACAGCACCTTTGGCCGTTGATGGAAAAATTATGGTGGGTACTTCCGGCGGTGAATTAGGTATTCGTGGATTTGTTGTGGCACTGGATTCTGAAACAGGTGAAGAAGCCTGGCGAACCTATACCGTGCCCGGCCCCGGAGAACCTGGCAATGAAACATGGCCTGGAGATTCCTGGCGAACTGGTGGGGCAGCTGTCTGGATACCTGGTCACTACGATGCAGAATTAGGACTGGCTTATTTTGGTACTGGCAATCCGGGTCCATGGATTGGCGATCAACGTCCTGGCGACAACCTCTATACCAATTCTGTAATAGCCCTGGATGTGGAAAACGGCGATATACGTGCACATCACCAATATCACTGGAATGGTTCTTGGGATTGGGATGAGGTTTCCACACCAATCTTAATGCCAGTGGAACGAGCCGGAAGAGAATTCAATGCGTTGGTGCATCCTGGTCGTAATGGTTATCTATGGACCTTGGAAAGGCAGGCGAACCGTATCGGTTTCGTCGATGCTGAACCTTATGTTTATCAGAACGCTTTCCTAAGTATAGATCCGGAAACCGGTCGACCGACTTACGATGCCGATCATACACCTGCAACTGGGGAAGCAGTGGATTTTTGCCCATCTCTTTGGGGTGGTAAGGACTGGCCGCCAGCGGCATACAATCCCGAAACTGGGCTAGTTTATATTCCGGTTAATGAAAACCACTGTGGAGTAATTGAAGGCAGAGAAGTTACTTATATGCCTGGCAGCTCCTATACAGGTGCGCGCACTGAATTCACCTTGCGCGAACCGGAGGGAAATATTGGTGAAATCCAGGCCTGGGATATGAATGCAGGTGAAGAAGTGTGGTCGGTAGAATTTCAATCGCATAATTGGGGTGGTATTTTAACCACCAGCGGCAATCTGATCTTCAGTGGTGGCACTAGCGATCGCTATTTCCGCGCTCATGATGCCAGCAACGGTGATGAGCTATGGCGCTTCCGCACCAACTCCGGAATCATCGGGGTTCCTTCTACTTACTCTGTCGATGGCAAACAATATGTAGCCGTGCAGTCTGGTTGGGGTGTTGATGCTGCTGGAATGACTGCACGAATTGATCAGGTTAGAGGTACTCGAACCTTTGTTCCTCAGGGCGGAGTTATTTGGGTATTCGCCCTTCCAGAATAAGGCGCGCGGACTGTAGGAGCACTTTATATTATCAAAATGCCTTCTCCAGGTTATTGGCAGGGGTGTTGCCGTACCTCTGTAAACAGAAGTTCAAGGAGAAATTCAATCCACGCTATAACGATTTGTTACTGAACTTTCTCCTAATTAGCCGGCGGCAATAACCAGTGTTCTTCAGTTGCCAGTGGGGCACTTAGAGTTAAAAGTAACTCTTCTAATTGACGCAATTGCACCGGCCTTAATTCCAATGGTTTCGCTTCGTTATGACTTAGCATTGACACCGGTGCTTCATTATAGTGTTCGATAACTTGGGCCAGAGTAGTCATCTGGCCACCATGCATATAAGGCGCTGTGTCTGCAACGTTTCGTAGAGTTGGTGTTTTTTGTGCGCCTACTAATTCATTGGTATCTCGAGCAAAACGCAGTTCTATGCATTCACTTCTACTTGCCTCGCTATATAGGCCTAAACAGTTAAACGGATCTTCTCTGGCTGCACGAATTCCGTCATAACGACCCATTGATGGTAATTGCCCACTGATAGCCAGCACACCAGTGTTATGAAACTCATTATTGGTCAGTAGTGGACCGTTATGGCAGGTCACGCATTGTGCATCGCCTATAAAAAGCGCTAAACCAGCGGCTTCGGAAGAAGAAAACATTCCATTTTCGTTTGAACTAGATTGACCAAGTGTGTCGATATATTCATCAAAACGAGAACGGCCGGGAATGATCTTGCGCTGATAGGCAGCAATTGCTTTACCAACATTGCTAAAAACTTGATTTACATCTTTTTGCTGAGCGGGGCTTAATTCCGACCAGGCAGTCCGTTGTGGCTCATTGCCTAACGGCGTTGCTGAAACTGGTCTCAGGGGAATAGTTGGAATACTCCCAAAGACAGATTCATAGAGATCTCGGTACCGATCGTCTTCAGCTACTATTCTTGTCACGCTTAATCGATCGGTGTTGTGTTCGTGGCTTGTTTCTATTGGGGCCAGAGCTTGAGACCATTGGCTATCTTTACGCCCATCCCAATAAAACCATGGGCTGTAGGAGATTCCTACCAGGCTTGGAGTATGCCTCGGCCCGATATTAGTGCCTACTGCCAGCGATAGACCATCTGTAAACATCAATTCTGGCTTATGGCAGCTGGCACAAGAAACGGATCCATTGCCGCTAAGCCGCGTGTCGAAATACAGCGCGTGTCCCAGTTCCGCTGCTAATTCTGAATCGGCTACCGTATTGCTCGGATCTGCGGGTAACTCCGGTAAGGCGCTTAAAGATAGCGAGGCGAGGAGTTGCCGCTGTTCATCGGTCCAATCAGGCTGCAGCGGTATGGAAAAATAATTCCAGGCAGCTAGACTGACAAATAGTGTTGACAAGCCGGCAATTAAAATCCTTTTGTTCACAAGCGAAAATCCAAAGTTGTGCTTGTAGTCTGGCCGTTAATCTCAATAGAAAACAACATTTGCCACGCACCGGGCATGTGAAAGCGAATCCCTTCAATCAGATAAACACCGGGTCTAATCTCTTCGGTAACCATTGGTTGAGTTGGTAAGCCATGATCGTGCTCGGGCATGCCCCCCTTAAGATTAATATTTGCCCCTTGCACAGCCCCTGCTGCATTGCTCAGTTCCAGATGCCAACTATGAATTTGGTTTATGACTAATGGCTGCAGCTGACTGTGCAAGTGCAAGTAAAGCTCATTCCCAGCTTCTAGTTCAAAGTCAGGATTTTCACTACCAACGGCAGCTATTACGGGAAGCAAAGAAAGAACAGTAAGTTCTATTCCTAGACGAAGGGAACGTTTCAACATGGTAAGAATCGATAAATCAAGGCGGCAATTATAGCAGAGACTAGTACTATGCAGCAGGTAGTAATGCCTGCTCGAAGTTTAAGAAGTGACCTACTTTTTCAGCATTAACTAAATTCGATTTGTTTGCTTTTTCGTTCCCCGCCTGGTTATCTATTCGCGGTTAAAAACCAACTTGCCATCCACATAAGTTTGTTCTACTTCAATATCCATTATCTGGTCTTCGGGAACAGTTAGGATATCGTCAGAAAGCACAATCATGTCGGCAAACTTTCCTGGCTCCAATGATCCTTTTAGATCTTCTTCGCGATTCAAAAACGCACCAGTTGCGGTGTAGGCTCGTATCGCTTCTTCACGGGAGATAATTTCATCAGGACCATAAACCGTTCCGGTCATACCCTTGCGAGTTGTGGCAGCGTAAATACCAACCATCGGTCCAATCGGGAGAATATCGCTAGAAATCGCAACGGTAATGCCGTGATCCATTGGAGACCGTAACGGATTATTGTGTTGTAAGCGCCAGCCATCCAGATTTTCTGCGTAACGACCTTCTAGGGTGTAAGTAAAGTTTGGTTGCTGAGTGATGTGAATTCCATGTTCTGCCATTAGCTCCATGGTTAGATCCGGTGGACGCATGGAGAAATGGTTCAAGTAATGACGATGGTCTTCTCGTGGGTTTCTTTCCAGCGCATCTGCAAGGGTATTGACCACCAAGACAATTGCAGCATCACCAATTGCGTGAATACCCATTTGCCAGCCTGCATCGTGAATTTCATTCAGATGAGCTACAAGCTCTTCTTCTGGCATATCCAGGTAACCGCGGTATTCACCTTGATTGCGATAGGGTTCCAATGTGTATGCCGCCGGTCCCGTAAAGCCACCATCTGCAAACACTTTGATTGGTCCAACTTTAAGAAAATCTGTGCCGTCACCAACGCGAGCTTTTACATCGTTAATACCATCCACATCAAACCATTGGAATTGAACTTGTGATCTTGGTAAAGGTAACTCAGCGCTCTCATAGAGCTCTTCCCACATAGCGAACTCACTGGGAGGTTTGGATGCGTCGGTAATTGAAGTAATACCCATGCCTAATAAAGCATTGAGATTTATTTCCAGACTCGCGATTAGTTCGTCATAGGTTGCATCCGGAACCAATCGGCTTACGATTCCCTGGCGTTCACGAATTACTCCATTAAGTTCTTCGTCTTCGCCTCTCTCGATTATACCACCAGCAGGTTGAGGTGTTTCCAATGTCACGTCTGCTAATTGCAGAGCGAGGCTATTTGACACGGCACTATGGCCACCGGCTCTGGTTAATATCACCGGATTATTTGGCGCAGCATCGTCCAAGTCATAGCGCAGCGGTCTTCGACCTTCATCCAGCTCATCCTCTGACCAACCGTATCCAATAATCCATTCTTGTTCACCAATTTCGTCAATTTTGGAGCGAATTAGATCTTGGATTTCTATAATAGATGTCACATTGCCTAATTCGATATAGCGTTGGGGGCGACCACGAATATGGGTATGAGAATCATTGAATCCCGGCATTAAAACTTTGCCGCCAAGATCCAAGATATTATCGCTTTGGTAACGAGAGGCGAGGTCTGCTTCACCGGTGGCAACAATAAGTCCGTCGTTTACCACGATGGTATTGTGAATTGAAAACTGTTCGTCAACAGTTAGCACTTTACCGTTAGTAAGAATCAGATCGACATTTTGACCATCGGATCCTGCTGTATTAGATGAATCGTCCTGACCACAGGCCGATAGCAAGGCGCAGAATAGTGCAATGAATGACTTGTTAATAACTTTCATGCGAGTTCACTCGTTTAAATGATTTATGACTTTAGTAAGCCTTCTTTAGTTACGTGATCAAGAGTTGCTTGTAAGGCTGGATTAAATCTCTCAATCATTTCATCAATTTGTTCAGTGGTAATTATCAATGGCGGGCAGAAAGCAATAGAGTTTCCACCCACTGCACGAATTAAAAGGCCATTGTCCTGGCACGCTTGTTTGGCGAATGCCCCAACGGCACCGCCTTCAAAACTTTCACCAGTTTTCTTGTTCGCGACCAGTTCTATTGCTGCGATTAGTCCATGGCCGCGCACTTCACCGACTATAGGATGATCAGCAAACTCGGCTAATCGCTGCTGCATATATACGCCGATTTCTCTCGCGTGATCAAACAGTTTATCTCTTTGATAAATTTCCAGGGTTTTCAGTGCTGCTGCACATGCTGCTGGATGTCCGGTATAGGTATAACCGTGGCCAAACACGCCTACTTCGGCACTGGGTTCTACCATGGCTTCATACATATATTCTGGAATTACACTGGCACTGATTGGAAGGTAGGCGGAAGAGAGTTGTTTTGCCAAAGATATCAACTGCGGTTTGAACCCCATGGTCTGGCAGCCGAAGTCATTACCAGTCCGACCGAAACCACAGATAACCTCGTCGCTCCACAGCATAATGTCGTATTTGGTTAACAAGGTTTCGACTTCAGGAAAATAGCTGTCAGGGGCAACGACTACTCCACTTGCACCACCGACTGGTTCCGCAATAAACGCAGCAATTGTTTCTGGTCCTTCCCGTAAAATGAGTTCTTCTAGATTGTTGAGGATCCTGCTACAGAATTCTCCTTCCGATTCTCCGTCTTGTCTACCGCGATAATAATGTGGTGAATCTGTGCGCAAGATTCCCAATGCATCAAGGGGCAGTGAAAAGTGTTTATGGTTAGCCTCTAATCCGGTTAATGCGGCTGAGGCCACTGTTACTCCGTGATAGGCACGTTCTAAGGCAATAATCTTTTTCTTTTGTGGTTCGCCGGTTACATTAAAGTAGTAACGCAACATTTTCATATGTGAGTCGTTGGCTTCACTACCTGAGTTGGCGAAAAAGACTCTGGCATTTTCGATAGGCAACATTTCACCAAGTTTATCCGCCAGCTGCATAACAATCTTATGGGTCCTTCCGCCGAACATATGTGAATAGGATAGAGTTTTTAGCTGCTCGGTAATTGCATCAATCAATTCTTCATTGCCATAGCCTAATGAAGCGCACCAGAGACCAGCCAATCCTTCCAAGTATTTATTTCCTACATCATCGTAGACGTAAATTCCTTCACCTTTAACAATGTTTAACTGCTCGACTTGCTTGAGATTTGTTGTGGGATAGATTATCGAGGTCATAGTTTTGTTTTTCTGCGCTTCTAACTTAAAAGGAAAAGGGAGACGCTGTCTCCCTTTGATATCGAAAATATACTTACTCAGGCTTTCGGAACTTTAATACCCAACGGTCTGTATTGCCCCTAACACCTGGAGTGCCTACTTCTTTAGTCAGGTCATCCTCAGGGTGATAATGCATGTCGCTAAAATCAACGAATTCGAATCCTACATCGACCATTTCTTTTATAACCAGCACTGGATCAAGTCGGCGACCGTTTTGCAATTCGCGTGAAGTGGGTTCTATATGGCGGCGGGTATGATCGACCGTGCCGTAAATTCCGCCAGGCTTAAGCGCAGCAAATACCGCTTCATTCATATTCTTGCGACCTTCAGTGGAAGGATTGTGTAAGTTCCAAAAGGTTAAAACTATATCGAATCCATCGTCATCAAAGCTAAACGGCGGAATTTCCTGAAGTCTCACACTACCGTTGATAGCCGATGTGCATTCGAGGCCGTCTAATGACATTACATCACTTTGAAAGCTCTCGCTAACGCTAACTGAGAATACGAGTTCTCCACCATTACCGCATAATGTTGGTCCAATAAATTTTGACCAGTAGCCGGTGGCAGGTGAAATTTCCAGAACTTTCATGTCATCTTCCAGTCCAAAGAACTCTAGAACTTCAGCTGGCTTCCGGTTGGAATCTCGAGCAACTTCTGCTGCATCGCGAATACTTCCTCCCAGAGCCTGTTCAATCTTGGCTCTAGTTGCTGCGGTATCGGCAGCAATAACTTGAGAACTCACAAATAAACTAACAGTTGCTACTAAAACTTTTTTCATCATTTTTCCTCTTATTAGATATTTCGAAGATTCGTCGTGTTTCTATTGTCGTGCTTTTAGCCACCACCTCATTGTTGTTGTTACCAAATCGGCGGCATCCTGTTGAACAAAGTGATTGGCAGTGGGGGCTGAAACAATCGTAGTGTCCTTATCATTCCAATCCCAGGTGTTATTCAATCCATCCGAATGTAATGCTGTATCTTGTAGACCATGGAAAACAAGAAGCGGAATATTTAACTGTGGTGCCGGAGGTGGGGGAGGTGTGTCTGCCGATGCCCGGGGATAGTTCTGCTTATAGTATGCAAGCATGCCAGCGAAACTGGATTGTTCAAACGCTTCAACATATTTCAATCTTGCATCTTGGTCCGCCACCCAAAATGACAGGGTTTCCGCAGTCATCGGTCCACCAAAAAGAATATCAGGGTCAGATGGAGATCCTTCGATAAAGGTCCGCGCATACCCACTGTTTTGTTGTTGTTCTGCATTTGTAGCAAGTTCTCTTCCGAGACCATTAGGATGAGGAAGATTCAAAATAACCAGATTCTCGACCATTTGTGGGAGATTAAAGGCGAACTGCCAGGAAACAATGCCACCCCAATCGTGGCCGACAATCGTTGCTTTTTCTTCATCTAAGTGTTGAATAACAGCAGCAACATCTCCTACCAGGTAACGCATGTTATAGTTTTCATCACCCTCAGGTTTATCGCTCAAGTTATAGCCACGCTGGTCAATAGCAACAACTCTAAAGTCATCTTTTAGTCCTTCCATTTGGTGACGCCAGCTATACCAAAAATCTGGAAATCCATGAATCATTATCACTAATGGCCCTTCACCGATGGTGGCATAATGGATTTTTACGCCATTGTTGTCGGCATAGCCGTGTTCGACTTCGTCCCAGAGGTCGGCAAAAGCGTATGAGGAGAATAATAGAAAGCCAATTAAAGAATTTCTGGCACTAGAGATAAATGTCATATCAATATTCCTACAATAGTCAGATCATTTAAGTTACCCCAGCACAACCATCGCCATGGCTTTCTTGTGGGGCAAAAGCGAGCCACGATTAAATCAGATTTGAGGCAAAAAGTTTAATTAATTCAGTATCTGTGGGTCTTGGCCTAAGGAGGGATTCGCTGCATCAATCCTGTCTAAATCGGTTATGATTCATGCGGACCAGGTGTAAAGTTTAGACTTTTCTCAAAATCTCAATCGGTGAGTTAATTCAGGATTGGAAATTCATGAAAAAAATTAATATTTTCATTGGCTTAGCTTTTATTATCACGTTGGTCCCAATGTCTCCCTTTGCGCAAGAGTCTTCACAACCTTTATTAACTGTGAAGGAAATAATGAACGGAATCATTACTCCAACCACCACCACAATCTGGGGAGCTTACCAGTTACAATCTGAGGCTGAATGGCTGGAAGTTCAGAATGCCGCCTTAGCTGTCATTGGTGCTGGAAATCTACTAGCTCTTGGCGGAGCAGCGGCTGGCGAAGAAGCTACTGCGCAGGAGTCAGACTGGATAGAATTTAATAATAAGATGATCGCTGCGGCGCGAGAAGTAATAGCTGCCGTTGAAGTGAGAGATGAAGAAGCATTATCTGAAGCGGGAAATAATTCATTGTATCCTCCCTGTGAGTCTTGCCACCAGCTCTATCAAAATCAATAATGGGTTGCTTCTATATCGTTGCAGTACTTTATTTATTGCGTTCTAGAAATGTCCGAGTACTTGCTGTGCACATCCCGTTTTCTCGAACGCAATTGCCTCGTCTTACATAGATTAATAAGCCACGCATGCCTGCTAAATATAAGTTCTTAAACATCAAAATAGTGCCAACGAGCCAGCTTTAAAAGAACTCAAAACCGCGGTAACCATCCGCGGCAATCTCATTGCACTTCTCTACATAGGATGGGTAACCCAAATATGGCATAAAGATTTTAGGTTTGCCTGGAATGTTTGCGCCGGTGTACCAGGAATTACATCCCATGGAGAACAGAGTTTGATCTGCAATACGGTTTACCAACCTAACCCAGTTTTCTTCCGCATCCGCATTTGCTTCAACTTGAAGTTTATCTTTGTTTTGCATAAAGCTGAGCAGGTCAGCAATAAAATCTACATGCTGTTCTATTCCGACCATCATATTTGCTAACACCGATGGGCTTCCCGGTCCGGTAATCATGAATAAATTTGGAAACCGGTTCATAGATAATCCAAGATAATTAGCAGGTCCGTCCTTCCAATGCTCCGATAATGTTTTATTTGACCTACCGCGAATATCAATTGCGAGTAGGGCACCGGTCATTGCATCGAATCCAGTTGCCAGAATTAAAATGTCGAATTCATATTCCGCATCTTTTGTTTTTAATCCTTTGTCTGTAATGCGTTGAATAGGAGATCGGTTTAAATTTTTTAAGACAACGTTTTCGAGATTAAAAGTTTTGTAGTAATTAGTATCTACGCAGAGACGCTTACATCCTATTACAGTCTTTGGGCAAAGCAACTCGGCAATGTCGGGATCGTCAACCGCTGATTTAATTTTCCGATGAATAAAATCAATCGCAGTTGTATTTGCTTCTTCATTTATTCCTAAGTCATTAAAACTAGCTAAAAATGGTAGACCTCCTTCTAGCCAGCGCTCTTCATAAATAGCTTCTCTTTCTTCTACAGAAACTTCTAGTGCGGAGAGATGGGTGGGATTGTTGTTAAGGGCCGCATATCTTTGTGAATTATGCGCTCTGAATTCTTTGTAGTTTGATTTGATCTGTTGCTCATACCCTTTATCCATTGGTGCGTTGTATGCAGGAATCGAAAAGGTAGCAGTGCGTTGAAATACAGTTAACTGGGCAGCATCTTTGGCAATAATTGGAATTGACTGGATTGCAGATGAGCCGGTACCGATAATGCCAACTTTTTTACCGATGAAATTTATGGGTTGGTGAGGCCATTGCCCTGTATGCAGTAATTCTCCTTGAAAATTATCCATTCCTTCAAAGTCTGGAATGTTATGCTTGGAAAGGCATCCTGTGGCCATTATGCAAAACTGCGCACAAAACTGTTCACCTTGTTCCGTAAGTCCGAACCAGAGATTTTTATCCTCAACAAAATTCAATTTTGTGATTTTGGTGTCGAACTGAATGTCTTTAATTAGATCAAAACGATCAGCAACATGGTTTGCATAAGCAAGAATTTCAGGCTGAGGCGAGTATCTTTCTGACCAGTTCCACTCTTGCTGAAGTTCTTCGGAAAACTGATAAGAGTATTCGAGACTGTTTACATCGCAGCGGGCGCCGGGATAGCGATTCCAGTACCAAGTGCCGCCGACGCCGCTACCAGCTTCGTATACAAGTACTTTTAAACCGCGAGAGCGAAGTTTGTGAAGCGCATACATTCCGGCGAAGCCGGCACCAATTACTACAACATCAAGCCGGTTGCTTTGACTCATTAAACGACAACTAGAGCTGGCAGTCTTTCTAAAAACCAGAACATAGCAATACCGCCTAAGCCATATGCGAGCCCACGTTGCATGCTGGGAACAAGGTCATTCGTAAATCTGTTAAAGAAGGCATTTACAGCGAGAAGTGCACATATGAATGCAATCTGACCCCCCTCGACGCCCAGATTGAAGAAGAGTAGGGCAAGAGGTATGTCTGCATCGCTTAGGCCCAGTTCTCCCAGCGCCCCAGCGAATCCGAATCCATGAAAAAGACCAAACACAAATGCCACTATCCAGGGTTTGGAGTGCACCAGAGTTAGTTCGCCTTTCTGGCCCATAATTACTTCCCTGGCTAGAAAAACAATGGACAAAGCGATAAGTACTTCTATGGGTGCATTGGGAACAGGAAAAATTCCAAGTACGGCAAAGGCCAGGGTGATACTATGGGCGACAGTAAAGGCTGTAATAGTTTTTATTAGTTTCCAGAAGCCCGTTAGTAACAACAGCAATCCCAGTACAAAAAGTAAGTGGTCAATACCAAATAGGATATGTTCTGCACCGAGGATTAAATATGTGATCGCAAGACTCGATATCGAAGCGGCACCCGCTTTTAATTGAGTTAATGGAACTTCTACAAAACTACCATCACCCGGAAAGAAGCTTGAGACATC
>ENA-UPTF01002178-UPTF01002178.1-marine-metagenome-genome-assembly--contig:-NODE-2178-length-11516-cov-3.439899_pt1 | contig 11516 bp, 9 predicted proteins | sample MGYA00238166_ERZ767019 | MGnify/ENA primary metagenome ERZ767019 (study PRJEB28930, sample SAMN06266391) | marine metagenome | isolation source: Sea water from 250 m depth | place: Atlantic Ocean | study... | reverse complement strand
TGCTAAAGCAATCTTTTCCAAACCTGTTAATGAACCTATTTTATCTTACGCCCCTGGCACGCCTGAACGGGCTGCACTCAAAGCACGTATTGAAGAATTAAAATCCCAACAAATTGAAGTCCCCCTGATTATTGGCGGACAAGAAATCAAAACGGGGAATATGGGTGAAATGCGCGCGCCCCATGACCATCAGCATATATTAGGTCACTATCATATGGCAGGATCAAAAGAAGTGAAAATGGCCATCGAAGCCGCCATGGATGCATGGCAAACCTGGTCCAAAATGCCATGGGAATCTCGTGCAGCCATTTTCAAAAAAATGGCGTCCATTCTGCAACGCCATGATGATCAGACTCTAAATGCGGCGACCATCCTGTGCCAAAGTAAAAATGCATTTCAGGCGGAAATTGATGCATCCTGTGAAATGATCGACTTTTTGAATTTTAATTGCTGGTATGCTCAAGACCTTTACAGCCAACAACCAACCTATTCTCCTGATGGAATGTGGAACCGATTGGAACATCGTCCACTGGAAGGATTTATTTTTTCCGTAACACCGTTTAATTTTACATCTATAGCCGGCAACCTTCCTGCAGCACCGGCTCTCATGGGGAATGTGGTCGTGTGGAAACCCGCTTCCAGTGCTGTTTATAGCGGACATTTTATGATGAACCTTTTTCGCGAAGCTGGCGTTCCAAATGGTGTCATCAATTTCATCCCCGGCGCGGGCAGAGATGTGGGTCCCATTGTGATGGAGAACCCCAATTTGGCCGGTGTCCATTTCACCGGTTCAACAGCCGTATTTCAAGGTATGTGGAAGACGGTGGGTGAAAATATCACCAATTATAAATCTTACCCAAGAATCGTGGGTGAAACAGGCGGAAAGGATTTTTGCATCGCTCATGAATCCTCCGATGTGGATGCATTGGCAACAGCCATGGTCCGTGGTGCCTTTGAGTATCAAGGACAAAAATGTTCTGCCCTATCCCGAGCCTATATCCCCACCACCATTTGGCCTGAATTGAAAGAAAAATATGTCGCCCAGGTAAATGAAATCAAAATGGGAAGTCCAGAAGATTTCTCTAATTTCATGAATGCAGTGATTGACCAATCTGCGTATGATTCTATCTCCACTTATATCGATGGTGCCAAAGCTGCATCAGATGCTGAAATTATCACCGGTGGACAATGTGATGATTCAGTTGGTTATTTTGTTGAACCGACACTATTTGATCAGGTAGATCCTTCTACTCCGCTTGCATACGAAGAAACTTTCGGTCCTGTCGCAAGTGTTGTCAAGTTCGAAAGTGATGACGAAGCACTTTCGATTGCCAATAAGCTGGATTACGGACTGGTTGCAGGTCTTTATACTCGTGATATCGACCGTGCGTTAAACTTGACACGCAGGCTCGAATGCGGTTCAGTTTGGATCAACGGTTGGTTTATCGGAGGTGTACAGGCGCCGACCGGAGGTGTAAAAGACAGTGGTATTGGACGTGAACGAGGTCTCGCAGGTGTACATAACTACCTGCGCATCAAAAACGTCGGCATAAGGCTTTGAAAACTACTCTAGTATGTTAATACCAATACAACACAAAATGACAATTTTTTGCCACAAAATATAAATTTATATTAAAAACTAATACAAAATGAAACCGTTCAAGGAATCGAACAAACTTCTTAATGATTCATCAAAGTTGCGAAAGCAGTTGCGTGACGATGGCTATTTGTTTTTTAGAGGTATCATCCCGAAAAATGAAATTTTACAGCTGAGATTACAAATCCTTGAAATTTGTCAGGAAGCGGGATGGTTACGTCCGGATGCAAAATTGATGGATGGGCTAACTGATCATGCCCCGCTTTTAGAGGGAGAGGATAAGTATAATGAAGTATATGCCCGAGTCCAAGCCCTGGAAGCTTTCCATCGTCTCAAGTTTAACAAAGATATCATCAGTCTCATGGAATCCATATTTCAGGAGCCCGTATTCCCTTTTCCACAGACAATCGGACGCATGGCCTTTCCCAACGACAATACGCGCAAGACCCCTCCGCATCAGGACTGGATCTTTGTCGGTGGCTCAACAGAGACAATCAGTTGTTGGGCGCCGCTGGGTGATATACCTCTTGAAGTTGGGGGACTGCAAGTATTGGAAGGCAGCCACAAAGCAGGTTTCCTTGAGCCGAGAGTTGCCCTTGGACCTGGCCAAAGAACAGTCGACATCGATCCAAGCCTAGAATGGGTGCAGTCAGGCTACCAAGCTGGTGATCTACTGATGTTTAAAATGCTCACCATACACGGTGCAGCTCCAAATTTAACTTCAGATATGATGCGACTTTCGACAGAATTTCGGTATACCGGTGAAAGCCATATGATAGCTGAAGATTGGCTCTTGCCTCACATGGACTTGACCTGGGAGATTCTGGAAAAGGATTGGAGTGACAGCTCCATTGCACATTACTGGGAACGTTGGGATAACTTAAAAATTAAAAAACATGAGTGGTTTTGGGAGCAATGCAAGTAATGAGTGACCTAGGATTTAACTCTTAAATCAGTTTATTTTTTTGTGTGAACTGTCAAACTAGGATATTAACGAAAACTTCTTAATATTTAGTGGATATTACATGTCAGCCTATACACCAATCACGCCTCCAAATAGAATAAATCAGAGACGAGTCCCCATAACATCCAGGTGGGAGCTTACCTTGAAGGCACTTAATCCAAATGCTTATACGTTTATTATCCCATTTTTGATTATTTTCTTAATCTTTAGAATTTATCCCTTTTTGTCAGGAGTATACACCAGTTTCACCAACGCTAGAATAGGGCCAAGAACTCCAAAATTTATTGGACTTGAAAATTACTTCGAGGTCTTTAGCAGTTCAGAAGTCGGGCGTGCCTTCTTTGTCACCTTTCATTATGCGATCATGGTGGTACCAATGACTTTTTTTATTGCTTTGGCTATGGCGGTCTATGTCAACTCGAAATTCCCAGCCCATACTCTTTCACGTTTTGTCTTCTTTGCACCCTTTGTCTTGACAGCCTCCATTGTTGCCATTATCTGGAATTGGATGTTTCAAACACAATTCGGTCTAGTCAACGTTACTATGGATTTAATTGGCCTGCCCGGCCGGACTGCCTGGTTGAGAGACACAACCCTTGTTTTACCAGTAATCGCTTTTATCTCAAGTTGGTGGGTGGCAGGATTCAGCATGGTCATCTTTCTTGCCGCATTGCAAAATATTCCAGGAGATTTGAATGAAGCCGCCCGCATTGATGGGGCAAATTCATGGCAAATCTTCTGGCGGGTGACATTCCCACTTTTGCTACCTGCATCTACTTTGGTGATCACAGTCTCCCTTATTGAGGCAATGCGAGTTTTTAGTATCATCCATATTATCACATATGGGGGGCCTAGTGACTACACCACATCAGTTGTTTTTTATATTTTTAAAGAAGGTTTTACCCGTTATGAGCAAGGGATGGCCTCAGCAATTGGTGTCGTTTTATTTGTAGTGATTATGATTTTAACTATATTGCGATTCACTTTGTTGCGTGGAGATCAGAAATATTATTAGCAAAAGATGACGAAAGATGATTTTTTTGGAATCCAAGTCTAAAAAACAAGTTATCTATTCCACAATTACAATTTTGGGATTGGTTTTCACCATTGTTTGGTTCACTCCAATATTGTGGATAATTGTAACTTCATTCAAACCTACAGGAGAAATATTGACTAACCCTCCTCAATGGATACCTTCAGAATTTACATCTTTCCATTATGATAGGGTTTTTCTAAAACCGATTGCACAATGGACTTTTAATAGTCTTTACATAACAATCATTTCAACATTTTTGACCATAGTTCTTGGAGCAACTGCTGGTTATGCGTTTGCAAGGTTACAGTTTTTCGGAAGTACTTTTTTATTTTGGGTGGTGCTTTCATCATTTATGATGCCATTTGAAGTTTTTTTGATTCCTTTATATCGCATGATGGGAGCATTGGACTTGGTGGGGACAAGGTGGTCCATTATTCTTCCATCAATTGCTAGTCCATTTGCGGTTTATTTGTTTCGTCAATTTTTCTTAGGTATACCACGTGATCTTGAAGACGCTGCAGCTGTTGATGGCGCGGGGCTTTGGAGGCGCTTCATTTATGTAATTCTTCCACTATCAGTTCCTGCCTGTACATCAGTAGGAATTTTGGCTTTTGCCGAAAATTTCAATCAGTATCTCTGGCCTCTGCTTATGAGCAGCTCCGATACAGTGAAAACCCTCCCTGTAGGGATTGCCCAATTCGCACCCTCCACAACTATGGGGAGCACAGAAATCACCGATTACTATGGTATGGGAGCCGCCGCCGCTACTTTGCTTGCCATTCCAAGCATGATTGTATTTTTAATATTACAACGGTTTTTTATTAGTAATACAATGACATCAGGGATGAAACTTTGATTATTTTGACTAAATATTATTTAATGAAAACATTATGAAAAATTGAATTTATCCAATTTTATGCGGTCGAGAACTTTGCTTAATTTAGTTCTCTTTTTTTAACTAAAACAAAGGAATCTAAAATGTCTGAAATAAATAATGTGACTCACCACACAATGGTGAAATATGATTCAACATGTGCAAATCAAGTTCAGGTAAGAACACTAAAAAATGGAGATTTGTTTGCAGTTTTTAACCAGGAAAGATATCCGATTCATCATGACACTGGACAAACTGTTACAACCAGATCTAAAGATGGAGGCATTACCTGGAGTGAGCCTAAGGTAGTAGTCCCTTGGACCCAAACAATGGGGAGCTGGGATTGTGGAGTTTGTGAACTTCATGATGGAACACTGATAATTAACTTTAATTTTTGTGGTTTTTTTAAAAGAGGAACTAAACCTGAACAACCATCTTGGGCTTCAGGTCCCCTCACAAGGGAATGGGGAGATTGGACTTGGACATACAGGACACTGGGATGGCTAGGGACCTACGTCATAAAATCAAAAGATGGTGGAGAGACATGGTGCGACCCAATTCCAGTAAATGTAAGACCACTTAAACATGGTGGGGTTCGAAATGGATGCTGGCAACTACCTGATGGAGGAATCCTCATGGGACTATATGGTAGAATCCGAGGATATGAAGAATATGGTGAGGGGGAATCAACAAGGTCAGCTTTAATGCGATCAGACGATGGAGGTGACAATTGGGAATATTATTCAACTTTGGCTTATGATCCAGCAAGCTTCATTGACTATGAGGAACCTGCCTTGCTTCGTTTAGCAGATGGTCGTTTGGTATGTTTTCTAAGGACTCATATAAACCCTACTCAAGACGCAAAAAATATGGCAATGGTTATCTCAGAAGATGATGGTTTTTCATGGACTCCTCCAAAATTTACGAACATATGGGGCTATCCTTTTGATCTAATAACTCTCAAAGATGGAAGATATCTAATGGTTTATGGTTATCGCAGACAACCTTATGGAACACGAGGGGTTATTTCAGAAGATGGAATAAACTGGGATATCAAAAATGAATTCATAATTAGAGAAGGTGGAGTACCAGGAAAAGTGATAGAAGAAAATCCGTCAACCAAGAGTAACCACGCAGAAAGAAGCCGGTTTCTTAATGATGGAGGGGAAATTAACTACGATCATCCAGGAGTTTTTCAACACATTGCCTATCCAACCGTTGCTCAGGCTCAAGATGGTACCATTGCAGCTTGCTATCATGAATGGACCGATGACGCCAAGCCCATACAATTTTTACAATGCTCAAGATTCAAACTGTAGTATTTATTAAATCTGAGTTCTAAACCTATTTCATCAAAATTTAGAAGCAAAGTATGAAATACGTTTTGAGTGAAGAAGAAATTGCCTATTACAGGGAGAATGGATTTTTGGTCATTGAAGACTTCTTGGATCCGGACGAACTGGAAGAGTGGCGTTGCGCAGTTGATAAGGCTGTCCTTTCAAGAGGTGAAGATGTCCTTCCAAATGACCCCCGACACTTCTCTAATCAAAATGTATTCAAACAACGACTCCAGCTTTGGATGGACAATGACCGTATTAAAGACCTGATACTTGATGAGAGAATTGGGAAAATGGCTGCAGATCTCGAAGGAGTGGATGGGATTCGGATCTGGCACGATCAGGCACTTATTAAGATGCCTTGGGCAAACCCGACATCTTGGCATCAAGACAATCCGAAATGGTCGTTCACTTCCGATAATGCTATTTCGATATGGATTGCGCTTGATGACGCGACTCCACACAACGGATGCATGTATTTTCTTCCGGGAACGCAGAAAAAGCGCTTAAAGGATGTGAATACCGATTCCTCAATGTCAGAAATCTTTGACATCAACCCCGAGCTTGGGGAAATCAATCCGGTTGCGGCCACGATGCGGGCAGGGGGATGCTCTTTCCATAACGGACTGACCCCCCACGCAGCAGGAGCGAATATGACACGAGGCTTACGTCGTGCGATGACATGCGGGTTTATGCCAGATGGGTCGACGTTCAATGGGGAGAAGAATGTGCTACCCCAATCCTACTTAGACACTCTATCAGTTGGTGATCTGCTAGATAACGATACACTCAACCCGCTTATTTACAGCTCAGGTGTCCGCCTATAATCGGCAATCCTCAGTGCGTAGTTTTGGTTTTTTACAATGATGGGAAAATTATTAATCCTTTGGCGTATATTATTGAAAATAATGAATAATTAAGAAGTACATAATGAATTACGAAAATTTAAAAAAGAAACTAGAAGGTTGTTACGTAACAGTTCCAACACCATTTAAAGATATAAACAATCTTCCTCTGAACTTTGATGCTCTTAAAGATTATGTAGAGTTTTTGTTGGGTAATGGTTTGGATCGTGAAAATTGTACTCTACTTTTTGGTGGAGCCGCAGGTGATTTTTCAGCAATGAGCTTTGAAGAGAGAACTTCATTAGCTATAGAAGGTTCTAAAATAGTAAATGGAAGGGTTCCAATAGCTCTAGGCGGTCAAACAACAAATACACAAGAATTAGAAAAACTAGCAATTATTGCAAAAGATTATGGATATGATTTTCTTCAAGTATCCTGTCCTTTTTATTTCCAACATACGGAAGAAGATTTTATAGAATATATAAGAGCAGCATCAGAGGCAGCAAGTGAAGTTGGAATAATTCTGTATAATACTTTTTGGACTTCAACAAGTGTTTCTAATCAACTGATTGAAAGAATAAAAGATCTTCAAAATATTGTGGGTTTAAAATGGGCCACACCCCGTACTGATGCAATGGAATTTGAAGATGTAACGTCAACATATTCTGGTAGGTTCACAATAATTGATAATAATTTATTTTTCCCCTATTCAGCAATGAAACCTTTAAACGCAACTGCTTTTGAGGTTCATATGTGCAATTTTTGGCCAGAATGGGGTGCAAAATTAATTAATGAAGTTAAAAATAAAAACTTTGAAGAAATTGCCAGAATGATGGTTGAAGAAGCTATGCCTTTTTATAAACTTTGGGTAGAAATAGAAACAAACTATACTTCTGGTGATGGATATTTGGACAAACTTTGTATGGAATTAACTGGTCTTCCATCAAGTAGATGCAGACCTCCAACAAGAGACGTGCGTGAAAAATATAGACAAAGAACACTTGATTATATGAAAAAAATTAAAGTACCTCATCTAAAATTTAATGAGTAAAATTGAAAACATAAGACCAATTTTATTAACTGCAGACTATGGTGATGAAAAGCATCCGGAAATTTTAGAATGTTTCCCAAATGGTCCAAAAAGAACAATAGGGTTGGTTGAAGTAAGTCTTGAGAATGGTATTAAAGGTTATGGTGAAGGTTATTTAGGAGTCTTTGCACCAAAGGTATTTGAGTCAATTGTTGAACTTTGCTCACCATACCTTGTTGGAAAAGATGGTTTTGATATTTTAAGAAGATATAAAGATTTATGTAGTGTTTGTGATTACTGGTCATTACAAGGAGCTGCAAGACATACAACAAGTGCAATAGAAATAGCTTTAGTTGATGCAAAATCAAAAAGCAAAAAATGTCCTGCCTATAAATTATTTGGAAATAGCTCAAAGGACCAAATAGAAACTTATGGCAGTGGAGGAATTTGTGACACAAAAGAACATTTTATTGAGGAATTAGAACTTTTAAAATCACTAGGAATAAAAAAATATAAGATCAGATCAGTTCCTGACGATATAAACAGAACTGCCTGGGTGCTAAAAGAGGCTAGAAAATATGGTATCGACGTTGGCATTGACATGTGTCAAAATTTGGCAGATCCGCCTATAAGTGCTGATGAGGTAATTAGTTATGTTAACTCTGTAAAAGAAATTTCAGAGGAAAAAATTTTATTTCTAGAGGAAGCTGTCGGTCCAATGGATATAAATGGATTTAAAAAATTAAAAGAAACTCTTAAAGTAGACATCTGTGGAGGTGAAGTTATAACCACACCCCTGGAAATGATACAAAGGTTAAACTTAGATATTTATAATTTTGTTCAACCAGATGCATCAGTAATTGGAGGAATGCATGCGGTAAAAGAAGTTTTTGAACATGCAAAAACTAAAAATATAATACCTGTTGTACATGCTTGGGGTGGACCAGTTGCAATTATGGCAAATTATCATGTTGCTTTTGGATGCAATGGGAATTTGGTTGAATATCCAATGATACCATACGAGCTAGAACCAATAATGTTTGGAGATCAAAGAGTTATTAAGAATGGCTATCTTCTAAAGCCAGAAATACCAGGAATAGGTATTACTATGAATGATAAAATTGAAAAAGATTTTTCATTTGATGAAAAGGCAATATATTCATGTGTTGTTGTCGATAGAGGGCAACCAAATGATGATTATTGGAAGGAATAATTTATAATTCTAAATTAGGAGTAAAATGGAAACACAAAACTATAAATCAATTGCAAGTAAATTAGATTTTGAAGGAAGAGCCTTCATTGATGGGAAATATGTTGATGCTATTGATGGTCAAAAATTTGAAAATATAAATCCAGCTACTGGAGAAGTTCTTTGTACTGTAGCTAAATGTAATCATAAAGATGTAGATTTAGCAGTTAAGTCCTCAAGAAAGGCTTTTGAAAGTGGAGTTTGGTCAAGAACATCTCCAGAATTTAGAAAAGATATTTTACTTAAATTTGCTGAATTATTAAGACAACATGGTGAAGAAAATTCAGTTCTTGAATGCGTTGATACAGGGAAATTAATTGGTGATTGTATAGATGAAGTTGCCAACGATGCACCTATGCACTTTCAATGGTATGGAGAGTTAATAGATAAAGTTTTTGGGAAAGTTGCTCCTACAGACCCATCAATAACTAGTTTAATTGTGAAAGAACCAATTGGTGTAGTTGCTGGTGTTGTTCCTTGGAACTTTCCTTTAATGATGGCAGTTTGGAAATCAGCTCCTGCATTAGCCGCGGGTTGTTCATTAATAATAAAACCAGCAGAAGACACCCCTTTAACTGCAATTAGGGTTGCACAAATTGCTAAAGAGGCAGGAATCCCTGATGGAGTATTTAATGTTGTTCCAGGATTTGGTGATGCTGGTGAAGCACTAGGAAGGCACAATGACGTTGATGCAGTTTCTTTTACAGGCTCAACTGAAGTGGGTGGTTATTTTATGAAATATTCTGGTGAAAGTAATTTAAAAACTGTTGGTCTTGAGATGGGAGGTAAAAGTCCATTTATAGTTTTGGGTGATGCAAAAATAACTGATGATTTAATAAACAACGCTATAGATTCTGCTTTTTGGAATGGTGGTCAAAACTGTTCAGCAAATATGCGTCAAATTGTTCACAGCAACGTAAAAGAAGAATTTTTAGATAAAGTTTTAAATAAAGTAAAAGATATTAAAGTTGGAGACCCTCTAGATCCAAAAACAAATATGGGCTCAATGATATCTGAGAAACATTTAGCAACAGTTGATGGTTTTATCCAAAAAGGGATCGATGAAGGAGCAACACTTTTGTATGGAGGAGTGTCTGAGAGTGATCAAAAAGGTTTTTTTGCAAAACCAACTCTTTTTGATAATTTGAAGGATAATATGACAATAGCCCGAGATGAGATATTCGGACCAGTTCTTGGCATTATTACTGTCAATAATACAGAAGAGGCTTTAAAAATAGCAAAAGATTCTAAATACGGTTTACATGCCAGTGTATTTACTCAAGACATTAATGAAGCATTTCATATGGCTAAAAGACTGCCTTGTGGGACAGTCTCCGTTAATACATTCTCAGAGGGTGATATTAAAACCCCTTTTGGTGGTTACAAGCAATCTGGTTCACTGAGTAGAGATCAAGGTACAGAAGCTTTAAATCAGTATCTTCAGACGAAAACTATTTGGATTAGTCACTAATAATAAAGATATTGATGAATATTTTTGTCGCTTGTGAGTTAGGTAGTTCAGAAAAAATAATTTTCCAAAACAATTTAAAAAAACATAATTTATATTTTTCTAATCAAGTATTTAATAAAATTGCAGATAATAATTTTCTTAGATGTGAGATTGTATTTGGAAATATTCCTCCTAACTGGTTAGTACAAAGTAGCAAATTAAAATGGATTCAATTAGAATCTACTGGTTTTGGTGAATATTCCAAATTAAGAAAAAACTTTTTGAAAAAGGATGTAATTATAACTAATTTAAAGAGTTTTTCTGCCAGTCAAGTTGCACAAACAGCATTAGCAGGTTTACTTTCTTTTTATAGAGGTACAGATCTTTTTGCTTTATTAAAAAAAGAAAAAAAATGGGTTGGAGATCCCATCCGAAATAAATTAGAAATCTTAAACAATAAAAAAGTTTTATTTTTTGGAAAAGGCTCAATAAACAAAGAAGTTTCAAAATATTTGAAACCATTTGATTGCAAATGTTCCTTTATTGACTCACATTCAACAAAAGAATATATTCTTAAGAAACTAAGGTCAGCCGAAATAATTATTTGTGCATTACCAGGAACAAAAAGAACAAAAATACTTTTTAATAAAAAAATGTTAGATACATTTTCAAAACATTCTATTCTTGTTAATGTCGGCAGAGGTGATTTAATTGATGAAAATCATTTAATAGAAAAACTTAAAAATAAAACACTTAGGGGAGCTGTTTTAGATGTTACATCTGAAGAACCTTTACAGAAAAATAGCAAACTTTGGAATTGTCCAAATCTAATACGTACCCAACATACGGGTGGCGGTTATACTAATGAGATAATAGATAAAGTGTACTTTTTCTTAGATAATTTTAAAAGATATTCAAAAAACACATCATTATTAAATTTAATTAATCCTTCAAAAGGTTATTAACCTTTAGAATCCAACTAATTCTTCACAGTCAGACCCCCTCCAAGTGAAATCACCCATTCTTGTAAAGAGCACTGTTCCGAAACTATTTCTTGACAACTTTCGATTTTCCTATTAGCCTTCCAGTCTAGTTGCTTTTTAACCTTTACACGGAGAATCAATATGGCTTCAT
>ENA-UPTF01002176-UPTF01002176.1-marine-metagenome-genome-assembly--contig:-NODE-2176-length-11518-cov-3.108470_pt1 | contig 11518 bp, 7 predicted proteins | sample MGYA00238166_ERZ767019 | MGnify/ENA primary metagenome ERZ767019 (study PRJEB28930, sample SAMN06266391) | marine metagenome | isolation source: Sea water from 250 m depth | place: Atlantic Ocean | study... | reverse complement strand
ACAGAACGATTTTTTTGACGTTGCCCCGGCCAAATGCCCCTTCGGCCCCCGCGAAGCCACGCTCACTGAACCGGTGAAACTGAATCCCAAAGAAGCCAAGCGCTACCTCAAGACCTTGGCCAAGCGTTGAAAGACAATGAAGGATGCAGACGTCATTGTGATCGGCTCCGGGGCGGGTGGCATGGCCGCGGCAGTGGCTCTTGCCAGGGCGAACAAAAGAGTCATGGTGTTTGAGCAGCACTATTTGCCCGGGGGATGGTGTCACTCGTTTCCGATGGGGGGGTACCAATTCAGTCCTGGTGTCCACTATATTGGCGATTTGGGTCCCGGAGGCAATATGCGCCAGATTTATGAGGGATTGGGCGTAGCCAACGATCTTGTTTTCCTTGAGTTGAATCCTGATGGCTATGATCACGTGCACATTGGCGATGAGTACTTTGACATTCCCAAGGGACGGGAGGTGTACGCGGAACGCCTGAAGTCCCGATTCCCCAGCGAGGCCGATGGCATTGACCGGTATCTGGCGACATGCACTCGCATCTCGAATCAAATTTCCGATGACTTTGAGGTCAGAACCGTCGGCGATGCCATCAAGGCCGGTTGGCGGAAGAGGGATCTTTTTCTCCAAGGTCTCCTGCCCCTGGACCGGTTTCTGGATCGGTTCACCAAGGATCCCCTGTTGAGGGCAATTCTAACGATTCAATCCGGGGATCACGGGGTTGGGCCACGCAGGGCACTCACGGCGATCCATGCTGCCGTTGCGTCGCACTACTTCGACGGAGGCTGGTATCCCAAGGGCGGCGCCAAGGCCCTGCCCAGAGCGTTCATCAAGGAACTTCGACGATGTGGCGGCGAGATTAGTGTCCGCACCGGCGTGAATCGAATCCTCATTGAAGGACATGGCAGCACAAAGAAAGTGGCCGGCGTGCAATTGGAGAGTGGTGAGCAGATTCTGGCTCCGCTAGTGATTTCCAATGCAGACCCAGTTGTAACCTACGGCAAACTGGTGGAACCCGAACACCTGCATCCTAAGATTAATCGGCATTTGAGGCGCACAAAATGGTCGACCTCTGCCTTGTCACTCTTTCTGGCAGTGGACATGGACGTCAGGGCAGCCGGCTTGGATTCCGGCAACTATTGGTGGAGCAAGACCACCGATATTCAGGCCAGCTACGATTTCGCTGCCAACCCGGACCTGGATGCATCGAATGAGTTGCCAGGCACATTCCTGACTTGCACAACATTAAAGGATCCATCCAAGCGCGCCCACGGCCACCATACCATGGAGGCATTCTCGTTTGTTTCCTGGGAGGCATTCAGGCGATGGGAGAACACGCGCCAGGGGGACCGGTCAGAGGAATACAAAAAATTCAAAAGAAACCTCATTGCCCGCATGTTTGAAGCGTTGGAGAAGACCCTTCCCGGGATTCGGGACGCCACGGTTTTCGCAGAACTTGGCACACCCCTGACTAATCGTCATTATGTTGCCTCGACTTCCGGCAATCTTTACGGGACAGAAAAAACCTGGAGCCATGTTGGGCCGTTTGCGTGGCCAATAAAGACACCGATAAACGGCCTGATGATGTGTGGAGCGAGCACATCGGGTCATGGTGTCGCTGGCGCAACAATGTCGGGACTGGCAGCCGCACATACCGCGTTGGGCTGTCATTATGGCGATCTGTTTAATGCTGTCGGTCAGTCACTGAGTTGCCACCCCGCGGATCACCCTGAACTGTGGCCGGAGGAAGTAAGTCATGGCGTACAAGGGGCAACCCAAGAGCGGCCAGCTACTATTTCCTAGGCGCGACGCGCCGAAACAAAACCTTGAGTTCAGCGAGGATAGTTTTTGAAGCTGTCGACTATGAGAGCGTCTGGTTTCTTTTCTTCCAACGGTGCAGGGCGTTTGGTAGGTTGCTCGGCATGAACTCCCTTTTTTTGAACGGTTTGAAACTGGGTGCGCTTGGTTTGGGCGTGGCGCTTGGTTTGGGTTCGTCGGGATTGGCCAAGGAGCAACTGAACTTCGTTGTGATTTTCACCGATGACCAGGGGTACGGCGATATGTCGTGCAACGGTCATCCGACCATTCACACGCCGAACCTTGATCGCATGGCGCATCAGGGGCAGAAGTGGACTCAATTCTATTCCTCCGCGCCGGTCTGCACGTCCAGCCGCGCAGCCTTGATGACCGGTCGGTTGCCGGTGCGTTCTGGCATGGCATCGAGTAAGCGGGTGGTGCTGTTTCCCGATTCCGCCGGTGGCCTGCCTCAAAGCGAGATCACGGTTGCCGAGGTGCTGAAAGATGCCGGTTACAAAACCGGCATGGTCGGCAAGTGGCACATGGGGCATTTGCCCAGGCACCTGCCGATCACACAGGGCTTCGACTCGTACTACGGCATCCCTTACTCCAACGATATGGATCGTGATCCATCGATCAAGGGCAACTGGGTGGAAATTGGCAAGTCATCACCGTGGTCGATTTACAAGGTGCCTTTGCTTAGAAATGCCGAGGAGATCGAGCGGCCGGTGAATCAAACCACCATCACCCGCCGTTACACCCAGCAGGCGGTCAAATTCATAAAGGATAACAGAGAGAAACCATTCTTTTTATACCTCGCGCACTCGATGCCGCACATCCCGCTGTACCGATCCAAGAAGTTTGAAGGCAAAAGCCTGAATGGGATTTATGGCGATGTGATCGAGGAGATCGACTGGTCGGTAGGGCAGGTGCTCAACACGTTGCGCAAACAAAAGCTGCACAAGAAAACGATCGTGCTGTTCACGTCGGACAACGGTCCGTGGGAGGTATTCAAGACGCACGGCGGGTCGGCCGGTCTGCTGCGTGGAGCCAAGGGCGGCACTCGAGAGGGCGGCATGCGTGAGCCGGCAATTTTCTGGGGTCCGGGCAACGTGAAACCGGGCGTGGTGCAGGAGATGGGCAGCACGCTTGATGTGCTGCCGACGTTTGCCAGTCTGGCTGGAGTCAAGGCGCCGGACGACCGAGTGATCGACGGCTATGACTTGAGCGATGTGCTTCTCAAGCGAGGGAAGAGTCCGCGCAAGGGGATGTTTTACTTCGGCGGCGCGCAGTTGAGCGCGGTACGTTCCGGCAACTATAAGGCGCAGTTTCGTGGAGAAAATGGCATCAACCCCAAGCCTTTAGCCAAGCCGGAACTGTATCACTTGGGTGAAGATCCCTCAGAGAAATACGACTTGGCGGCCGAGCACCCGGAGATTGTTGAGCGCTTGGCCAAGCTGGGCGAAAAACTTCAAGCCAGTGTCAAGTCGGTGCCCGACCAACTCGTCCCGCGGATCGCGAAATAACCGAATGGTTTAGTCGTTCCTTCGAAATGCCCAGAGGGCTTTTTCGGTGCGAACATACAGGGTGTTTTTGTCAATGGCAGGTGTGACAAACACCGGGTCTTTAAGATCGTGTTGATGGGTGATTTTAAATTCTTTGTCCACTTTGACAATGGTGATGACGCCCCGGTTTGAGCTGAGGTAAATGTGATCGTTTGCGGCGACAGGGGAGGCGCTGTATTGGCCGGGCGCGTTGAGGCGTTCGCGGTAGATCAGCTTTCCGTTGGTGGCATCAACTGCTGCGAGAAGGCCGCCGTTTCGAACCATATAGATGAGATTACTGTAGAGTAACGGAGAGGGGATTTCAGGGATGCTCCGATTGAGTTCCCACTTTAGATGCGTGTCGGTGACGTCGCCCTGACCTCCAGGGCGGATGGCGATGAGCAACGGCTTGCCCCTGCCGCCTCGCATGTTCGACATGAATTCCTCCCTGCTCCAAAAGCCGTCTCGGTTGCGGTCGGTGCCGCGGAACATCCCGTCGAGCCGTTCCTGACGGCGGCGCTTGTCGTCCGGTAATGGGATGCCGTAGCCGGGATGGCCGAGCGGAAGTTCGGGTCGGATTGGAAAAGTGAAGTGGCCAGTCATTTCCTTGCGTTCAATTTTGCCATCACTATTTTTGTCGAAACGAATGACGGCCTCCCAAAACGGCAACGGATCGGGCTGGATGTCCGCACCACCGCCGAGTTTCGAGGAGGAGACGTAAAGAACGTTATTGCCAGCGACCGGTGTTGAAATGGTTTCACGGGAGAAGCCCGGGACAAACCATTTCTGCACACCGGTTTTCATGTCGTAACCGCTCACGCGGCCGTTGCCTAGGACGACGAGTTCGGTGCTGCGGTCATGTTTCCAAATCATCGGAGTGGACCAACCGCTGCGGTGAAATGGGCGGGGAATTTCCCAGGCGACATCGCCGTTGGTTTTGTTGTAGGCGACGATTTTAGACTGGCTCAACCGGCTGCCGGGGAGATTCGTGTCGTTATCCAAAACCATGATGAGATGTTCGCCGTGGACGATCGGGGAGGTGGACATGCCGTAAAGTGTCTTTGGTGTGGGGATCGGTTTTTTCCAAAGTTCCCTACCGTCGAGGTTGTAGCAGAGCAGTCCGTATGAGCCGAAGTAAGTAAACACCCGATCATCATCGACGAGCATTGATGGTGCGGCGGGGTGGCTGGCTTTGTGAACCTTTTCGAGTTCTACCTTTGGTGCCTGGTTTTGCCAGATGATTTTGCCGTTGGCTTTGTTGATTGCGATGGTGATGAGCCTGCCCTTGGCCAAGCCGGTGAGAAAAACGCGCTTATCCGATAGCGCCGGCGATGACAGGCCGGGTGGCAGTGTTGCCTTCCAAGCCAGTTGGGCTGCGCCGAGTTCGATTGGCGGCCTGCTGTCCTTCGCCACTCCGGAGCCGTTCGGGCCACGGAATTGGCTCCAACTATCAGAATGCGCCTGGCTAAGCGCACTTGCAAAAGCAATTCCAAGAATGATGACTGTCGGTTTCATCCGGCGTGAGGAACCGAAACAGAATTGCGGGGAAGTGCAAGCCGGAACACGGTGTGAATTATCGCCGGGGCAATTTGGGTTCACGAGTTAGGATGTAGCCTTTGTACCAAGTTTGATCCCACAAACCGCGCAGCGTGACTTTGTCCACATGGCCGTCGGCGAAGCCGGCGTTGATGCCGAAGTTATGGCGGTTAACAAAGAATCGGCGCATGCCGTTGTCGGAGTACGATCCGGAGTAGTTTGGAGGCGGTGCATTGTCGGGCCGGGGCCACGAGTCGACCCAGTTGCCATCCCCATAAACGGGAACCTCCGAGGTGGCGTTGGAGAACTGCTCCCAGTATTTCTTTTTTTCATCAGCGGTTTTTGGTGCGTAGTAGCTGCCGTTTGGATCCTGCATAAACGAGTTGATCGTGTAGCTTCCTTCGGCGTAAGACTTGCCGAAGTTGCCCCACCAGTACGCCCAGCTCGTCTTGTTGTCGCCGCGCGGCAGGCCGGCCTTGGTTCCCTTCGATCGGGTTTTGACTGCCGGGCAAATTATCGTTTTCATCGAGCCGTTGTAGGCGGCTTGCGGATCCTTGACGTAACGCTTGTCGCCGAGGTACGGCGCGATGGCGTGGAACCAGTACGGCTTGGATGGGCCAAGCACCTGCAGCATCCGTCCGTCGTGGTCGTCGCAGTAGTAGATCGTGCCCAGCGTGATCTGTCGGAGGTTGGACTGGCAGGCGGCGCTGGAGGCCTGTTCCTTGGCCTTGGCCAAGGCCGGCAGGAGCAGGGCGGCAAGAATGGCGATGATAGCAATGACCACCAACAATTCGATCAGGGTAAACCCGGTCAGCCGCTGTTTCATGCCGCAATTAAGTGCGCTTGGCCAAGCGGCGTCAATGGGTAAAAAGGTTGCCGGGTGATATTTTGTAACTTTTTCGTCTGACAGGCGTTAACTAGAATAGTCATAGAGTATGAATGACAAGATTCATTAACTAGAAATAGAAAGGATATGATATGAAAATAAAGAATATAGGAATATTCGCCACCGTTGCTTTACTCACCGGCAGCCTCAATATTGTTCAAGCAGAGGCGAAAAAAACGGCAGCTAAAAAGAGCAACCGGCCGTCACGCGAAGCCATCGTGAAACGGTTCGACAAGGATGGCGACGGCAAGTTGAACGAGACCGAACGCAAAGCTGCGACAGCCGCGTTAAGGAAACAGTCCGGCCGTGAAAGCGACCGGGCCAGTGAAAGCGACCCACGCCGTCAGCGTATCGCGACAGCCCGCAAGCAAATTAGTGATGCGATGAAAGCCGGCAAAATAACAGAAAAACAAGCTAATGAACGCATGGCGGCATTGAGGAAGCGAATCAGCCAGAGCGACCGGGCCAGTGAAAGCGACCCAGGCCGTCAGCGTATCGCGACAGCCCGCAAGCAAATTAGTGATGCGATAAAAGCCGGCGAAATAACAAAAAAACAAGGTCAGGAACGCATGGAGGCATTGAAGAAGCGAATCAGCCAGAGCAACCGTGCCATCGACCGTCGTCAAGGAGGCCAGGGTGGTTCTGAACGGGGTGAGCGCAGCCGCAGTCGCAACCGTGACAGCGATCGGCGTGGCAACCGTGCTTCCGATCGTCGCCAAGGAGGCCGGGGTGGTGAAAATACCGAGCGCCGCCGTCGTGGTAACCGCCGCGGAGGTGAATAAACCGCACCTTAAATAATTAAGTCGAGCGCCGGGATTTTTCCGGCGTTTTTTTTGACTACAGAGTTTGTTGCAAGAGATCATTCTTGATTTGAAATCTATATAGAGGAGATAGCTGATCTTTTACTGATGGAGAGCCAAACCATGCGTACCATTTCTAAACAATTGAGGTGTTATCGGATTTCGCGCTTTTCTGGTGTTTTATATAGTTTTGCACTCGGAGCATCCCTCCTACTTGGCCAAGTACTTGGCCAGGCGCAAATTACCAGGGTCGGTGATGTGGCATGGGATTTTGAAATTACCAACCGCGAAACAGGTGAACCGCTCAGGTTGAGCGATTATGAGGGGCACGTGGTTGTACTTGATTTTTTTGCCTGGTGGTGCGGGCCATGCCGCACTTCGTCGCCCGATATCGAGAAGAATATCTACCAGTATTTTAAGGAACGGGAAGGGAACAAGTATGGTGTGCCGGTGACAGTGATTGCGGTCAATACCGAGGCCAGTTATCCCGATAGGACCGATCAGTTTATCAAGGATTCAGGTTTGAAACTATCCGCCGATGATCTGCAGGGAGTGGCCTATGGCCAGTTTAATGAGGAAGGTTATATCCCATTATTTGTAATCGTCAACGGTGTTGCAGGAAATAGCGACTACAAGCAATGGGAGGTGATCTACAAGCACATCGGGTATGAAGGTTCTGCTGCTTTCCGTAGAGTAATCAACAAAGTGAAGCTGGGTCGTTCTAAAAATGCTGCGCCGAAATTTTTCATCCACCCAAAGAATGTGGATGTTAATGACTTGAGTGAGATTGTTTTTCGCGGAGTGGCTGATGGGTGGCCGATACCGGAATATCAATGGTACCATAATGGAATACCTCTATCTGGTGAGACAAACGACAGGTTAGTTCTCGGGACAATTTGGCCTGGTGATGAAGGTGAGTATTGGATTATTGCCAAAAACGTAAATGGGGAAACCCGTAGTGATGTTGCACAACTGACGCTCGACCGAGAGGGCAATTCAGATTTGAGTGAAGCCCTTGATTTTGCAAGAGCAAGTTTTGCCAGCAGCAGTAGATTTAAATGGGTTCTGCAAACAGAGGAGTCTTCCGATGGCGAGGATGCATTGCTTGTCACAGGATTGCCGGACTGGGGGGGCTCCGTGGTTTATGCCGAGCTGAAAACTAGGCTAAAGGGCCCGGGTGAACTCACTTTCAAAGCCAAGATCGAAGGGGATTTACAGATCTTCCGGGCGTTCATCGGTGAATCGTCAATTTGGGATACGGGTCAAGTGACGGTTCGGGATGAGGAAGTCGACTGGACGGATTATAAACTGGTCATTCCGGAAGGGCAGCACACGGTTTCTTTTCTTTTTTTGCAGGGACCTAAAAATGACGGACTGGACAGCTCCCTTTGGCTGGATGAAATGAAATTTAAATCCAGTGAACTGCCCAACCCAGCGACGAAGCTTCTGTTGGCCGCTATCGCTGACGGTAAATTCACGTTAAGTTTCGACGCCGTTCCGGGCCGAACCTATCAATTGCAACGGAGTAAAAATTTGGTTGAATGGAAGACGGATCGTGAAGTGAATCCCGACAATGTGGCGGCAACTTTTGAGGTAAGAATGAGTTCAGAGCAAACGAGCCAGTTTTTCCGCCTGAAATCGCACTAATTCTGAATTGTTAGAAATTAGGCCCAGACTTTCCGGCGTCTTTTTTCTTTCACTCGTCGCTCGGGCAAGTGAAACTTTTCCTTTATCACATTCGTACTGTGTCTTCTATGCAACAACTCCGCGTCATTTTGATGCTCCTGCTGGCCTTTTTGGTGGGTTCACTTGGCCAGGCCAAGGGTCGGGTGATCATTAGCGAATTCCTTACGGTCAACGACAAGGGCCTTGTGAATGCCAATGGCGATCGATCGGACTGGATCGAGATTCACAATGCCGGCAACACCATAATCGATCTGGCCGGCTGGACGCTGACCGATGACGCCGCGGACTTAGCCAAGTGGACCTTCCCCGCCGTCAAGATTGAGGCTGGCGGTTATCTGCTGGTGTTCGCCTCTGGGACTGACCGGTCCAGGCCGGACCAGGAATTGCATGCTAATTTCAGGCTGGGCGCGGGCGGAGAGTACCTTGGTCTTGTTAAGCCGGATGGCCGTACGGTGGCGCATCATTTTGTGATGAAGTATCCCAAACAGCGGGATGATGTCTCCTACGGCATCCCGGCGGACTGGCAGCCGAATGGCGCGTCGTCGGCCTCGGTGATCGCTGGGCCGGTTTTTTTCCTTCGCCCGACACCGGGCGCGCCCAACGGGCAAACTCTGGGCGGTAAGGTGGCCAAGCTCGCCTTCAGTCAGCCTCACGGTTTTCAAGAGAAACCGTTCGAGTTGGTAATCTCATCCCAAACGCCGGGTGCCGTGGTGCGTTACACGACTGACGGGTCGGTGCCAACCGAGGGCAGCGGCCAGGTGCTGAACGGCGCGTTGACGGTTGGCAAAACCACGGTGATCCGCGCGGCGGCATTCAAGCCGAGCTACAAGCCGACGAAGGTGGTCACGCAGACCTACATATTTCTCAAGGATGTTGTCCGGCAGTCGCCGGACGGGCTGCCGCCGCCTGGGTTCCACTACGAGTGGGGGGCCAATCGGGTGGACTATGGGATGGATCAACGTGTGGTCAACGACGAGCGGTATCGAGACAAGATTTTCAAGGGGCTGAGAGTGATCCCAAGCTATTCGTTGGTAATGGATCTGGAGGATCTGTTTGGGGAGGATGGCATTTATGCCAGAGCCAAGGAGGATGGACGGGACTGGGAACGAACCTGCTCGCTTGAGTTGATACGGGATGAGAACCAGGAGGGTTTTCAGGAGAACTGCGGTATCCGCATACGTGGCGGATTCAGTCGCATGACCAGCAATGCCAAACATGCCTTCCGCTTTTTCTTCCGGAGCGAGTATGGCCCTGCAAAATTGAAGTATCCCGTGTTTGGCAAGACAGCAGCGCAGGAGTTCGACAATCTCGACCTGCGTACGTTTAGCAACTACTCGTGGAGCTTGAGCTACGATCCGCGTTGTACATTCATGAGGGACCAGTTCAACCGCGACCTGCAGTTGGCCATGGGGCAGTCCACAGCCCGTGGCTATTTCTGCCACCTCTACATTAACGGCCAGTACTGGGGCCTTTTCAACGCCTGTGAGCGTCCGGAGGCCTCCTTTGGCGGTTCCTATTTCAAGGGCAAGGCGGATGATTTCGACGTGATCAAGATCGGGCGGGGCCGGGGCAAGGGGCAGGGGAACACTCAGTACGGTTTGTTCGCCACGGACGGCAACCTCGATGCCTGGGGGAGGTTGTGGAAGGTCTGCAAGGAGGGGGTTGAGACCAATGCGGCATACCAGAAAATTCTGGGCAACCACCCAGACGGGACGCGCAACTCGGATTACGAGGTGCTGCTCGACCCAGACAACCTAATCGATTACATGCTGGTGATCTTTTACGGCGGCAACCTCGATGCGCCGATCACCTCCTTCGGGGCGAATCGATCTGCCAACAACTGGTACGGCATCCGTAACCGCAATGGCGACGAGGGCTTCCGGTATTATGTGTGGGATGCGGAGCACACATTTTTGAAGATCAACGAGGACCGTACCGGCCCGTACCCGGCCGGCGACGAGTATGCGCGCAGCAACCCGCAATGGATCTGGCAACAGTGCCTACATAACGCGGAGTTCCGCCAGCGGGTGGTCGATCGTGTCCACAAACATTTCAACTATGGAGGGACGTTGACTCCCGAGTCCGTGGCTAGCCTGTTGAACAAGCGAGTCGCGGAATTGCGCTTGGCTGTCATCGGAGAGTCTGCCCGGTGGGGCAATCCCCATAGCAGCAATTGGGCGCCTCCTTCCCGTGGAGGCTTGGGCAACAGGCCCCGCACGCTGGACGACGATTGGCAGCCGGAGGTAGACCGATGGTTTAACGAGTACATCCCGGAGAGGTCGGGGGTTGTCGTTGATCAACTCTGGAAGCATGGTTTGATTCCCGATCTCGAGTCCGCCCGCCTGGTCAAGCGGGGGGGCATAATTGACCAGGGCTTCGATCTGGAGATGTCCGCTGCACAGGGTGAGGTGTACTACACGCTCGATGGCTCGGACCCGCGCTTGGTCGGAGGGAAGATTTCGCCAGTGGCTCAAAAATACGGCCGCCCCGTGCGCCTCGACAAAACGAGCGTTGTAAAAGTGCGCGTGTTGTTTGAGGGAGAATGGAGTGCAATCGACGAGTTGCCCTTCGAGGTTAGGGAAAAACAGGTCACCAAGAATTTGAAGAAATGAAGCCAAACCGATTGAACTGTGTCTCCATCGCATTACTAGCGCTGGCAGCAGCACTGCCCTTGGCCAAGGCAGAGGAAAAGTCGTCCGTGTACAAAAGCCTTTTGGCCAAGTATGACGCCAACAAGGACGGGCGTCTTAGTGTAGCCGAGCGTGAAGTCATCCGAACCGACAGACTCAGGCCCAGTCCGAGGCGGGAGCGGCGCCAGTTTCGTTATCCTGACCCGATTGTCGCTCGCTTTGACAAGGACGGGGACGATGAACTGAATGAGGAGGAATTTAACGCTGCCCGAAATTGGGTGGACAGGCGTTTCAGAGAAATTAATGACGAGTATGATGTAAACAAGGATGGCCGCTTGGGCACCGACGAGCGTGCCGCGCTTTCCAAGCAGGTCGAGGCCGGAAAGTTCAAGGATATGGGTTCGTTGATGGGGTATTTGACTCGTTCACGCAGCAGTCGTGGCGATCGTAATCGGGATATGCGGCGTGATGAAGGAGGGTCATCACGCAGGGGTATTTTGCGCAAAAGTGACGAGGATGGCGACGGCCGATTGAGTGAGGAGGAATTGGCTGTTGCACGAGCGACATTGGAGAAAGTAGAAGCCGAGAGCGTGCGTGAGGAGCGGACAGGCATCCGGCGCGTCCCCAGTCGGGAGAGCCAA
>ENA-UPTF01002173-UPTF01002173.1-marine-metagenome-genome-assembly--contig:-NODE-2173-length-11526-cov-3.430518_pt1 | contig 11526 bp, 10 predicted proteins | sample MGYA00238166_ERZ767019 | MGnify/ENA primary metagenome ERZ767019 (study PRJEB28930, sample SAMN06266391) | marine metagenome | isolation source: Sea water from 250 m depth | place: Atlantic Ocean... | reverse complement strand
GGGACATAAAAATCAACATCAGTGCATTTTTTCATAAAAGATTTTTGAGTTTCAAGATCTTGTGGAAAGTTTGGTCCGCCCCAAACAGTTACTACATTAGAATTCTGTGTACGAACTAAATTAAACATCTCTAATCCAATACGATGACTCCAAACATAATTACTCAAACCTAAAATATCTGGCGGATTTTCAATTATTGCATTTTCAAGCTCATCAATATACTTGAATAAAGTAATATCTACCTGTAATCCAAATTGTTTTTTACAGTAAGCAGCAATATATCCAATGTTGAGTGGGAACACTTCAGTAGACATTCCTATAGTATTATAGGTTAAATCTCCAAGAAAGATCCTGATTGGTTTTACCATATATATCAAAAATTAAACTCTCATATAATAATTATATACTAAATCTTACTTGCCCAATCTAAATTGATTTTCTTAGCCTGTTCAACATACGCTATAATTTGATCTTGTGTGAATCTTTCCATATGATCTTTATTTGTAAAATATTCTTTATACCAAGTAACTGTCTTACTAATTGCTTCTTTGACTGAATAAACAGGATGCCAATTTAGTTTACTGACTGCTTTGGAGGAATCCAACATTAGTAAATTAGCTTCGTGGGGTTCATCCTCTGATATGTTATTATAATTACCTGATCCCCATTCTAAAATAATTTGTGAATTTAATTGTGATACTGTTAAATTTTCATTATCAATCATTGGCCCAAAATTCCAAGGTTGTGCAAATAAAGTTGGTTCATCATACATTTTTTTTGTTAAACAAAAAAGTCCAGAAATTGCTTCCAAAACATGTTGCCATGGTCTAACTGCAGTAGGATTACGAATATGAATTTCGTTATTAGTGGATAATGATCTCACAATATCTGGTACAAGACGATCTTTTGCCCAATCTCCACCACCTATAACATTACCAATTCTTGATGTAGACAAACTAACACCATGTTGAGCAAAATTATTTGGATTAAAAAATGAATTTCTGTAAGATGAAGTGACAATTTCTGCTGCAGCTTTACTTGCACTATAAGGATCGTACCCACCTAATGCATCTGTCTCCTTATATGCATAGTTAATTTCTTTATTCTCATAGCATTTATCACTAGTAACAACAACGCATACTTTTACAGAGGATGTTTTCTTGATAGATTCCAATAGATTAGTTGTTCCTACAACATTTGTCTGTATTGTTTCTACTGGTTGGTCGTAAGACGTTTTCACTAAAGGCTGTGCTGCTAAATGAAAGATGAACTCAGGTGAATGCTCATGTAAAGTTTTTTGGAATTTACTTTGATCATTAACATCACCGATTATATGAACAAGTTTTTTTTCCAGATTAATATCTTCAAACAATGATGGATTTGTTGGAGGTTTGAGAGAATATCCAACTACTTTTGCTCCTAGATCACAAAGCCATTGAGTTAACCAAGAACCTATAAATCCTGTATGACCAGTCACAAAAACTGTTCTATTTTTAAATAAATCTTCAAAAAGTTCCATAATACAAAATCACCAGATCTTCCATGGAGCTTTTTCTGTTGCCCACAGATTTTCTAAATATTTTTTTTCTCTCAAAGTGTCCATTGGATACCAAAACCCATTGTGTTTGAATGCAGTCAACTTATTTTCTTTTGCTAGAGTTTCTAAAGGGAATTTCTCTAAAACAGTCTTATCATCATCCAAATAATCAAAAATTTCTGGTTCAAAAACGAAAAATCCTCCATTTATCCACGAAGATTCACCGCTATGTTTTTCGTGAAATTCTGTAACATAATCATCATTTAATGATAATACTCCAAATCTTTCTGGAGGATGAACTGCAGTTAGTGTAGCAGTTGATTTTTTTTCTCTATGAAAAGAAATTAAATTATTAATATCAATATTGCCAAGTCCGTCACCATACGTTACACAAAAAGTATCATCAATGTGACTCTGGATTCTTTTCAATCTACCACCAGTCATTGTGTCAAGACCAGTATCAACCAATTCAATTTTCCATGTCTCTGAGTTAAAATTAGTAAAGTACTCTTTGATTTGTTCTCCTTTATATCCACAACAAATTACAAATTCGTTTATATCATAACTAGAATAGGTCTTTAAGATGTGCCATAAAATTGGTTTTTCTCCAATTTCAATCATTGGTTTAGGTTTTAAATGAGATTCTTCTGAAATTCTTGTGCCATAACCACCAGCTAGAATAACGGCTTTCATAATAACTGAATTTCTAAAGAATTGGTACTATTAAATTGATTTCTCATGAGTAATAACAAATTCTTTAATGCTAAATCATAAGTATTGGCACTTATGAAATATTGAATCATGGGATTAATTTATTCAACTATTATAATATCATTCGTCATTATTTTCTTTATTAATCTAGGTTGGGGTATTTCAAATCTGTATATTTTCATTGTTGATGGAATACAAACATTTGTTGTTGGTAGTACGTTTATTGAAAATATTTACTTGTCAGTATACCTAAAATGGATTTTATTGATTGATGCGTTATGGATTATTTCAGCATTAATTTTTGCATATACAAGAAAATTCTATATGACAGATCCACATCTACATTATCTAAGTGTAAATCCTATTAATGATCCAAAAATTTTTGTTATAATTCCAACATACAATGAAGAAGAAAATGTGGAAAGTGTGATTAAGGATTACAAAAATCAAAAATTTGTAGAAGAAGTAATTATTGTTGATAACCATAGTAGTGATCGAACTGTAGAACTTTCAAAATCCTGTGGTGCAACGGTAATTACTAAGGATGAAAACAAAGGATTTGCAGATTCTTGTATTATAGGAATGCAAGAATCATTAAAATCTAATTCTAATATTGTTGTATTCACAGAATGTGATAGAACCTATAGCGCTAATGATTTGGAAAAAATGTTACCTTATCTAGATAATTGTCATATGGTAATTGGTACAAGGCAGAGACAAGTACTGTCAGAAGAAAATACTCAGAATAGTATGTTTTTTGTCTGGGGAAATTATCTTCTTGCAAAATTAATCCAATTAAAATATTTTAGTCTTCTTCATTTAGGTGTAGTAGAACTTACTGATGTAGGTTGTATGCATAGATGCATTAGAAAAGAATCTCTAGAGACGATCATTGGAAAATTTGTTAAAAAGAATAGTAACGAACCGGTAATTACACCAAAAAGTGGGTTATTTGCAATACTAATGACAATGATAGGAATTGAGAATAATTTGAAAATAGTTGAAGTGCCTATTACATTCAAAAGAAGAGTGGGCAGTTCCAAAACTCGTTCTGATAAAAAACCACGTGCCATACAATACGGATTAACTTTTTTACGTTTTATTATCTCAAGATAAACTTTAAGGTAATCGCTTCTATTATTGGAGGATATACGTCATTTCATTTATTCTTCAAAAAGTATGGTAATTCTTCCGAAATCGTGTCTATTGAAGAATATTTGGGTTTGTAACCTAACACTTCTGCTTTTTTAGACTGAGAAAAGTAATTCTTCTTTAATCCTGTAGGACTAGAAAATCCAGAATTGGGTCTTATTTCGTACTGCAGATCATACTTGTCTTGTAATGACTCTAAAAGTTCAAATTTTGCTATTGGTTTCTTACTATACAGATCGAATGTATCATTGATAGTATTTTTCTCAATACATTTTTTCAAGAATGAAAAAAGATCTTTGGGATGTATGTAATCTCTAAAAAAATCAGATTCATTTGTAATTAGCGTCTTATTTTGTTTAATGGAGCAAATAATTTCAGATATTAAAAATCTAGACTCTAAATCCATAAACCTACTAAAAAAAGAGAATAATCTTAAATCAATTATATTTAATTTATCTTGCTCTCTGTGTCTTGCTTCTGATTTTATCTTTGCAATTGCATATGATGAAATATCTTTAGATTGATTTTTTGGTAAAGTTGAATCTTTAACAGGAGAGTCAAATTCTTCTCCGTAAACTGCACCACTACTAAAATTAATTGCTACTGTGTTAGTGTTTTGTTGCATATATTCCAATATCATTGAATCCATATCCTCAGTTAATTTCAAAATTGAGTTATTTTCAGAAGTAATTTTTGCAGGATCACTAATTCCTACGCAATTAATCACTACATCATACTTTGAATCACTGAATTGATTGTAATTAAATACTTCATAATTAGATTGTAATCCACAAAACTGGGTTAGATTATAGTCAGCATCTGTTCTATCATGTCTAGTAAACAAAAAAAGCTGAAAATTGTCTGCTTCTTTACCAAAATAATAAGTAAGATTTTTTCCTACGTGGCCTGTACTACCTAATATTGCAATTTTCATCATATGAAACTATGATTTTACAATAATAAAGGTAATTTTATTCATCAACTTCTTTGACAAATAAATTATTTTTGTATTCTTTTCTATCTAAGAATGGATACATATCTTCAAGTGGTCTTGAGGACATACTGCCATCATCATTTACTCTTGATGCAACTGTAGGTATAATCTCTTGTTCCCTAGGAACAATTACATCACATATGACTGGTCCATCATAGTCTAAGACTTGATTTACAATATCATTAATTTCAGATGGTTGGTTGATTCTAAATGCTTTGATACCATACACTTCAGCAATTTTCATTGTGTCTGGAAATGAAATTCCAGACTCGGAGCTTTCACCGATATATCGTTTTTCAAAATAATTTGTTTGTGATGTGCGTATAGAATGATATCCATCATTATTTAACACAAATAGTTTTACTGGCAAGTTATATTCAACCAATGTCTGAAATTCTTGAATATTTTGTTGTAAAGAACCATCACCAGTAAAAGAAATTACCCTATTACCTGTTGCAGTTGATATTCCTATTGCAGCTGGCAGACTATATCCCATTGTAGCCATAGCACTAGATGGTATGTAGCGTTGATTTGGTTTTGTTAGTGTTACAGCTTGTGATACAGCATAAAAAGTCCCACCTGCATCAGCAACAAATATGTCTCCTTCTTTAGAATTTTTACAGACCTGATCAATCAAGAAATATGAATTAACCTCATTTTGTGTCTTTTCATATTCAGGCAGGCATGTTGGATATTTTTTCTTCCAATCATTACATTTTTCTAACCATGGTGAATAATCTAACGAATTTTCTTCTGTTAATTGTTCTAATAATAAATTTAGAAAATCTTTTGCATCTGCATGTACAAATTGATCAATGGTTATAGTTTTTTTGGCATGAGAAATTTCATCTATATCTACAATTATTTTTTTTGCTTCTCGCGCAAATTGTTGATAATTATATCCAATGACAGAAACATGTAGGCTAGAACCTATGGATAATATTAAATCTGAATTTTGCATTGCAAGATTTGCTGCACGTTCACCTTTAACACCAGTTTTACCAATGTAAAATTCTTCATCATGTTTGATGGTATCAATTCCTAGATAAGGAGTAACAACAGGAATTTTGAATAATTTAACAAGTTTGGAAAGCAAATCTATTGCCCCAGAAATTCTTACTCCTTGACCAGAAATTATAATTGGTCGTTTTGATTTTTGCAGTAACTCCACTATTACTTCAATCTGATTTTTATCAATCGTTGGTTTTTCTTTTTCTTTCTTTCCAAATTTTTCTAAATCATCATTAATTATAGCACTTTGTACATCCATAGGAATTTCAATCCAGACTGGTCCAGGTCTTCCTGATTTTGCAATATGGGCTGCTTTTTCTAACTCATAACGTATTTTTTCAGGTTCTGTAACTGTAACTGCATATTTTGTAATTGGCTCAACAATAGGTATGATATCTAATTCTTGAACCCCAAATTGTCGTAGTTTTTTTATTCCCGTTTGAGATGATGCTTCGGCAACCTTTACTTGTCCAGAGATAAATAAACATGGAACAGAATCTTGCCATGCACCCGCTAATCCAGTTATTGCATTAGTACTTCCTGGACCAGTAGTGAAGATACCAACTCCAAAATTTTCTGTAGCACGTGAATATGCTTCTAATGCCATTGATGCAGTTTGTTCATGGTGTGGGCAAATTGTTTTAATTTTTTTATTGGAGGCAAGACCATCTGTTAAATGCATAATTCCTGCCCCAGTTAATGTAAAAACATGTTCAACACCTAGTTCTTCAACAATGAACTTGGCCAAAAAATCTGCAACACGCATAGTTTCTACAAATCTAACTTGCTTATTGATTTTTTGATTCTTTCTAGTGCATTTTTTATTTCATCTTGATCAACAGCATAACATATTCGAACAAATCCTTCTCCAAATTCACCAAAACTTGTTCCTGGAAGTATTGCTACGCCAGAATCTTCAAGTACATAATCACAAAAAGATTCACTTGTCATTCCTGTTTTTTTAATATTGACAAAAACATAAAATGCACCGCCTGGAGAAATACAATCTAATCCAGTAATTGAATTAATTCCATTGACAATTAGATCTCTTCTTTTTTCATATTCAAGATACATATTTTTTTGTAGAGTTTGGTCACCTTCAATAGCTTCTATACCAGCTTTTTGTATGAATGGTGGAACGCATGATGATGTTGTTTCAAGCAATAATCTCATTTTTTCAATAACATTTGATGGACCAATTACTGCTCCTAATCTCCAACCAGTCATAGCAAATGCTTTGCTAAATCCATTTGATATGATTGTTCGCTCTTTACATTTATCATATACAGATGGCGAATTAAAAACTGAATCTTTGTAAACCATTCGTGCATAAATCTCATCACTGTAAAGATAAAGATCATGTTTTTGTGCAATTTCGTAAGTCATTTTTATCTCATCGTTTGTCATAACAGAACCAGTCGGATTTTGAGGTGAATTAATTATAATCATTCTTGTTTTTTCTGTAATTGAATCTTCAATATCTTTTGGATTCATTCTGAATTTATTTGATTCAAGAAGTGGTACACGAATAGCTTTTACATTACACATTTTGATTGTAGAATAATATGTTGGAAATCCAGGATCAGGTACAATTACTTCTTCTCCAGGGTTTGCTACACAACTAATTGCATAAAAAATTGCAATATTTGCACCTGGGGTAACAAGCACTTGATCTAAATTTGGTTTAAAGCCTCTAGATTTTTCTGTTGTTTCACAAATTTTATGTCGAAACTCTGTTAGACCAAATGAACTTACATAATGTGTAAATCCATTTTTTATTGCATTAATTCCTGCATCAGAAATATTTTTTGGTGTTTCAAAATCTGGATCCCCTATTTCAAAATGAATTATATTTTTTCCTTCCAGTTCAAGTTTTTTTACTTTATCAAGAAGCTTAAACATGGGTTGACCATCTATTCTGTTAGATAATTCAGATAGTTTTTTCATATTAAATTTCCATACTAACATCTAAAAATTATTACTGTTAAAACTCCAATTATTTACAGACATAACCACCATCAATTGTCAGAATTTGTCCTGTAATGTATGAATTATTTTCAGAGCAGAGAAATTTAACTAGTTCAGCGATTTCAATTTTCTTACCAAATCGCTTCATAGGAATTTTTTCTCTAATTGCAGAAAGTTCCTTTTCTGTATTACATTGTTTTAACATATCAGTTTCAATATATCCTGGAGCAACAGAATTTATTAGAATATTGTAAGCTGCAAATTCTATAGCTAATGATCTAGTTAATGCATCAAGTGCTGCTTTACTAGATGAATAAAGAGTTCTTCCTTCTTTAGATTTTTGACCCCAAATGGAACTTATGTTTACTATTCGCCCAAATTTTTGGTGTTTCATACCCTCAACAAGACCAGAAATTAGTTTGAATGGGGCTACAACGTTCACTTGAAAAACTTCATGAAAATCATCTGTTGAAATCTCATCATGTTGACCAACTTTTAAAATTCCAGCATTATTTATGACAATATCTATGTGCGTTGTAAGTTGAGAAAGAAATTCATCTATTGATTTTGGTGAAGACAAATCAAGAATATCTCTAGAGGGATTAATGATGTCAATACCATCTTTACTAAGAGATTCTTTAATCGATTTACCTATTCCTCTAGAGGAACCAGTAATTAATGCAGTTTTTCTTTTCATCGATAATTTATGTATATACTGATAAATTAAAACTTATCAAGAAACAGTTGAAATGTAGTTTTAATTTTTTCTAAATGTTTTTCATTTAATCCATGATTACAGCCGATAAGAAATGAATTTTTCATAATATTATTTGCTACATCATATTCTTTCTCTATATTTTTATAATTAATTTTTTCAAATGCTGGCTGACGTAACACATTACCAGTAAATACTGGTCTGGTTTGAATTCCATGTGACTCTAAATGTTTAACAATCTCTATTCTTGAAAATGGTGCATTTGAAGTAATAGTTAACGGAAATGCAAGCCAAGAAGTTTTTACTTGTGGTAATTGTTTTGGCAATTTAAAGAATTTCTGACTTGAGAAAAATGAATTTAGTGTTTCAAAATTTCTCTGTCTAATATCTGCAAATCTATTTAATTTTTTTAGTTGTATTAATCCAAATGCTGCACTAATTTCAGTTGGTAGAAAATTATACCCGATCTCCTCAAAAATAAATTTCGAGTCATAAGGTATATTGTCTAATTTAATACTGAATCTATCTTCAATTTTTTCTGATTCATTAATAGCAGAACTTCTTCCCCATCCACGTAAAACTCTACATTTTTCGTCCATCTTCTTATCATTGCAACAAATCATTCCTCCTTCACCAGCTGCAGTAATTATATGTGAACCATAGAAGCTTGTTGTTGATATATCAGAAAATTTTCCAGTTGGTATATTATCGAAAGTTGCTCCTAATGTATCTGCAGAATCTTCGATGAAAATTAGATTATTGTCATCAGCAATTTTTCTTAATCGTTTAAGATCTGGTACATTTCCTAAAAGAGAGGGAATCATCAATGCCTTTGTCTTACTTGTGATAGATTGTTCTATTTGATCTATATTGACAACATAGGTTTCAGGTTCAACATCAACAAAAACTGGAATTAGATCTCGTTTGATAATTGGAGATAATGTGGTGGCAAAAGTAAGTATTGGCGTTATGACTTCAGAATTTTCAGGAATATCTAATATCTCAAATGCTAATAAATTCGCAGATGAGCCGGAATTTACCATAATTCCTAATTGTTTTCCAAATAATTTTGCAACCTCACTCTCAAATTTTTTTACTTTTTCACCAAGAATAGTTTTATGATTTCTTATGACATCTAAAACAGCATTCTCCTCTTCAACATCATGTACTGCCATTCCATATGGAACTCGCATTTTTTCAAAATCTTTGTTCAATTCCATTTTCTATCTAACCTAAATACATGGAAGTTATATCTCTAATCTTGTAGATTTACTTCGTATACAACTACACCACCATTTCCAAAAGCCGAATAATATATTGGATTTAGGAATTTTGGAATTGCTGGGTCTTTAGGATTTTGTAGAATTTTGATGTTAGAATTATCCACATTATCATCATACCATGTTGTATTTGGATCATCAGGCAATTTACTAAATGTGTATATCAGATAATCTGGGATCTGAACTATGTCTAGATTTTTGTGTGGTGGCAGACTATTATTGGCAGATAGATAAAGTTCATAATATGACCAACTTGTTTTTCTTATAAAATCTTCAATTGTATCATCTGCAGAACCTTCAGTAAATGTAGTATGTATTAATTTAGAATTGGTATGATATGAATAGATTTTTTCAAATGACATGATGAATTTATTCTCAATATTTTCATCTTGTTTTAATAACTCAATAATTTTTCTAATATCATCTTCGGTGCTTTTTAATTCTCCACTGAGAAGTCCATCTAAAACACTAAATTTAGAATCAGTACTATCTTCACTTTGATAAAATGTAGATAAAGTTAACATGAAAGTGAACCCAATACTAACTAGCAAAAATAATGCAATAACTATAAGATTAATTTTCATTATCTGATCCTCCATGATGAAGAGATTGTCTAATTTTTGTCTGGATCGCAGTTATTCCTTCAATAAAAAATAATGAGCTTAATGCAGGTAGAATTAACCAAATTGGGAATAAGTGAAATGCACGATACACAGGAAGAACGGAGATAAAAATTAGGAAAATTATGCACGAAATAATAAGAAATAAGACATTATTTGGAATTTTACGAATATTGATAATTCCAATAATTGAAAGTGGAACTATTACAAGTAATAAGAAATGATGTTCAATATTTCCAATTAATCCAATAAGTAGAAGTGTAATGAAAAATGTTGAAACTAGGATAGAAATCTGTTTTCTGTTTAGATTAATTTTTGTAATATACAAAAATCCACCAATTGCAGGAAGTATTCCTAATATTGGAAACAATGGAATTATTGATAAAGTATCATAAACATCAACTGAGAATTTAAAAAAATGGTCAGGGTTGTGAAAAAGTAAATTATAAAAATAATTTTTTAGAAACAAATAAGGATCTAAGAAAAAAACATCAAGAATTCCTTTATCTACAATATTTGAAACATTTTGACGCCAAGTCTCTGTTTGAAATTTGAATAGATCTAAGAAATAGAAATTCGCCGATAATGTTGAGAATTTTCCTAAAATAAGATTATTAAAAATTAGAAGAGGACTGATTGTTGCTAGGAAAGGTAAAAGTGTAAGACCACAATTCTTCAATCCAAAAATTCTTTTCCTTTCAAAAATTAGTATATACACTAAGAATGCAATTAAAATAAATGCAGATTGGTATCTAAAACAGAATGCTATTCCAAGAAAAATTCCCACTAAAACATAAGTTGTAGTAGATTTTTGTTTTTTGGTAGCATAATATAGTGAAAGAAAGATAAAAAATAATGGTGCAGCTTCGTTTAGAACCATTATTGATAGATGTGCAATTTTTGGATTTACTGCAAAAAATAACTGTGTAACTAAAGCAACCTTCTTAGAAAATAAATTTTTTGTGATAAAAAATGATGTAAAAACAACTCCAGTACAGGATAATAGAGAAATTATTTTTCCAGCAACAAAAGGATCATCTAAAATTTTCCCAAATGATGCATGTAAAAGTGGACCCCCAATTGGTGCACCAATTATTCCAAGATTATCCTCATAATCATTTAAAATTCGTTCTCCAGTTAAAAAATAAAAAATTCCATCACTTTCTGTGAATGTTAAGTGATGAAAGAAAGAAACATAGAAAAATGTAAAAAAGAAAATGAGTGTGACTATAATTGGAAGTTTATTATCATTCTTAAATTGTACAATTGACATTTTCAGATTTTGCATGTTTAGAAATGAAAATAGAATATATTAAAACAGTTATTGTTTTTCATTACTAATAATTCTGATTTTCTGAAGGCTTGTCGTGCTCAAAATCCTATTTTTATTAACATGTTTGTGCTTAGAACGTAAATAACCAATATTATTAAAAATCCAAGCAATGCTTTTAATTACAGTTCTCAGGCTAGGATTGTCAGCTATTTTATTCTCATAACTTGTTGACGTCATTGTGGTAGATCCCTTTATTTTATAATCA
>ENA-UPTF01002172-UPTF01002172.1-marine-metagenome-genome-assembly--contig:-NODE-2172-length-11527-cov-2.794672_pt1 | contig 11527 bp, 12 predicted proteins | sample MGYA00238166_ERZ767019 | MGnify/ENA primary metagenome ERZ767019 (study PRJEB28930, sample SAMN06266391) | marine metagenome | isolation source: Sea water from 250 m depth | place: Atlantic Ocean... | reverse complement strand
CTCCAGAAGTTAGAGAAACTGCTACTGAATCAGCACCATCGATGGTCAAAGTTGGAATGTGAGATGATTCCTTGTAAATAAAATCAGAGTGAATTTCATCTGAAAGTAACGTGAGGTTGTATTTATGGCACAGATTCACTATTTGAGAGAGTTCACTTTCTTTTAGCACAACACCTGTTGGGTTGTGAGGGTTGCAGAGAAGTAAAATCCGAATATCTCGATCGGCTTTCAATATTTTCTCGAGTGAGTCCATGTCATAGTGCCAGCCTGACTCGGATTTAATTAAAGGCCATTCAACGGAACGCCTTTTTGCATGCGAAGGCAAATCAAGAAAAGGTGGGTAAGAGGGAGTGTTATATAAAATTCCATCTCCAACTGAACTGAAAGCCTCCACACAGGCAGCGACTCCTTGAAGCACTGTTACGGTTGGTATTACTCGCTCTGGATTGAGTTTCCAAGAATTTCTACTGTCAGCCCAGAAGGCAAATGACTCTCCGAGTTTTCGATCTTCATCGTGATAACCAAACGCACCCAGCGACAATACATGAGAAAGTCTTTCATGAACGGCAGGTGGACACCCAAAATCATGTTCCGCTACCCAAGCGGGTATAAATCCAGGCCCGTACTTGTCCCACTTCCTTAGACCTGCTTTATATCGATCTTCTAAATCAAAATTTAAATCCATCAGAGTGATCGTAGGCTTTTCTGGGAATTAATACTGAGTAGTGAAGTAGAAATTAAAATTTCCACAAATGGTCGACAAGGCAAACTATTTACCTGATATGTGAAGTGGTTCACCTGCAACACCAAGAGCGGCTTCAGAAATAGTTTCACTCATTGTGGGGTGCGCGTGAATAGTGCCGATGAGGTCATCAATACTTGTAGCAGTCTCAATAGCTAAAGCGGCCTCACCAGCTAATTCGGCGACATGTTTCCCTATAGCTTGAAAGCCAACAATGGTACCTTCTTCATCGGCCACAAGATTCACAAAACCCGATTCATCTCCGAGTGTTTTAGCCCTTGAAGAGGCTGAAAAAGGAAAACGAAAAGAATTGAGATTCATTTCGGAATGCTGATCGATATCTGGGTCTATCCCTACAGTTACTATTTGGGGATCGCTGAACACAACCATAGGTATGCAATTAGGTTCAAAATCATTTGAGATTCCGCAAGCCACATCAGCGGCAACTTTGGCTTCAGCAGTAGCTTTATGTGCTAAAGCAGGACCCAATGTTAAATCGCCGATAGCGAAAACATGTTCAGTAGCGCGCCGCTGTGAGTCAACTTTTACATGGCCTGTAGACAGTAGAGACGCACCACTTTCTACGATATTAACAGTGTCACTGTTTGGTTTTCTTCCAGCCACAACTCCCACAAGGTCGGTAGGTATAGAAGAACTTTCTTTATCGCTTTCAATAATTAGCTCATTTCCAGCAAACGAAACAGCTTTGTATCCAAGACAAATCCCAATCCCTAATGAGCGAAGACCATTTTCCAGTTTTTTACTCAATTGCTTGTTGAATCCTGGCAGGAGTTGTTCTTCAGATTCGACGATAACCACTCGTGATCCTAATTTCGCATAAACAGTGGCTAACTCAACTCCTATATAACCTCCTCCGACAAGAGTGAGTTGATCAGGGATTGAATCCTGAAAGAGTAATGTTTCTGAATCGACAACCGTTTTGCCATTTGTAGGTAAATTCTGAAGAGTCATAGGGGAGGAGCCAGTCGCCACAATGGCATCGCGAAATTCCAGATGCTCTAAATGGCCCCCTTCGCTCTCGACCGCAACTCTATTTGGTCTGGTAAATCTCGCTGTTCCGTTAATGACATCAACTTCCGCCTTGTCTAATAGAAATGAAACACCATTACTCAAATCGGTTACAAGGTTTTTCACGTGGTCATTAACTTTGGACATATCAACGCTTGTGGAAATCTTTACTCCTAAATCTTTGGTGTTGCTTCCAAGGTGAGCTAGATCTGCAATCTCAATTAAAGCCTTGGAAGGGATGCAACCAACGTTAAGACAAGTTCCCCCCATGAATCGATTTTCAACTAGTGAAACTTTTCTACCTAATCGACTCGCATTCAGTGCAGCCGCATAGCCGCCTGGACCTCCTCCAATGACGAGCAGGTCAACTGATGAAGAAACCTCACCTACTACCAAGGAGACCTCACTCTGTGACCAATAGGTTCAGTGGTTCTAGAAGATCATTCATTATGGAGTTTTTAAAAGCTTCCGAAACGTCACCATCAATTAGACGATGATCCGCTCCTAGAACTATCGGTAAAGTGGGTCTGGCTTCTACTTTTCCGTCGTGGACAACAGGGCGTTCTTCGATTTTTCCAATACCTAGGATCCCTGCTTGACCTAAGGAGATAACAGGAAGAGCCCAACGTCCCCCTAGAGACCCATAGTTGGTGATAGTGAAAGTTGCCCCCTGCATTTGATGAGCGGATATTTTATTATCACGTGATAGTTCTACCAATTCAGAAATTCTCTCAGCGAGCTCAAAAATGTCAATATCATTTGCATCACTGATTACTGGAACTAATAGTCCCGAATCTGAGGCGACAGCTATTCCCAAATTAACCGAAGGAGGAATTATTATCTTCTCTGCTGGGCTGCCGACAACATGACCGTTCATCATCGGGTACTTTTTCAGCGCTCTTACAGTTGCCGCTGCGATAATTGAGAGCGGAGTAATTTTTGAAGCTCCCTGACGGTTGACTTTCTTCAAGCGATTTCGAAAATCTATAAGCAAAGAGGCATCGACTTCATCCAACGAGTGGATGTGAGGTATTTCTGACCACGCAGCTGACATGTTTTTTGCTATCACTCCGCGTACACCTTTGATATTATGTTCTCCTGGTTCCATGTAACCAAGGCCAGCACGATCCTGTATAGGTGTGGAACTTTCAATATTAACAACTGGGGATGGGGGCTGACTTGCCCTCTCATCAGATTCAGCAGCTAACCGTACATCATCGTTGGTTATTCGACCAGACGATCCCGTTCCAGAAATCAATGAAATATCAACTGATAGTTCACGAGCCAGTTTTCTTGTAGCGGGAGAGGCTTTAACTTTTGGCACAACTGAAATAAAACTCTCTTGCTTCTCGATGTTAGAAACAGTTTTTTCCTGTGTGGTATCTTCGATCTCCATATTTTTTTGCAAAGTGTTTTCTCGAGGGGGAGTTGGGTCTAGTTCTTCAATTTGGATTAGAACATCTCCAACTTTTATCCTGTCTCCCTCTTGCCCACTCAGTTTCAAGACTTTTCCCGCCACTGGGGAAGGTAACTCAGAGCTGGCTTTGTCAGTTAATACTTCCAAAAGAGATTGATCACGTTCCACCACATCACCCGGCGATACGTACCATGTGACTATTTCAGCGTCTTCTAGACCTTCGCCGATATCAGGCAAACGGAATTCAAAAGCCATGCTTCAGCCGTTTTCCATTGTTTTCAAAACAGCTGATCTTATTCGTGCTTCATCTGGAACATAGAGACTTTCTAACATTCCTACTGGGTATGGCACGTCGAAGCCTGAAACTCTTGCGACGGGCGCTTCTAAGGACCAAAAACATTCATCGTTAATAGTGGCGATGATTTCAGATGCGAAACCACCAGTTTCTGGTGCTTCTTGAACCACCACTGCTCTTCCACAGTGGGAAACGATTTGTGATATTGCTTCGATATCGAGTGGAACTATACTGCGTAGATCCAATACCGCGGCGGAAATTCCTTCCCCCTCAAGGGATTCAGCAACTCGCCTTGAAAGTTCAACTTGGTAGCTCCATGAAATTATGACTACGTCATCACCTTTCTTTATCAGATTCGCCTTACCTAAAGGAACAATATGTTCTTCGTCAGGAACCAAATCACGAATACCTCTATATCCGCGTAGAGGCTCAAGGAAAAGTACAGGATCAGGATCCCGTATAGCAGAAGTAAGCAACCCTTTTGCATCCGATGCTGTAGACGGTAAGACAATTTTCAGGCCTGGGATGTTTGCGAATTGGGCTTCCAGAGAATCTGAATGTAATTCTGGAGTTCTCACACCGCCCCCAAAAGGGGCTCGAATTGTTATTTGTGATTCGAAACGACTCTGAGTCCTGTAGCGTAACCGTGCTATTTGTCCTGCGATTTGATGCATTGCTTGATAGGAAAAACCTAGGAATTGTATTTCGGCGACAGGAACCAACCCGGCCATTGCCAAGCCAACAGCTGAACCTGCGATGGCAGCTTCAGAGATTGGTGTATCAACCACTCTGCTTTCACCAAACTTTTCAATCAAACCTTCGGTAGCTCTAAACACGCCACCGTTTCTGCCAACATCTTCCCCTAAAACAACGATTCTTTCATCCCGCGCCATTTCGCTATGTAAGGTTTCATTAATGGCCTCCAGCATGGAAAGCTCAGAGACTTTGTTATTCATTTGACTTTCCCATTGACTCCATAAGAAAGGACCTCTGTCGAAGTTGTCTTGAAGTGTCCGAAACAAAACAATGGTCCATCAGAGAATTTGCAGAAAGGGGAGTATTTTTTGCCTTTTCGAAAGCGTCGTCCATTATTTCGAGTGCAACAGTTTCTATTTCCTTTTGCTTAGTGTCACTCCAGAGGTCTCTGTCTGTTAAATCCTTGATAAATGCGTGAACAGGATCTTTTTCCTGTGCAGCTGACAACTCATCGGAAGGCACATATCTAGTTGGATCGTCTGCTGTTGTATGTGCACCTAGTCGATAGACAGTGGCTTCTATCAAAGTTGGACCCTTTCCGTTTAATGCCCTTTTGCGAGCGTTGAAGACAGCTTCGTAGACGGCTGATGGGTCGTTGCCATCAACTGTCACACCTGGAATCCCAAACGCTTCAGCTTTCGAAGCGAAGCTATCAGCTGCAGTTTGCAGGTGTGTTGGTGTTGATATTGCCCACTGATTATTTATGCAAAAAAGAATTACAGGTGCTTTTAAAACTCCAGCAAGATTTCCAGCCTCGTAAAAATCTCCTTCTGAGCTTGCTCCGTCTCCGAAGAAAACTAGCACCACTCCGGATTCGTTTTTCAGCGACATTCCCCATGCAAGTCCGACAGCATGAGGTATCGAAGCGCCGAGAGATATTTGTGACGGTGCGACTTTTACCGGATCGGGAATATGACCGCCAGCGGGATGCCCAAGGTTGTAAAGCATAAAAGTATCTAATACTTCGGGTCCGTATCTCCTAAGCCCCAGTGGTTCGCGATACTGCGGAAGAACCCAGTCACTTTCAGGTTCCAGTGCATGAACTGCACCGACGACTGCTGCTTCATGTCCGTCGATTGGGGCAATCGTTCCCACTTGTCCTTGACGTTGGAGGTTCCAAAGTCTCCCTGCTTGAGTTCGCGCGATAACCATGTCCTCAAGGATCATTTGTAATTGCTTGTCATTGGGTTTCGCCATGATTCTCCAAAATGCTTACAACTGAACATTACCCGCAAGCAGTGTTTTTGGCATTGCCGGTCTTAATCGAATTAGAAGGTTTAGAAGTCATGAAAATCATCGCTAGAAAAACTGTAGATCAGCAACTCTAAACAGTGCCCAGGAGAACAGAATTTAATAATAGTTAGGTTTGGTCTTCTCTGAGCCAATTCGGGAGGCACACTCTTTATTTGGTTAGGCGTACACTATAATTTAAGTCAATTTTTTTATTGAGATTGTTCAAAGGGTAAAGCGAGAACAGATGAGTAGTAATCGGCGTGATTTGATTCGTATGACGGATGAGGAGATGAAGCTTTTCATCGAAGAACAGAAGAGTCTTCAAGTGTCTTGTATGGGACATGATGGTTGGCCACACTTGACTACTCTCTGGTTCGCAGTTGTTGATCAAAGGATCGTTTTTGAAACCTATACCCGCTCACAGAAGATTTTAAATTTACAGAGGAATCCAAACGTAACCATTCTTCTGGAAGATGGCATTGTCTATGAGAAGTTGCGCGGAGTGATGATTAAAGGGAAAGCTGTACTCGAGAGCAACCCAGAAAATGTCGAAAAATATGCCAAAGCTGTAATGATCAGAAATCAACCAGAAATCGGGGAAGAGATTCTTTCAGAAGCTGCAAAGCAGATGTCACTTAAGAGAACTGCGGTAATTATTGAACCGCAAGAAATTATTTCTTGGGATCATACGAAGCTGGGTGGGACTTACTGAAATTTACGTATCCCAAAACTTACCCTAACATGGCTTAGTGGAAAATCTTATTGTACCCGGTGACGCTGTAGAGAAACTTTTTGCTCTTCAAGGTGAAGATGCACTTTTAGGTCAACTCGAACATCAAATTATAACTTTACCAGAGCGAGAGAAACTGATTTCCGTGCTGGAAACGAAAAAGGTGACTGAAGACCTTATTTTCGTAAAGCAAGCCGAAAGCGTTGAACTCCGAAAAAATGAAAAAAGACTCGAACTAGAACTTTCTTCAATTGAGACAAGATTGAAAGAGGTGGATGAGAAGTTATACAGCGGAGTTATAACAACGGAAAAAGAAGCAAAAAGTCTTCAGGACGAAATCGGCCACTTGAAAGAGAGGCAAGATGCCTTGGAATCTGAATTACTCGAAATCTTGAGCCAAATTGAAGATTTGACTACTGCTATCAACGAGGTGAATTCACAGCTTGAAGTTCAAAACAAAGACATTCAAATCCTTGAAGATGCCATAAAACGTGTTGAGAATGAATTAAATCAAAAAGTCTTGGAAGCAAAAGATCGGCGTGAAGAAACTGTGAAAGTTTTAACAGATGAAATTTTAAAAAGTTACGAAGCGCACCGCGTGCATTTCCCTTCAGATGCCGTAGTTCGCTTTAATGGACCAACTTGCAATGGTTGTCACTTAACAATGTCAGCGATGGAAACTGACCGCATTAAAGGACTTGAGGTTGGTGCTCTAACTGAATGTTCAGAATGTGGGCGACTAGTAGTTCGTTAAATGTTTTTATGGTTTTGTATCCCTTCGATAGTGGGAATAGCTTTGATTTTTCGAAGCCCTTTTCTTGACTACAGGTTGTTAGCACTTGGAGCTTTACTACCTCTGGTGGAAACAGTGGCTGGTTTTCAATGGCTACTGCATACATTATTTTTTGGTGTCTTTGTATTATCTTCAATAATGTTCTTAGGAAAAGGTAATCGTAAAATCCAACAGAAATTGCTACCTCTTCCTATCGGTCTTTTAACACATTTGGTGCTTGATGGAACTTGGACAAAAACTGAGATCTTTTGGTGGCCTGTAACTGGACGAGATTTATTGGGGACTGAAGTGGGTCGTCTAGAGTTTTCTTTTATGCCTATTGGAATGGTTTTAGAGATATTCGGAATCATCATTGCTGTATGGGGCTGGCGAAAATTTGAACTTAATAAACAAGTAAATTTGAAAGCCTTTATTACGAATGGTTACTTGCTCGCTTTGGAGGGGAATTGATGTTGCATGTAGTGCGCCACGGAAGAACAGAGGTTAATGCGTCGGGGAAATTGTTGGGACGAAGCGATCCCGGTCTTGACCAAACTGGTAGGAAGCAGGCAGAAGACTTGGCAAACCGGTTAGGTGGTGTTGATTTGGTTATTTCTAGTCCACTGAAACGGACTATGGAAACTGCAAGTTACATAAGTAATACGGTTAAAACAGATCCAAGATGGCTGGAACTCGACTATGGGGAACTCGAGGGAAGATCAATAGAAAGTATCGATGTTGAAATTTGGGAAAACTGGCGCTCTGATGCCAATTGGGCGCCAGAGGGAGGTGAATCATTATCTGCTTTAGGAGTCAGAGTGGCGGAAGCATGCGAAGACATTGTAGAAATTTCAAAAGATAGAGAAGTCGTAGTAGTTACCCACGTTTCTCCTATTAAGGCAACTTTAGGGTGGGTATTGGGGTTGGATGCGGGAGTTTCTTGGAAGTGTCATGTGTCTCCAGGCTCTTCTATGACTATAAAAATAGGCCAATATGGACCTGTTCTTCAGAATTTCAATCTTGTTGATTGAACATCTAGTGACAATTATCACCTGAATTTATCAACTAGAAATAGTCTCAATCAAAAGATTGAGTTAACATATATCTATGAAAAGATACGCCGCAGTGATTTTCTCTATGACTTTGGCCGTGGCAGCCACTGGTTTAGTTTCAGGCGTTAATTCAGTTACGACTGCAATGGAAACTGACTCGACATCTAATGGTCAGGATTGGTCGCCTTCAGTTGAAAATGTAGTAACGAGACTTGTTCAAAATGGCATGTCTAATTCAGGGGTTTGTCCAACCTCGGCTTGAATATAAATTGTTTCGTTATTAGTTAATGGTCAAACGAGACGTATACACCCACGGTCATCAACCCGCAGCGGTGAAGCAACACGCCAAGAGAACAGCCGAAGGCTGTGCTCAATTCGTTCGTCCGGTGATTTCACCACAGTCTAAAATTTTGGATGTTGGGTGTGGGCCAGGTTCTATTACCATTGGTCTCGCTCGATGGGCTGCTAACGGGTCTGTCACCGGTATAGACGTCGGTGAAGAAGTCCTTCAGACAGCTCAACAGGCAGTAGACGAAGCTGGAATCTCAAATATTTCACTGGAACAGGCATCTGTTTATGAACTTCCTTATGCTGATAGCTCATTTGACTTAACCTATGCTCATCAAGTTCTTCAGCATTTAGCGGATCCGGTGTTAGCGATACAAGAAATGGCAAGAGTCACTCGAACAGGAGGACATGTTGCAGTGCGCGACGCGGACTATTACACGATGTCGTGTAGCCCAGAATCGGAGATGATTGATGAATGGAGACGCATTTATCACCTAGTTGCTCGACATAATGGGGCGGAACCGGATGCAGGAAGGCATCTTTTGGCTTGGTTTCACCAAGCCGGCTTGCATGAAGTCAAGTGCTCCGCAACGGCTAGTGTTTACGTGACAAAAGAAGAAAGAGAAAATTGGGGTCTGTCGTGGGCAGACCGCTGCCTCACGACCAGTTTTCCGATCCAGGCGATGGAGTATGGTTACGCGACTTGGGAGGAATTAGAAATGATATCAGAGGGCTGGCGCCATTGGGCAGTCCACCCAGACGGCTATTTTCAGTTCATCAACGGCGAAGCAATCGCTGAAGTTTAATGAGTCTTGAACCAGGAGGAAAGGTTAATTTTCTTCTTTCCAACATGTGCAGCCGCAATTAACTTCTTCTGTGCATTCACAGTTGGGGCCACAGGTGCAATCTATGCTTAAAGTTTCCATACCTAATTCTCTCACACTTATTTACCAGTAGCAATCAAATTTAGATGGTGAGCCGACCTATAGGCGGGGTTCTGTCCACTGAAACTTTTCAGATTCAGTTGTGTGATCATCCATCTATGCGGTCCACCTGAGAGTGTCATCGGACGAGCCGCCCTCTCTCTTCTTGACCTTGCTCCGAATGGGGTTTACCTAGCCGAACGAGTCACCTTGTCCGCTGGTGCGCTCTTACCGCACCGTTTCATCCTTGCCTGTTTTCGAAATCGAATCATCGGCGGTTTGTTTTCTGTGGCACTTTCCTTCAGGTCGCCCTGACTGGCCGTTAGCCAGCATTCTGCTCTGTGGAGCCCCGACCTTCCTCAATGCTAAAGCACCGCAATCACCCAGTCGGCTCACCAGTAATAGTTTGTCTCAATAAAGGGGCAATAAACAACAAAAATTAATTCTTTTCGTACTTTCTTTAAAACTTTCTTATGTGGATAATGCATCTAATAGAATTCAAGAAAGAGCTACTTGACGCTGCGTGGCGTGGTTTCCATTGGAGGGGAAGATGCTTGAAAAATTTGGAGGCTGGTCGACTATTCTTGCCGAATTATGCAATGGGCAGGATCTGACAGCGGAGAAAACTGAAGCTTTACTTAGTGAAATACTTTCTGGTGAATCTGAAGAATCTCAGATAGCGGCTTTTTTAATAGCTATAAAAATTAAGGGTGAAACTACAGAAGAGATTACAGGTCTAGTTAATGCTATGTTGAAAGCTTCTGAGCCTCTTTCCGTACCTCCTAACGCAATAGACATTGTTGGTACGGGTGGCTCGACTCAAAGACGCGAAGCAGCTTTAAACGTTTCTACAATGGCGTCATTCCTAGCTGCTGCTGCTGGAGCAGTTGTATGCAAACATGGAAACAGAAAAGCCTCTTCAACTTCAGGCTCTTTTGATTTCCTTGAAGCACTTGGCCTGTCTGTTGAACAAACACCTGATCAGGTCAGCGAGCAGGTACATGAAAAGAATCTTGCTTTTGCATTCGCGAAAACCTTTCATCCAGCAATGCGTTTTGCGGGACCGGTTAGAGCTGCAATTGGAATTCCGACAGTATTCAATATTCTCGGGCCGCTTTCTCACCCAGGTAGGATTTCAAGACATTTAATCGGGACCGTTGATGAAGCTTTAGCAAAGCAGATGGCAGAAGTTCTTCTAGCTAAAGGTGCTGAACGAGCGTGGGTGGTGGTAGGCGATGGGGGAGTTGATGAAATAGCCGTAACTGGACCGACTTTCGTCATGGAAGTCAGGGGTGGGATGATAGAAGAGTGGACACTAGACCCGTCAAACTTTGGTTTTGCCTTGCATTCTCCTGAAAGTATTAGAGGAGGGACACCTGAGGAAAATGTTGAAATAGCAAAAAGGATTTTCACTGGAGAGGAGCAAGGAGCTCGTCGCGACATGGTAATCCTTAATGCTGCTGCCGGACTGACTGTGGCGGAAACTGCAGGTGACCTTGTTGAGGGTATAGAAAAAGCGACCACTTCTTTGGAGAATGGCTCAGTAATTGAATTAATAAACTCTCTGCAAGAGCCATTGTAAAAATGAAATGGCTCCAAGTAGCCTTCCGGTAAACCGGTTAACTCCTTGGAGCCACTCCTATTTTAGAGTTTGATTTCATTAAGAAATCTGTTGGTTTTAAGGCCATCTCTAAAATTTTCAATTTACGATTCAATTTTCAGGGTCTCAATATTTCGAATTAAAGCGGTGACTTCATTCAAAGTATTGGGTACATCCGAATTTATTCTCGTGAACTGATGAAACACAGAATACTCAGACGTGAAAAATAATCAAGCCCTACTTAAGAAATCCACATAAAAATAAAATGTTTCCACAAGAAGAATGTTTCTATACACAGATAAATCCACAGGCTGAGTTGTGAACTTTATTTAGTCCATTCATCTCGTTCTAGTAGGACATTTTTTAGAATGGCTGGTTCATCCGTCATCAAACCGTCGACTCCTAAGTCAAGAAGTTCACCCATTTCTTTAGGATCGTCAACAGTCCAGACGTGCACCTGTAAACCTTTCAAATGCGCCCTGTTAACAAAATCATGAGTAATAATTTTTACCGGCCCGGATCGTTGGGGAACCTGAAGGCAGTGGTAATCAGGTTTTGATTTAGAAAAGCGAAATTTACCTGTCAGAAACTTCATTACCGACTTTGGTCCCGCCGAAACACATAGACCCGAACCCAATTCTTTGCGTATTTGCTTAATTCTCTTATCTGAAAATGATCCGATGCATACAC
>ENA-UPTF01002171-UPTF01002171.1-marine-metagenome-genome-assembly--contig:-NODE-2171-length-11533-cov-7.530988_pt1 | contig 11533 bp, 11 predicted proteins | sample MGYA00238166_ERZ767019 | MGnify/ENA primary metagenome ERZ767019 (study PRJEB28930, sample SAMN06266391) | marine metagenome | isolation source: Sea water from 250 m depth | place: Atlantic Ocean... | reverse complement strand
AAACCAAAACCAAACATTAGATTTGCAAAAAATGCACCAAATAATAGAACTTTAGTAATCTGCCAAATTACAAAATGGATTCCAGAAATTTTATATTCGTTATAATTTGGAATTGTGTCGCTAGGTTCCGCTTGCGGATTTCTATTCATAAAATTAATTATTGTTTTAATAGCGAACCAAAAAATGGATGATCGTTTTATTACATTAACACGAATCAGTGCAATTCCAGCTAAAACTATTCCTCCAATCAATGAAAATATTAAAGGCTTGGTAAATGTGTCAGCAAACTCTGTCACATTCATTGATAGAATAACAGCTTGATTTCCTGCTAGTGCAAAAAATACAACTCCGATTATTGCAACAAGTCCAATCCTAATTAATTTTCCAGCATCAGGTGGGGGTGCATTACCATCTTGTTTTTCTGCGCTATACAAAACTAAATTTACATTGCCTCATGAGCATTAAATACCTTATCAGAACAATTTCATATTAATTCTGAACCTATGTGTGATTTGCTATACCTTTACAAATCATATAAACAGCAGCGTATTTGGGGATTGAAATTGTTTCGTGATTATAAGGACCAAATTTTTTGTTCTTAAGTGAAAATTGTATTGGGCAGTTAGCTACTACTTCTACATCATCTGAATCAATAAAACACGCATCAACATATGGATCAAATTTATCAATATCATTTACAATAATCTTAGCTAATCCACTTTTACTGTTTAGAGATCCAGGAAGTCTGAATATTCTATGTATGTCAACTGTGACATTAGGATCAATTCTAACACCAATTTGATCTTTCAGCATTTCTAATTGTTTTTGAAATGCTGCGTATCCGGATGAAATTATTGTCCTACTTACTTGTGTTCTCTTTGATTTTGAACCATATATTGCATTAGATAATCTTCCACGCCAACCAGACTCCCCAAATTCTGGGAGTGATGTTTTACCAGAATTAAATTTCTTAAACCCAAAAGTTTCTGGAATTACACCACGAAACATTATGTAATCAACAAGCTCAGCCCTTTCCTTGGAACCTAGTTCTTGATAGTCTGAATTATTTACATATATGTGAAAACCTTCATTTCCAGAAAAGAAAACCTGAATACTGTCTGAAGAGATTCCAAAATCATTAATTAGAATTTCCTTGAGTTTTTTTACTTGAGTTTTTGTAGATGTAATACAATCGTTACACGAAAGAGTAATTTTTGACAGTTTATTTGAATTACATTTTGGACATGATTGTTGTAATGATGCAATTTCATTACATTCTGTGCATTTAATGCAGGAATGTGTATCTCTACTCTTAACACCAAGATCTTTTGCATCAATATCAAAAATTAATTCTGCATTTTTCCAGTCCTTTTCATTCATAGGTAGATTTGGAAAAGAATAACATGCGTTTGAACAATAAATATCAGAGGGTATTTTTTGCATTAAGAGAAGATGTAATTCTTTATCTGTTTTTAGTGATATGTGTCTGCTCATGCCAGAATTAAATTTTTGAAATCCAAATTCTCTCTGATTAGGATTTTCTGGAACGTGTATTAGTTTGAAATGATCAAAATAAAATTTTTTGAAAGATTCTTCTAACAACTTAATGTCTTTGTCGTTCATCTAAACTCGTTTTCTTCCAAATTGGATTGGGTTGATAATATTATCACATTCAGGAATTGCAAAACAAAGATTCTGAGTTTTTAGTTTTTCACATGATGGACATGTGTATTGTGTTGTACTGCTCTTTCCTGCTAGATGGTTTAGTTGGTAGAGTGTTACTTTTTCGTTATAATCAGGTGCGTTTTTGAATAATGGAGCAATTTGTTCTACTTGCTGGCCTTTGGCAAGCAAATAGGTTCCAAGCATAAATCTTCCAGAGTGTGATAAATTCTCCCCCTTCTCTAGAATTTCTATTGCATGTTTGATGCATGGTGGGTATTCTGATGATTCAACAATCTTGACTTCAAACTTTTTTGCAAGAGTTCTTAATTTGTTAACATATTCTTGAAAGCCAATTATCATCTCAGGCGTATTTGCAGAATATATTTTCGATGAAATATACAGATCAATTTCTTTTCTTACTAGTCTAACTGTTTCATGAGATGTTAGAAAAACACTTCCGTTGTTTATTTTCCTATTAACTAGTTTCCATTCACGTTCATAGAAGTTAATTGAATGTTTAAGATAGTTTGATGCAGGAATAATAAAATCATCACCTTGTTTTTGAATTGTTATTGAAAAAAGATCGTGCATTATTTTTAAGGCCATTTGCTCTTTTGTTTTGTCTTTATAGTTTGAAAGATCCTTTTCAAGAAATCGTTCTGAGCGTCTAGCTTCTGCAAGAGAAAATCTTCGAATTAGAGTATTCATCCCTGTTAATTTTAACAGGATTACTGCTATCAGAAATGAAAATACTTCCATTGGTAGTGACGAATCACTTTGTGGTATGTTAGAACTGTATATCTTTCCCTCTGTTGATATTTTTATGCGTTCAAATGCCATGTCGACTATTTTTTTCAGATCAGGATCAGTTCCAAATTGTTCTAACGAAAATCCTTTATCATTTAGATATTTTCCAGCCTCTGCTAGAAATGGATATTTTACAATCTCATCAGTTCCCAAATTAACCATAGTTCTAATTCACTAACTTAGTTTAAAAATTTCAGTACATAAATTAGGTCGCTTGCAGATCGCTGATTTAAATTGTCATGTGTCTCTTGTACATTATGCAGATAGGTCTTCATGTGTCAATTTCTGGATCTATTGATATGGCAGTTGATAATGCAATCAAGCGTGAATGTAGCGCATTTCAAATCTTTACAAGAAATCCACGCAGTTGGTTCGCAAAAGATTTAGAACCAGAAGAGGCAAAAAAATTCAAAGATAAATTAGAATCATCACAAATTGATAGAATGGCAGTATGTGCACACATGCCATATTTACCTAATCTTTCTTCCCCAGAAGATGATGGTTATCAGAAATCAATTAAGTCTATGATCAAAGAAGTTGAGAGATGTGACAAATTGGGTATTCCATATCTTGTTACACATTTAGGAAGTCACAAGGGTTCAGGTGAAGAAAATGGAATAAGAAGATTAACAGATGCACTAAATCAAGTTGCAAAGACAAAAGCTGATGTGGTTATTTTGTTAGAAAACACTGCGGGGCAGAAAAATTCTGTTGGTTCTGATTTTAAACAACTCGCAGAGATCTTTTCTAAATGCAAACCACCAAAAAAGTTTGGAGTGTGCCTTGACACATGTCATGCGTTTGTAGCAGGATATGATTTGAAAACAAAGACATCTGCAAAGAAAACAATGAAAGAATTTGATGAAACAGTTGGGATAAAAAATCTAAAGATTTTGCATTTAAATGATTCAAAGGGAGAATTAAACTCAAATCGAGATAGACATAACCACATAGGTCTTGGAGAAATTGGGAATGAGGGTCTGGGAGAGATAATCAAAATTATGAATAATAATAAAATTCCAATTGTATTAGAAACACCTATTGATGAGATACGAGATGACTTTGGGAATATTAAGCAGGCAAAGAAACTTGCATAATTAATTAGGCATTTATGGTATGATTATTTAGTACAAATGATATGAATTACGAAAGCGTTATGAAGCTTGCACTTGAAAGAGGATTTTATTTTCCTAGCTGTGAAGTGTATGGAGATGCCAAAGCTGGATTTTGGGAATATGGTCCAACTGGTGTTAGTATAAAAAATAAGTTCTTGGAATTATGGAGACGAGAGTTAGTAAGGCGAGATAGAATGTTAGAAATTGATGGATCACAAATAATGTCAAAATCAGTATTTGAGGCATCAGGTCATCTAGGAAATTTTGCCGATCCAATTATAAAATGTAAAAAATGTGGACTGACGTTTCGAGCAGATAAATTAATTCAAGAAATTACCAATATGGAGATTCCAGAAAGTGCTGCTCTAGAAGATTTTGATAAAATAATTCAAGAAAAACAAATTGTGTGTACAAAATGTAAGGGAGAATTTGATTCTACTAAAAAATTCAACATGATGTTCAGGGTTGGTATTGGACCTGAAGATGAAGAAGCTTATCTTCGTCCAGAAACATGTCAATCAATTTTTGTAGATTTTCCAAGACTTTTCAAAACAATGCGAGGTAAGCTGCCATTAGGAATTGCACAAGTTGGAAAAAGTTTTAGGAATGAGATCGCTCCAAGACAGAGTCTTTTGAGATTAAGAGAGTTTTATCAGGCAGAGATAGAAATTTTTTGTAATCCACAAAAACTAAATGAATTAGATAAATTTATCGAGATTGAAAACACCTCACTTCGTATCCAATTAACAGATAAAATACAGATACTTACTTGTAAAGATGCAGTTGAGCAAGGTGTTATACCAAACAAATTTGTTGCATATTATCTTGCATTGCTTACAGAATTTTATCAAAAAACTGGAATTAATATGGAAAAAAGTAGATTCAGAAAACTTGATGATAAAGAAAAAGCATTCTATGCAGATATTGCATTTGATTTTGAAGTAGAGACGACTATTGGTTGGTTAGAATTAGTTGCGTGTAATTATAGATCAGATTATGATTTATCAAGTCATGCAAAAAAGAGCAAGGAAAAATTTGAAGTTATGGATAATGATGAAAAAGTTTTGCCACATGTATTTGAGATCTCGATGGGTGTAGATCGTAGTTTATACACAATATTAGAGCATTCTTTAAGAGAGGATAAAGAAAACGATAGAATGGTTTTATCAATAAAACCATACCTAGCACCAACACATGTGGGAGTTTTGTCATTAGTAAAAAAAGATGGTCTTGCTGAAAAAACTGATGAGGTTTATCGACAGATTAGAACAAAATTTGATTCATTCTTAGATCATTCTGGTGCAATAGGACGAAGATATCGTAGATTGGATGAAATTGGAGCACCTTTTGCTATAACTGTAGATCACCAAACAAAAGAAGATGACACTGTGACAATTAGATATAGAGATGATATGGCTCAAAATCGTGTGAATATTTCTGAATTAGAGTCAATATTATCAAAAGAAACTGCATTTCCTTGAATAACAAAATATTTCTTTAAAGACCAAGTTGAAATATCGTGAAAATCGCTGTAGTCATCCCAACATATAATGAAAAAGAGACTTTACCAAGTCTTGTAGAGAAACTATTTAATGAAATTAGACCACTAATAGAGGAATTACATATTATAATTATTGATGATTCTTCACCTGATGGAACTGCCGATATTGCACATAATCTGGGTGAGAAGTTTCAAAAAATTTCAGTTATTCAAAGACCCACAAAGATGGGTCTTGGAGCAGCATATAAAGATGGATTTAATCATGTTTTACAGAAACTTGACTCGGATTTGATTGTGCAAATGGATGCTGATCATTCTCATAATCCATCTGAGATTGCAAATATGATTGAAAAAATTTCAGATTATGATTTTATAATTGCAAGTAGGCATGTTCCAGGATCGTCGATTGTTGGTTGGGGAACTGGGAGACAGTTAACGCATTCAGTTGCAGGAGCAATCGCTAAGATCTCTGCGAAGATAGACATTAAAGACTCTACTAGTGGTTTTAGAATGTTCAAAAGAGAAACATTAACGCAGGTTGAATTTGACAAGATTGAATCTGATGGCTTTGCATTTCAGATTGAAATTTTATATCAATTAAAGCAGAAGGGTCTACGTGGCCTAGAGATACCAACTTCATTTATCAATAGGACAGAAGGAAAATCAAAGATGGGTAGTTCAGAGATTATGCAATTTATCAAGATGTGTTTTAGCTACATAAGAAAAAAATAATGAAAATAAAAGGTTTGAACTACCTTATTCAAACATAGAGTTTGGTGTTTTAGAAGGTTGAGAAGGTAATTCGTCTAGTGATGGTACTGATGGGAATTTATCTCCAATCTGTTGTTCTGCAACAGCAGATGCTTCCTGTAGGATTTTGTCTGTTTCTTCATTTGAAACATCAGATTCCATGTTAAATGCATCTCCAGAGAGTGAATCAACCATTAGTCCATTTAGTGTTTGAGTCATTGTGTTCAATTCTGAATCAGCTTCTGGCATGAATTTACCTAATGATGACTGTAAGCCTTTCATAGTACTCATTGCTGGTCCTATAGCAACCATTGCATCACCTAGATCATGAATGGTTGACAATCTTAACTGAACTTGCTCAAGCGACATTCTTGCACCACCAAGCATCTTCTTAACTTTACGAATTTCTGCTAATTCATTTGATAGAACTTTACTTGCAGAAGTATCATGTTGTTGTACGGCTGTTACTACACGAGTGAATAATTGCTGGTCACGTTGATCCAATTTGGTCAACATTGCGTCCATTTTTGTAGTTTGAACTTGTAATTTATTCACGGCGTTCTGTATTCGTGGTTTAAGTGCACCCTGAGGTTTCACTGTATCACGAAACTTAGCAGCCATGCCTGCTGTTTCTTGTTGTGCCCATGTCTTACTGAATGTTGGCATGAGAAATAATCGAAAAAAAGCTTCTTAATGAAAGGTGTGTATTAAGATCAACATTAGACTAAATTTAGCTAACAAAAGAGGTATGAATGAATGAAAATTGTAGTGTTTGACTCTGGATTTGGATCATTATCGGTTATAAAGGAGATTCAAAAAAAGGTCAAATCTGATATTGTCTATTTTGCAGACCAGAAAAACTTTCCATATGGAAAAAAATCAAAAAAACAACTTTTAGAAATTATCAACCAAACACTTGATAAGATTTCAAAAAAATTTAATCCGGATCTAATTGTTCTTGCATCAAACACACCATCATTACTACTGAGAGATAAACTCCCAAAAGGAATAATCAATGTACTCCCTCCACTAGGAAAAATTTCTGCAAGTAAGCAATCTCATAATATAGCAATCCTTGCAACTGAATCAGTAGTAAAGGGCTCAGAGATAGATGATTATGTTAAAGAAACAATCAAGTCAAGAAAACATAGGATAGTTAAGATAAACTCATCAAGTCTTGTCAATCTTGTTGAAACAGGAAAATTTATCGATAAACCTGAATACTGCTCTACCATAATCCAAAAAATACTGAAAAAGAAATTTCAACAACATAAGATTGATATTGCAACATTATCTAGCACACATCTACCATTTTTACTTCCTCTCCTTAAGGATGAATTTCCTTATGTAAGATTTTTAGATCCTGGAGTAATTATAGCAGAAAAAATATCACAAAGAAATGTTACTAATAAAAATCTAAAAAATAAACTTCAAATTTTTACCACAGGAGATGCAAAAAAATTCCAAGCCAAACTGAAAAAAATTGGTATTAGAAATAAGGTTACTTCATTTTCTTGCTAGATTTTGCTTTTCTAAAACCATGACTAAATGTTTTATCATATAGTTTTGAATACTCGTATGTTTTTGGTTTTATTACATCACCAATTATAACAATGGCCGTCATTGTAATTTTTTCAGCTTTTACCTTTTTTGTAATATCTGCAAGTGTTCCAAGAACTATTTTTTGATCCTTTCTGCTCGCTTTGTAAACTACTGCAACAGGTGTGGTTTTTTTGTATCCACCAGCAATAGCCTCTTTTGTGATCTTGGTTAATAGATGAACGCTAAGATAAAAGATCAGTGTTGATTGATGTTTTGCAAGTTCAGAGATTTGTTCTCTTTTAGGAACTTTTGTTCTGGACTCTGCTCTTGTAATGATCATTGTCTGTGTCACTCCTGGTAGCGTCAATTGTGTACCTAATGCTGAAGCAGATGCCAAAAATGACGTAACACCTGGTACCACTACTGATTGTATTCCTTTAGTTTGTAAATTATCAATCTGTTCTCTAATTGCACCATATATTGCAGGATCACCATCATGCAATCTTACTACTGTCTTGCCTTTTTTGGAGTTTTGTAGTAATAATTCAAAAATCTCTTCACGTACAAGTTTCGCTGCATCAATCTTCTTTCCTTTTTTATTGAACTTTAGAATTTCAGGAGGAATTAATGAGCCGGAATAAACAAGAACATCTGCTTTCTGTACTAGTTTTTTAGCTTTGATTGTAATTAATTCTGGATCGCCAGGCCCACAACCAACAAAATAAACCTTAGACACGTTTTACCACCAAGATTGAGAAATATTTTGTCGTCAGTGTTCCATCGTTTACTTCTCCTAAAGTTAATTTTCTGATTATCTCATTTTCAGTTCCAAGATCCTGACCTATGGCAAAAATTGAATTGTCAGGAAAACCCGATTCTTTGAGCAAATCAATCACTTGATCAAAGTAACGTCCGTCTTTTAGAAAGACTAGCACTTCAGAATTTTTTGCAATTTCTTTGACAGAACTTAGATCATAACATGATGGAATTATTGCAACTTTTTCTGCACCTTCTGCAATACTTATTCCAACTTTAGATGCAAATGTAAACATCGAAACAATACCTGGAATGACTGTAATCTTCATTGTAGGATGGTTTTGGCTTATTTCTCTATGCATGTAGATCCATGTACTGTAAAGATAAGGATCACCAACTGTCAAATAGACAACATTATTTCCTGACAACACTTTCTCTGCCATAATTTTTGAATTTTCTTTCCAATGTCTCTCCAAAACATCTTTGTCTTTGGTCATTGGAAAAATTAGTTTAACAATTTCTTGGTTTTTTGATTTATCAATTAATGAATCAACAACTGATAATGCTATACTTGGTCTATCCTCTTTTGATGCCGGACACATTATAACATCAGCATTATGAATTGCTTTTACAGCCTTAACTGTAAGTAGATCCGGATCGCCAGGACCAACACCAATTCCGACTAATTCAGGCATAAAATAGCATGATTATGCCCCAATTAAAAATCTAGACTAGGTTTTTGTTGCAGATATTACTGTAACAGGATTTCTAGCTAACATCATTGTACCAGTTGATGTTTTTCGGCTCTTTCCAATAGTTATTTGCGTAATATCAACAGCATTAAATTTTAACTTCTCAATAGTTTGTAATACTGAATATAATGTCTCAATTAGAATTACTCCTATGACAATTCTACCTCCTGGTTTTAGCTTATTCTCACATAATTCAAGAATATCTTTAGTATCACCACCAGTTCCACCAATGAAAATTGCATCTACTTCTTCGTTCAAATCAGAGATTTTTTCTTTGGCATCTCCTAGAATTATAGTTGTATTAGAAACTTGGAACTTTTCTAAATTATTTTTTGTTAGCTCAACTGCTTTTGGATCAATATCTATTCCAATAACCTTACCAGTTGATTCAACTTGTAATCCAGCTTCAACTGTAATGGAACCACTTCCACAACCTATGTCTAAAACTGTTTGACCTGCTGACAGTCTAGCTTTACTGATTTGTACTGCCCTTACTTCTTCTTTTGTTATAGGAACTGATTCAGTTCTATCAAATTCCTCATCTGGTATTCCAGGAGTTTTAAATTTCCACATTTGATCACGAATAAATTATGGGAACGGGATTATATTTCCAGATGTGCTTCCTGAATTAATCAATGTGTATGACATTATCCAAGAGAACAAGTACAAAAAAACAAAACTTCCTATTCCAGTCGTAACATATTTTTTCCTATTTGCAATTCTAATCCTCCAAGATTTTGCAATTATTGCTGTAGCAATAAAGAGCATTATCATAAATCCTATTGATGTCCATCTTTTTTCCTCTACATCTACAATATCCTCAAATACAAATGTAGCAATTACACCACCCACTATTGAAAATACTATTCGCATCCAAAATAGTCTATCAGTTAATTTTTTTGTTGCTGATTTATCAATTGGATCTTCCTCAACTGTAGGAGATTTTTCTGGGGGTTGATCCTTTTGCTCAGGTTCTGATGTCCATTTTTCTCGGGTTTCTTCTTCAGAATCTGCTTCTGTTGGTGGTTTATCTGTATATTTTATAGTCTCATCATTATTCTCAGTATCCTCTGGATCTGGATCTGGTTTGTACTTTCTCTTTTTTTTAAATCTGGCCAATGAAATTTCTAGTTTCACTTCTAAATGCCTTGTTTAAAATCTTTGTCAAGTAATTCGTGACTTTACTACCGTAAGAGTATAATCACCTAACTCAATATCTCTTCTATGCCACTAGCAGGAATTGAATTAGCATATCTAGTAAAAGAAATTGAGACTGAAACTGAAGGTTACTATGTTAGTAATATTTGGGGAATAAACAGAAACAGCGTACTTTTCAAATTACATCATCCTAAAAAACCAGACATAATGTTAATGGTTTCTACAACAGGAATGTGGATAACTAGTAAAAAGATTGACTCAATTGAACCAAATAAACTCCTAAGAAGATTACGGAGTGATCTACTCAGATCAAAAATAGAGAAGATTGAACAAATTGGTACTGAACGTATTGCATATCTAACATTTTCAAATTTTGATAATAGATTTGTCCTAATAGTAGAATTTTTTGGTGAAGGAAATCTATTATTATGTAATTATAATAAAAAAATTCTTGCACTATTACATTCAATAGATGTAAAACATAGACAATTACGAGTAGGTGTTGATTATAACCCACCACCAGCAGATGGTATAGATGTAATAAACTTCAAAAAGGACGACTTCAAAAAAATATTATCTTCAACAACAACTATAGGAAAAACCATCGGTAGAGGACTTGGTCTTCCTAAAAAATATGTTGAAGAAATTATTCGACTTTCATCAATTAATCGTGCAAAACCTAGTAATCAACTTTCCAATGAAGAAATTGAATCATTGTATGATATAATCAATACTACAATCAGTAATGTAATTGAAGGAAATCACGATCCAACAATAATTAATGATGGTGAAATATCTGAAATTTTTCCAATTAGATTTTCTGATGATAATACAAATGCAAAAAAAGTTTCAAGTTTTAATGATGGTTTGGATATAATATTCAGCGAACAAATTCTTCAGAAAGGAAAGTCATTATACAGTGATGCAGCCGAGAAGAAAATAAAAGAGCTTGAAAACACATTAGATGAACAGAAAAAAGCGATATCTACTGTTCTAGAAAAATCAAAACAAATTGCAGATGTAGCAAATCTATTCTTTACGATGCAATCAGAAGGAAAATCTGATATTAAAGATCCAAGAATTGTTGAGGTTTTACATGATAAAAATTCTGAGATGATAAAAGAAAAAGGAGTATCAATTTTAAAAATTGGAGATGCTAAAATAAAGATTAATCCAGATTTACCACTGCCAAGTATAGCATCAAAATTATTTGATGAATCAAAAAAACAAAAAGGTGCTATCAAATCAATTGAAAAATTAATCAAAAAAACTGAAGATAAATTAGAAAAAACAATTCAGAAGGGAGAAATTGCACGAGGTTCAATAGGTTTTGCAGAAGTCAGGAAAAAGAGTTGGTTTGAAAGATATCGTTGGTTTTACACATCTGATGGAATTTTAGCAGTTGGAGGCAGAGACAGTTCATCTAATTCAGCAATAATTCGAAAATATATGGAAAAAGATGACAAGGTTTTCCATGCGGAAATTCA
>ENA-UPTF01002170-UPTF01002170.1-marine-metagenome-genome-assembly--contig:-NODE-2170-length-11539-cov-1.681731_pt1 | contig 11539 bp, 8 predicted proteins | sample MGYA00238166_ERZ767019 | MGnify/ENA primary metagenome ERZ767019 (study PRJEB28930, sample SAMN06266391) | marine metagenome | isolation source: Sea water from 250 m depth | place: Atlantic Ocean | study... | reverse complement strand
ACCTCTTTACATTTTTGAGGCTACCTCTTTAACGGCAGCGACAATACCTTGGTAACCCGTGCAACGACATATGTTACCTTCTAACCAATCTCTTATTTCTTGTTCTGTGGGATTTTTGTTTTTTTGTAGTAAATCTACAGCACTCATAACCATTCCAGGTGTACAAAATCCACACTGTAAACCATGATGTTTTTTAAATGCTTCTTGCATTGGGTGCATTTTCCCGTTGTTAGCAAGCCCCTCGATTGTAGTAATTTTCTTGCCAACAGCCGAAGCAACTGGTGTGTTACACGACCTAACTGGTTTGCCGTCGATATGAACAGTGCACGCGCCACACTTTGAAATACCGCAACCATATTTTGTGCCTGTTAGTTCTACATTTTCTCTCAAAACCCACAAAAGAGGTTTTTCTGCCTCGACATCGACATCATGAGATTTTCCATTAATATTCAGTTTTATTCCCATTTTCTCCTCCGGTTATAAAAATGCAGCAGCCCAAGGGCCAAACCGCCTCATATAACGATCACTCAGAGCCCTAAAACTTTCGTTTCAGAGACGAGGCATTCTAACTCAAATGTAAGAAATGTAGATAGATGAAATATTCACAACTATTGCAAAGTTTGCAGGCAGTTTTAAAGTGTCTTTGTTTTACTCTGAGATTATCGATAAAGAAGGATGAAGATGAAACGACAAAACCTACATTTTGGGTTTCTTAATGTGGGGCATTTGTTAGATCACCTCTTCATGCTAATTTTTGCAACAGTGGCGGCGCTTGCTTTAGCCACCGACTGGCATATGAGCTACGCAAACCTTATCCCTTACGCCATGCCCGGTTTTGTGGCCTTCGGTATATGCGCAATTCCCGCCGGATGGATAGCGGATAAGTGGCACCGACACGGCATGATCTGCATATTTTTTTTCGGCATCGGGATTGCCTCAACCGTGACCAGCTTTGCAAATTCGCCGTTGCAGATTGGTTGTGGTTTATTTGTCATCGGTCTGTTTGCTGCAATATATCACCCTGTAGGTATCGCGATGGTGGTACAAGGCCGAGTGAAAACTGGTATGCCATTAGCGTTAAATGGTGTGTTTGGGAATATTGGTGTTGCGGCGGCGGCCCTAATCACTGGGATTATAATTGATTCTTTCGGCTGGCGAGCGGCTTTCCTTGTCCCCGGCGTAATCTCTGTCGCGATCGGTTTCGCTTACCTAATTTTTACACGAGTGGGAGATCTGGAATCCCTGTATCCAAACGAAATATCAAGTGCCCCCCAAGAATCATCGACGATTGAAATTGACCGAGCAATCTTGGTTCAGGTCTTTTCAATCATTTTCTTCACTACGGCTATGGGCGGCTTGATATTCCAGAGTACAACCTTCTCTCTACCGAAAATCCTAGATGAGCGTCTGAACGATTTTGCTACAAATGCAACCGAAGTAGGCGCTTGGGCCTTCATCGTCTTCACCGTGGCTGCTTTCGCCCAGCTCGTCGTGGGTTATCTGGTGGACCGGCATTCGGTGAAGCTGGTTTTTTCTATCATAGCTGGGTGCCAGGTGATCCTGTTCGCCTTGATGATGAACCTCGATGGTGCAGCTGCACTAATCGTTTCGATTGGCTTTATGCTGATGGTGTTTGGCCAAATTCCTATCAATGACGTGCTCATCGGGCGGGTCGCAAAAAGTGAATGGCGGAGCCGCGCCTTTGCCATACGCAGTTTCATCACCTTTACTGTAATGGCTACCTCAATTCCTTTAATCGCATGGCTTCACGCAACTTGGGGCTTCCCCGCCCTTTTCTTGGTACTTTGCATTAGCGCTGCCTTTATTTTTAGCGCTGTTGTTATGTTGCCCAAAATCGAAGTGGTAATGAGAGTTTCAACAAAATAATACGGCGGCCTACCTTAATAGTGTCGACTTAAAATTGACTTGAGATCAAAGTTATTCATAGGAACCTCTTGTTTCCAAACTTGGGCAAAAACTATTCATCCCGAAAGAAACTACTACCTAACTGTTACCGTCTAAGAATTTCAACAATTGTAATAAGAGATTGGCTGCGTGAACCCTGAATGTGCTAATTAGGGAACTGTCGCTAGATAAATTCAAATTAAACATCCCACAGTTTGTGTGATAATATACCAACCCTATCTTCAATGACCTGAGCAACATCCAAACACATCGTCTCATGGTAACGACGCCCGATCAGCTGGACACCCGTTGGCAGTCCATTGCTTATGCCAGTAGGAACGGATGCCGCCGGCAAACCCAAGAAATTAGCGGCAATGAGCCACCTTTGAGCCTCTAGTATTTGTTGGTACCTTTCATTGCTTTCTTTATCTTCTTTGGGACCTATAGGGGGTTCCAGAGAGACAGGCGCTAGAATTAGCGGATAATCTTCCATTATTATCGACCATTGTTGCAGTACTTCAATGCGCCTGGCTAATGCCTTTACGTAGTCTTCAAGTGTAGCATCCGGATATTTACTCAATCTAAAATTGATAACTGAAACGATGTCTTCAGAACCATGGGCCTCTATCATTTCTTTCTGCATTACACGAATATCGGTGAATAATAATGTACCCCAAAGTTCTAACATCTCTTCAACAGAAGGAAGTTTAACTGTGTCCACCTGGAAACCGGCGTCGGACAAAAATCCGGCTGCTGTGTCGACTGCTTGCTTGACCGAATTATCGACTTCGTCACCTAACTGGTCGGGTTTCGCAATACGAAGAGTTGGGTTTTCCAGTATCGAATTTTTGAGCGGTGGGCTCCAAAGTGGATCCAAGATATTTCTGCGGGACATGACATCGAAAGCAAGGCTCACATCTGCAACGCTACGTGCAATCGGCCCTTGTACCGCCATTAGTTGAAAACTTATGGGACGGGTGGCTCCGAAGGACGGGTTAAAGTTAGGAACACGGCCAAAACCTGGCTTGATAGTTGCCAGTCCGCAGCAATAACTTGGATAACGGAGAGAGCCCCCAAGGTCGTTTCCATGTGCAATTGAGCCGATACCCATGGCAACTGCGGCGGCTGCCCCACCACTTGATCCCCCAGGTGTACGTTCAGGATCCCATGGATTATTAGTTGAGCCCCGAAGAGGGTTGTCGGTAACCCAACGCAGACCAAATTCTGGCATGTTGGTCTGACCGATGATGATTGCTCCTGCCTCTTTAAGAGATCGAACAACTGGAGCATCGCCAGGTGCCACGTTGTTGAGAAAATGTGACACTCCAAGGGTAGTCGCCTTACCTTCTAGATCAATATTTTCTTTCAGGGTAATTGGAACACCATATAGAGGACCCGGATTAATCCCGTTCGACAGAGCTAGGTCAGCTTCTTTTGCAGCATCCAATGCTTCTTTGGTAAGGTCCACTGTTACCGCGTTGAGGTCCGGATTAACGGTTGATAATCGGTCCACGGCAGATTGAACAACCTCAAGGCAGCTATATTTTCTTTCCCGTATTGCCAACGCTGTTTCACAGGCACCCAGCTGCCAAATTTTCTCTGTCATCCATAATTCCCTTATTTATTTCTAATCAAAAAGATAACAAATTCGAGATACACAATATACGAAATCATACGTATTGTTTTAAGCTACATGAAACCAACCCACACAAAATTATGATTTTTGCTAATAGCTATTTGTATAACCCGGCAACAGGCGTCTAGCTATTGACGGTTGCTCCGGATCAATATGATATTCTTCACAGAATTTAAGAAGATCCTTTTCATTGCCAAGAAGGAAATCCAATACACCCCCTAAAAATTCCTTTTCGTGAACGGCTTGTCTGAAATCTGTCGGCGTTATTCCCGTTATTGACATGAACCTGCCTTGAAGAACTTCATCAGCAAGAACAAATTTCAGCACCTCAAGAGCTAATGTTTCTGCTTCATCGCTATTTTTTATAGACCCCTGGGTCATTCTTGAGGTTTATCCTTGAAAAAAATCAGGCTGTGGGCACAAAATGAAGACACAATCGCTTACAAGAATGGGGCAAATAAAACGCTTTTACCGTCATAAACGATTTCCAAACGCAACAGAATACTGGCCTTGGCATGTTCACATTTTCTCTTCTCTCAGCAAAGGCATGTCATTGGTTGGCTCACGTCCAACCCTAGTCTATCATTGCTGTGAGATAGAACCCAAAACGAGGAGATCGTCAAACATGAACATGATGAGTATCGGACAGTCAGTCCGACGGGGGGAAGACGAGCGGCTACTTCGAGGTCACGGTCGCTACACTGACGATGTCGACGCGAGCAAGCAGGCTCGAGCTTTTGTTCTCCGATCACCTCACCCCCATGCTGACATCCTCGCTATCGACACCTCGGCAGCACGTTCAGCTTCAGGTGTATTGGCCATCTTGACAGGACAAGATCTCGACAACCGTGGGCTCGGCACCTTGAAACCGATAATGCCCAGTAAACGCAGTGACGGTTCTCCGGGTTTCGTGTGCACGCAGCCCCTTCTCGCCCAAAACAGAGTCCGCTTTGTTGGTGAAGCCGTGGCGTTTATAGTTGCCGAAACTGTTTCGCAGGCGAGGGATGCCGCTGAAATGATTACCGTCAATTATGCAACTCTCCCTGCCGTCGTAAGAGTAGACGATGCCCTTAGTTCTGATGCGGTTGCAATCTGGGAGGATAACCCCGGTAACGAAGCCTTTACCCATGAGGTGGGTGATGCAACTGCCGTTGATGCCGCCTTCAGCAAGGCTGTTCATATCGTTCAACACCGTGTTTGCGTAAACCGTGTTACGGGCAACCCCATGGAGAATAGGGGCTGTATCGCTGAGTACGATGCATTCGAAGATCGATACACGTTAAGGGCAACCATCCAATCGGCTCACGGCATCAGAGCCATTCTTGCTGGACAGATTTTCGATCAACCGCAAAGCAAATTCAGAGTTATCTGCGACAATATGGGCGGAGGTTTTGGAACACGTGGTGGATGCCATCCAGAGTACGGATTATCACTTTGGGCGTCGGAGGTAGTCGGCCGTCCCGTCAAGTGGATCGCCGAAAGATCGGAAGGTATGATGACAGATGAACAAGGGCGTGGTGGTCTTGTGGATGCTGAACTGGCGCTCGATAAAAACTATAGATTTTTGGGACTTCGAACTCATACGAAGGTAACGATTGGCGCCTATTTCACATCCGATCGTAATATCGGATCAACAATCACAGGCTTGGGCGGACTTGCCGGGGTTTATATGACACCTGCAATCCATGCCCGCGTAACAGGTGTACTTGCAAATGTTATGACACTCGCCCAATACCGAGGCGGCGCAAAGCCCGAACCATGTCACATCATCGAGGTAATGGTTGATCAGGCAGCTCGTGAATTGGGAATTGATGCAGCAGAGCTTCGTCGGAGAAATATGATAACACCCCAAGACATACCATTTCGGACGGCACTCGGGTACTTGTACGATTGTGGCGAGTTTTCTAAGAACCTAGACAACTGTCTGAAAATCGGGGATTACGAAGGCTTCAAATCGCGCCACCAGGAGGCTCACAAGAAAGGTAAATATCGCGGCATTGGCATGTCTAACACCATCTGCGGTGTCGCAAACGTCAATTTCGAACATGCAGAAATTCGATTTGACAGTACCGGAGGTATCACACTCCTCTGCGGCGCCATGGACCATGGACAAGGCCACCAGACTACCTTTCGTCAAGTCCTCTCCGACAAACTAGGAGTTGATGCGGACCTCATCGAATACCGCTACGGCGATACCGACAAGGTAACGACAGGCGTTGGTACCTTCAATGCTCGCTGCGCCGTGCTCGCCGGTTCCGCAGTCGTCCAGGCCGCAGAGAAAATTATTGATAAAGGAAAACGCATTGCAGGCCATATCCTGGAGGCCGCGGAAAGTGATATAGAATACCAAAATGGTAAGTTTTCCGTGATTGGAACGGATCGATCCTTGGAGATTTCTGAAGTGGCAAAGGTCGCGTTTCAGAAGGCAAAACTGCCACCTAATATCGAACCGGGCCTCTATGAGCATGGCGATTTTGGCAGCGATGCGGGGCCGGTCTTTCCAAATGGCGCCCACCTTGCGGAAGTAGAAATCGATGCCGATACCGGCAAAGTTGAACTGACAGGCTATTTCTGCGTGGACGATGCCGGGATTATCTTGAACCCACTTCTATTTGATGGGCAGGTCCACGGTGGAATAGTCCAGGGAACAGGCCAAATATTGATGGAAGACGTTAACTACGATCCTGAAAACGGGCAACTCCTGTCCGGTTCCTTTATGGATTACGCGATGCCTCGTGCCGAAGATTTCTGCCATTTCGAGCTCGTTACCAATGAAGTACCTACAAAGCACAACCCACTAGGTGTTAAGGGTGTAGGCGAAGCTGGAACAGTTGGATCCATGCCCGCGGTAATGAATGCCGTCAATGACGCCCTTCACCGCATTGGTGCACCGCAGGTAGAAATGCCGGCCACCGCCGAAAAGGTTTGGAGGGCGGTTCAGGAAAGAAGTGGCATTTGACGTAGTAGGTGGGAGATCATTTTAATTTATATCCCGATCGAGAAATTCGGCTATAATCGGATTAACTAATTCGGGATGGGAAACAGGTAACATATGACCACAGTTGGGAATATCCAGAACCTCAAGGTCAGGCAGGTTAATTTTCAACAACTCCACGATCTCGCTGATTGCTCTTCTCGTGTCAGCACCCTTTAAGACGAGCATACGTCCCACAAACTTCCGCCATTCGGAAATATCGTCTTCACATTCTAGTACGGCATCCCACTCGTAGAGATTTGGCTTTACCATCTCAGTCAGGTTAGCTCTATGTTGGTTGGAGAGTAATTCCCAGGAACCCTCTGAATTCCAGTAGTCCACGAAATGTGCCGCGACTTTCGTCCATTCACCCTTATTTCCGAACCTTTCTACAAACTCACCCAATACTTTGATGTCACGATAAGCTTCCATACGACCGTGGTTGTTAAGCAAATAAAATGGGTTCGGTTCAATCAATATAAGCCTCTTCACCCTTTCATTCAGATTGAGGGCTGCCTTCATGGCGACTGATCCTCCAAATGAATGTCCAACTAGACTCACGGGTTCCTCCAACATTTCCGCGATAGCAATGACGAGGGCCGCCTGATCTTTCAGTGTCTGCCTCTTTTTTTTTGGCCATGCACTGGTTTCTCCATAACCAAATAAATTCATCGAAAGCATCCTATAGCAATCAGAAAGTTCGCGTACGAGTTTCCGCCACTGTCTGTTACCGCTTCCACTGCTGGGGATTAAAATTACAGGTGGACCTTCACCTACATCCATATAATCAACAGTAAATTCACCGCATGTGATTAGGGGCATAGCATTTCTTTATTACTGGGTTAGAATCCGATTTTCTACCACAGGAAAAAACTGTCAATATTCGAATAAACTATCCAGGCTTTACCGCTAAATATTAACACACCAAGTATTTTAGTTATATGTACATATTTTTCAGAGCTTTCACTCTAACCTTGTTAACGCTTGCACTTCTCTCGTGCCAAACAAACAAAAGCTTTGATCAGGGTTTTTCCCCGAGGGAAAGAATAACAGAGACAGAGCGCAAGAATGCCTCGAACCGCAGCGTCACCTGGAACCGCCGGCAAGAGGAGATAGAGGCGGATAAAAGATATCTTCAAATTAAGCTGGGCGCAGGCGATGCACGGCACCTACTGGAGCGCTCTGGTATTGGCGCCCATCCGTCGGAGATTTCTGCGTTAATGGGTATGACCCGTTCACGGGCCATTAGCAAAATCATAGGTGAATTCTCTGATACAACGTCTCTTCCGTTGCCGTCATTCATTAACTCGACCCTTGCTCCATATTGGATCAGATACGACTACGATGAAAACAAACGCGAGGCATTTCGGATGTCTAGGGATCGCGAGATGTCGGAATACCGTCTGTGGTGGATCCGCGAAATGGTCCAAACCCCCTCACCGCAGACCGAACGAATGGTGTTGTTCTGGCATAATCATTTTGTTTCCGCCTATTCATCCATCCAACAACAATCCATTGCCATTGCCCGCCAGAACATGATGTTCAGATCTCTGGGGATGACGAACTTTCGAACCCTCACCAAAAACATTATCCGCGACCCGGCGATGCTTAACTATCTCGACAACGATCGTAATGAAAAGGAAAAACCAAATGAGAACCTAGGCCGAGAACTTATGGAGCTTTTCACCCTTGGTGAGGGAAATTACGATGAAAAAACAGTTAAGGAAGCTGCGAGAGCTCTGACGGGCTACTCGGTCAATATCCTCAAGGATTTTTCGTTCGAATTGAGAAAGTGGCGGCAGGATGTCGGAATTAAAAACCTATTCGGCCGTACCGGCAACTTCAATGGTGATAACCTCGTGGATATAATTCTTGAGCAGCCCGCTACCGCAGAATTCATTACTCGAAAATTCTGGCGGAATTTTATTTCAGAGACCTTCAGCAAAAAAACCGAAATATCTGCAATTGCCGATAAGTTCCGTGCCAGCGACTATGATTTGAAAACGCTCTATCGGGCGATATTTACGACCCCTTCTTTCTGGGACCCGCGCATAAGAGGAACAATTGTGAAATCACCCGTCGATATGATTATCGGCACAGTTAGATCAACGGGATTTCTACCTGCTGACTGGACGTCTATTCCCTCGAAACTGGAAAAACTTGGGCAGCATCTCTTTGAGCCTCCTAATGTAGCGGGCTGGCCTGGAGGATCTAGATGGATCACGCCTTCCGGGCTTCTGTCACGACGCGACGCCATGATGCGTTTTTTTAACACTCAGGGAGATGGTGTCCGCTCCATGATGCAGATGTCTGATTCCGGCGTAATGGGACAAGAGAACAAAATAACCGTCCGATATGGCGCCGAGAATTTTCAGGGTCCTCCAAAATTCCTAGTAAAACTGTATAAAGAAAAAGGCGCCCGGAAGATCGTATGGCGCAGTGATATTCTCACTGCTATTGGCGGTCATGACACAGAATTAAATGGCCGCATTAAAGGCGACGCCAGTATCCCCTGGCAGACTATGGTCCTAGATTTTAACTATCAGGGAAAATTCAAGGAAGTGGCGGTGGAGTTCATCAACGACCACTGCTGCGGTCCCGGAGGCTCTCAAGGCGGTGATAGAAATTTCTTCGTCGACTGGGTCAGAATGGGTGATAAGGTATATCTCGCAAGCAAAGGCCATCAAAGATCAAACTGTCCACCTAAAAAATCCTCAAGATCCGGGCGCCTGAACTGTAGAGGCGACGTTATCATGAGCGAGCCAATCTCCCTTTCGACCAACGTCGCACCACCAAAATATCCAAAAAATCATCTCGTCGTAGAGCGCGTTGCATTGGACTGGCTCAACAAATTTGATCCCGATAAAAACTGGCAAGATTTCTCCATTTCCCTTTTGAACCCAAGTTTTAACAAAATCAGGCTTCAAGGGATGAAAGCTCAATTTGTTCGTCGCGGGGATGGCGACATTCATCTCACCATTGATAGCCGTCATTGCCATCCCGATTGTTTAGAAGGCAACTGGCCGAACAGCGCTCAATTGAAAAAGAATAAATCAACACGTCTAATAAATATCTCTCTTACCGGCGAATATCGGAAAAGACACGAAATGCATTACCAGGAGCTTACCATTGAGCAAACAGCGTTCGTAAATGCCATCTGGGCATCATTTCCGCAACTGTTGCAGGAAATCAAGAAAGGCCGCCGATGGCGTAGAAACGGTACCAAAAGTTATCCGGGTTGGAAGGAAACCATCGATTATATTCTGCGGACACTACCCGAGACGCGTCACGTAAAAAATAGCGTTGAAAAACCTCTTGTCGTTCTCCCCACCGCTAGCCGCCAGGGTATGATGATGATGGCATCTGCACGGGCAGAGCGGCCTAACCCCGCAGGAGAACAACCTATAATTACTTCATCTCAATGGAATATTCTGGCAAACCCAATTCTGAAGTCTTCCAAACCTTCACAGGTACTACTTGCGCTGGCACCTGTCGTTGCATCACCAGACGATCGGGCAATCTCGAAGCTGATTAACGATCCAGTGTTCAACCTCAAATAGGAGCATAATCGATGGATAGACGCACCCTTCTGAAAGTCATGCTTAACGGCATTGTTATGCCCGTGGTCCCCTTAAAAATCGCAAAAGCCTATGCAGATAAAGGCCGTCGGCTGATCCTTGTTGAACTTTCAGGAGCAAACGACGGGCTTAACACGGTCGTTCCGATAACCGACCACCGCTACCGGGAGCTTCGCCCTAATATCGGACTAAAAACATCGGAGGTGTTCGACATTGGAAACGGACTGGCCCTCCATTCTGCTATGAAAAGCTTCGATCACATGTGGCAGGATGGTGAATTGGCAATCGTTCAGGGCTTAGGCTATCCGGGTGCAAACCGTTCCCACTTTAAGTCGATCGCCCTTTGGGAAACGGGTGGTGACGGAAACCGAAGCCGCCGCACGGGATGGCTGACCGATGATATAGAAAACATGAACGCTTCAGCTGAATTAGATGCCCATGGGATCAGTCTTGACGGCAGCATGGGCGTATTTTCGTCTCCTGGAGGCCTGTGGCTGTCTATGGCATCGGCACAAGAGTTCAGCCGCCTTTCTTCGCAAGTGATAAAAAAGACCACATCTGACAACGCGGCTCTTAATATGCTTCTGGATCGCGCGAATACGCTTAATTCATCCATGGAAAAGATCTCCCAAAAGCTGAATCGAAAATCCCAGATTAATTTCAGGGTTCGTGGACGCAAACTCGCCGCACAACTTGGTACGGCGGCACAACTGATCCATGCAGGTATCGATACTCCAGTAATCAAAGTACAGCTTGACGGTTTCGACACCCATGAAGGACAACCCGGCCGCCATCGGCGCCTCCTCCGCGAACTAGGAAGATCTCTTTTCGACTTCCGCAATGGCATGAAACGGATCGGCCAGTGGGACAATACGCTCATCATGACCTATTCAGAGTTCGGCCGCCGTACTGTTGAGAACCATACAGACGGTACCGACCACGGCACGGCTGCACCGCACTTTATAATGGGGGGTGCAGTTAAAGGCGGAATTCTAGGCAAACACCCAGACTTGGGCGCGCTCGTCGAAGGAGACATGCAGTTCACTATGGACTATCGCGCGGTATATGAACGTGTACTTTCAGATTGGTTTGGTATTAGGGAGAACAAATTCGCATCATTCAGGAATAAAATTCTCAGCGGCATGATTAAGGTGTAAGTTCTGAGATTATTTTCTGTCTGTTTTTAATTGATTGTTTTTCCACATACCTATCAAAACTTTCCCACTAGCATAAGTTAAGGTGCCTCGCCCGTTGAACTTGTCATTTCTAAACTGACCAACGTATTTTGTGCCATCGGTATAGGTTACAGTACCATGCCCGTTCTTTTTGTTATCCCTTAATTGACCAACATATTTTGTCCCATTGGCGTAGGTTACGGAAACTTGCTCGTCGAATTTGTCATCCTTGAAGACCCCAATATATTTAGCACCATTGGGAAATGTATAG
>ENA-UPTF01002169-UPTF01002169.1-marine-metagenome-genome-assembly--contig:-NODE-2169-length-11539-cov-7.021288_pt1 | contig 11539 bp, 3 predicted proteins | sample MGYA00238166_ERZ767019 | MGnify/ENA primary metagenome ERZ767019 (study PRJEB28930, sample SAMN06266391) | marine metagenome | isolation source: Sea water from 250 m depth | place: Atlantic Ocean | study... | reverse complement strand
TTTTTCTGTTGTAGTTGGTGGCGGAGACTGGGACTCAGAAATTAGTTTTAATATTGTCGACGCTTTTGGAAATGACCTTATTTTTGGCGGCGTGGCCAATTATGGTACTTTTCCACCAGACCCATACTATGAATTTGCTGTTACCGGTGTGAACAACACCACAGGATGTATGGATCCGATCGCTGTAAACTATGACCTTAGTGCTGCCTATGATGATGGATCCTGTTATTATTATGGTGAAGTATGTGAGTCTCCAATTACACTTACCGGAACCGGCAGTGTTGATGGCGTGGCCAGTGCTAGTGGCGTTGCAGATGCTGCTATAGATCAGTTTTTTGAGTACACAGCCGCACAGACCGGGAACATGACCGTAAGCTCGGTTGGGATGACAGACGAAGACACCTACCTGGTTATTCTCTCTAGTTGTGACATTGGCTATACATATGAAACCGATCCCTATACCGGGGACACGCTCTATGTTACTGAGGGCTATGAAGATATTTTAGCCACAAATGATGATTTCGATATTGATGAAGATGTTTATTCGTCTGAGGCTACAATCTGTGTTGTCGCCGGGGAAACCTATCTCATTGGCTGGATCGCCATGTACTACAATTATGAGGACACATTTCCTTTTACAATTGAGGAAACGCCAGACATTACCATTCCGATTAATATGCACGCATTTGGGTATGAAGATGGGATTGATGTAACCTGGTCACAGGTACCACTGGGCTGTGCAGAACTTGCTGCAGACGGGAACCGCTCACAGGGGCCTTCTATTATTAGTCCGCTTAAGGCGAAGCCGAATGCCAGGCCTCATAAAATAGGTAAGATTGTTCGAGACGCTTATAATCCTAATCATCATCAAGAGCGCACAGAGGCGCCGCGCGTTCCTACGGTAACAAGAGACCACTGTGATGACGGCCAACACATTACCTTTGTCGCTGGTGGCGGTAGCTGGGACTCAGAGGTCTATTATGAGGTGTTAGACTCAGACGACCTGCCAGTTCTTTCTGTTGCTGCTGGTAGCGCAACGGTTCCTGCTTCAGTTTGCCTTGTAGATGGTGACTACACCGTCTGGGGCTATGATTCTTATGGGGACAGCTGGAACGGAAATGTGCTTACGGCTACAAACGATGCCGGCGCAGTTGTGTTTAGTATGGAAATAACCAATTCTAACTGTACTGACTGTGATGTTGGAAGCTCCAGTTGGAGTCACTGTGACTGTTTGGAGGGCTCGTTTACACTGGAGTCTAGTGCTACCTACGGGTGTACGGATCCAACCGCTCTTAACTATGATGATACCGCAACCACAGATGATGGTTCTTGTTATTGGACAGGAGACGTATGTCTTGCCCCCATTGTCGCTGGGTCTGACTCGGTGATCGATGGCACATCTGCCTGGTACAGTGTTGACATACCGGCAACAGCTGGTGCGTTATTTATTTCTGATGGCAGCTATGGCGAGATCAATGTATATGCCAGCTGTAACTATGGAGATGGTGAGTGGGACGATTATTACTATGAACAAAACACCACAGACTGGATTGTAAATGGATTTACCTCAAGCAGAACGCTTGATTTTATGGCAGACTCAGACCACAACGGGAACCCGCTTGATGGTTACTTGGGTACAACTGTTTATGTTGAAATAGGTGGCCCATCAGCTGTTAATATTAATTATACAGAATATGTATTGGGCTGTACCGATCCTATTTCTATCAACTACGATCCTTTGGCCAACTATGACGACGGCTCATGTGAGTGTGGCGGCCTAGCGGTTCAATTAGAAATGATGGACTCCTGGGGAGATGGTTGGAACGGGACGACCTATGTTATACAAGATGGCTCTGGCGCCACGATTTATACCGGAACACTGGCAAGTGGAAGCCTGGGCTATGCAGATTTTTGTTTACCATCGGAGGGTGGCTACACAATGGCTGTAGGCGAAAGCCCAGCGACCCCGGGTGGTTGGATGTATGAGATCAGTTGGACCCTGTCTGACGCAGAGACCGGCCGAATTGTGTTAAATGGCGGCGCCCCATATACGGGCTCTTTTCAGGTTCCGCTTCCGACGTTCACCTTTACACTTAACCGAGACGGTGTATTGCTAGTGGATGAGCTTACTTCGCCAGAGCACTATGATTTAACAGCCGTTCCTGGAGTAGAATACTGTTACAGTGTTTCCCAGGTTGAGGTTGATGCCTCAGGCGCGGTAGCGTCCATGTCTGGATATTCTGATGAAGATTGTTCTGAGGTTTATGTTCCGTCTACCTGTGCAACAGCGTTGCCGGCAGCTACGGACACGGTGCTTAGTGCAATCGGATTAACTGGAAGATCGGAGTATTTTAACTATACGGCCACACTTGACGGCTATATAACAGTAAACACAGACCTTGATGAGAATGTTGATGGTGTTCAATTCACAGATATAAGCATCTATAGCGGCGATTGTGAAAGCCTGGTCTATATTGGTGGTGGAACCCAGTCAACTGGTGGGCAGGCAATAGCCACAGTCAGGGTGGACACGGATTCTATATACACCATAGTGTTTAATAATTGGAGCAACCCCGGAGCCTTTGTCTGGGAGCTAGATGAATACTTATCTGACCACCAGCCTCCGCTTGATTTTACTGCAATCGGGGGGCACGAGAGGGTGCACCTAAGCTGGAGCTATCCAGAGGATCTTTATTCTGCCGCACTTCGCCTGGTAGGTGACAATGGCAACACGATAGAGGAAAACGCTGCCAACATTGCATACGCTCCGGACATGTCTGAGTTAATGGCCCAGGCCAGGATGGATGTACACGAGTATTATGCAGACTTTTTTGGTTACGATGGCACCCCACAGCAAAACAACAGAAGCCTTGATGGCACAGAGGTGACCATTCTTGGAGCAGTGGACAGGCTTGATGGTACCTCCGATATTGTGATTGCCCTAGACATAAACAGTCCGGATGTATCCTGGGCAGATGGTGTAAGGTTTACGTTCCCTGAGGGAACCATGATCGACACAATATACCACGATGGTACTCCCTCTAATGGTTATGATTATTGTGGTGAATATTGGGATGGAAATGTTGCCATTTTTGGTGACACATCCTCTATTGCTGATCCGACAGTTGGAACAGGGCTTGGCTGCTACAGCAGTGAGTACCAGTTTGTGGTTACGGTGCCAACCTATACTGATTCGATAGAGATAGTCTATTACCTTTCAGATGATTGTTGGCAATCGTGTGGCGATCTTGAGGGAGCCATGTGGGCTCCTGAGCCAACAGACGCTCCTATCTGTAACCCAGACGATTTTGAGCCAAACGACTTCTTTGAGTCTGAGGACACGTGGACAAACCTTAACGATGATTGGTGTGGAAGTTGTACGAGTTCATCGGGTTACACATTTGAACTCGAGGTCTGTCAGGGAGACATAGATATTTATGAGATTGAGGTTGGCTATGGTGGCGAGATTGATATTAAAATCATAAGAAACCAACCAGCGTCCGGAGGGGGCATACTTACAATGTGGGACCTAAGTCTTACAGAGTATGCGCTAGATGATCTGTATACAGAAGCCGAGGGAGACACTCTCCACATCTCCTATCAACATTTGGCGGGAGACCACACCGGTCCAAAAGAACCAACCAGAATTGTCTGGTCTATTGAGGGTGAAAACTCCCAGTCTTATTTTGACTATCAGATGATCATTACCTATAGTCCGCCAGAGCCCTATGAGTATGTGATCTACAATTCGGCCGATGGCTCCGTTGTAGAGGACTCTGTCTATGGCTATAACTATACGCAGTGGCCACTGGTAAATGGTACAGAGTATAGCTACTATGCTGTCTCGATCAATGGAGACCGTCTCGTATCTGACCACACGGACACGGTTAGTGCGAGCCCAAGAGCTGACCAGCTCTTTCCACCAGCTGATCTAGTTGGTGAGGCCTGGCTTGAGTCTGTAAACCTAGATTGGGTTTCACCTCCTGCACTAGATCCGGGTAATGTGATCCAGTCTGCCTATGAGATAGACATGATCCCATTTGTTGCGACAGGAAACACGGCAAACGGCTTTGAGAACAATTATGATAATTGTTCTGACAACAGTGATTCGCCGGATGTGGTTTATAAGTACACGCCTACGGACAGTATGCTTATTGATATCAGTACCTGCCTGTCTCTGTTTGACACAAAGGTCTATGTCTTTGAAAATACCACAAACACAATGATATCCTGTAATGAGGATGCTGGCTTCTATGACTACTATGAGTGTGGATACTACACCTCATATGCAGACACGGTAGCGATGAATCCTGGTAACGATTATTATATTGTTGTAGATGGTTGGGGCGGAGATGCCGGCTTCTATACCCTAGAGGTGTTCGCGCATGGTGATACGAACTATACTGAGGGCTGGGACTATAATATGGTCTCGGTTGATCCAAATCACGATCCCGAGCAGAAAGCCCTGGCGGTTGAGGAAAACCTTAATAATCTAGATATGCCAAGTAGCTCACGAGAGTTTATTGACTATCAGGTTCTTAGAGAGAACAGTGGTGTTTGGGATGTTATCGCAAACACATCTGAGGAGATGTACTCAGACGGCAATCTTGCAACGGGTACAGGTGAAACCTATTCCTATAGGGTAAAAGCTGTTTACGACGGAGGAATTTCAGATCCTACGGAAACAGTAACCGTAACACCTTTTGCTCCGATTGTTATCCCAACGCCAGTGGACTTTACGGCCAGTGTTAATGGCTGGATTGTTGAGCTGGACTGGGACATGCCAGATGTTGGCGGTGGCGACCTTGCCTATTCTGAGAACTTTGACGATGGAACCCTGGGGACGATGACCTCAGAAGACCTGACCCCTGATGGTGGTCCTGTTTGGGTTGCTGGAACAACAGAGGATGCAACCTCAACATACTGGTCTCCACCAGATCATGGGTCGTATGCATTCTATAATGATGATTCTCATGAGTATAATTATACCTACACAGACGCAAGACTAACCTCGGCACAGGTAGATCTCGGCAGCTTTACTGAAGCCGAAATAGCCGGACTGTCTCTCGTTGGTGATCTGTATTTCACACAGCCTTCGGGCCCTTGTGCGGATGAAGGCACCTATGCAGAAGAGCTTGAGCTTATGGTGCAAGTTGATGGCGGAGACTGGCTGTCTAGGGGACTAATCAACTCGACCGCAGGTTGGGACCTGATAGAGATTCCTCTTGGGCTTCCTGGAACCGCAAACTCGGCCAAGATTGGGCTAAGGTATTCAGACTGTGGTGGTAACTGGGGCTATGGTGTTGCCGTAGATAACTTCGCGGTTATGATTCCACCAGAGCTGGATCTGGTTGGATACAATCTTTATAAGGATGGTGAAATGATGGCAGACAGCCTGGCTGACGAAGGATTCATGGATGTTGTTGATGCAGAGGGAACGTACACCTATGAGGTTACGACCCTATTAACAATGTACGGTGAGTCCGCACTAGCGGGTCCAGCTGAGGTAACTGTTACGGCCCCTGCTCCTATGATGAACCCTCCAAGAAACCTAAGCGTTATGCCCGATGGTTTGGCCGCTGATCTTGAGTGGGATCCGCCTGCAGGTGGTGACCAGTGGATCGGCCATGATAACGGTATGATCGGAAACGCACTAGGAGGAGAAGATGCCTTTGACTTTCAGGTAGCCACGCGATTCCCTGCTCAAGATCTTATTGATTTTCAGGGGAAGGAGCTGCAAGAGATACAGTTTATGGGTGGTTCAAACGTTAGCGCATCATCCTATTATATTCAGGTATACGCTTTTGCACCTGGTGGGATGGTTGATAGCACAACAATGATCTATCAGTCTGAAATCTTACCGGGCTCTGATTTAGAAGAGCTACAATGGAATTATCACGAACTAGAAGAGCCTATTCCTATGGTCCTTGGAGCTGAAATGTGGATCGCACTGAGGTGTATATCTAATGGCGCCGATGGAGGAACATATCCTGCGATAGTTGATAATGGTGAGACCCACAACGGTCTCGGGAACATGATCAACGGATTTGGCAGTGACGGATGGGTCTCGCTTCAGGATGTATTTGGACTTGCGGGGAACTGGATGATTCGCGGTTTTGTCTCGTGGCCAATTACGAATGTTATATCCAACACTAGTTTTGAGGGTTGGCACCCTGATCCAGCTGGAGGATGGCAGCATTTTCCAAACGAATTTAATCGGATGGGATCTGATGGAGTACCATATGGGAATATGTTTGTAGACCCCGATGGTGCCGGTATCTATGGATCACCTGATGGATCAGTTCTTGAGGTTTATGATGGTGGACACGCTCTTAAGATGTGGGGAATGTATGCCGGTGGAGAAAACATGTGGGGATCTGTCTATCAGACCTTTACCGCTGAAGAGCTTGGTGGTGCAGGTGCTGAGTTCGACGTATCAGCCTATATGATGTCTCACCTACATGATTGGATCGGACAGGGAACAAATAGCGCGACTGTGTTTGCTTCTTATTGGGAAGGTCCTTATGGTTATACCTATATGGGAGCTGATTATTCTGAACCATTTGATGGTACATTTGCAGGAAGCGAGTGGCACCATGTGGGGACGATGATAGCGATACCAGAGGGTGCAACCTATGTGAACATTGGTATAGAGTTTTTCCAGCCAAATAATGATCAGCACGGATCTATCTATTTCGATAGTTTTGTTGCTGCTCCTTATAATCCGGCCATAGAGGGCTCTGTTCAGCCTGTAGCACTAACTGAGATTTCCAGAAAGAGAACCGAGGGTATCTTTAGAGACCAGGGTAGACCAATGATGCTGTTCGAGGAGTATATCCCTGAGAATAGCTACAGAGACGCCGCATTCGATTTCCTAGGATATAGGGTATATCGTGACGGTGCTGCGCTTGATACTTTAGGTATGGGTGAGCACTGGTACTATGATGTAGTTGGTGAGTCTGGTCCTGTTGAATATCATGTTAGCGCGGTCTATGAGGAAGATGGTACCGGAACGATCAGTGAGACGAACTCAGAGATGGTTACGGTAGATCTGCAAAATGCAGCCCCAACGGCAGTGAATCTGATTGCACCTGAGAATGAAACAGTGATCACGCTTACAGCGGCCAATGTTTCTAACACAGACTTAGGAGTTTTCTGGTCTAACTCTAGTGATGCAGATGGTGAGCAGGTAGAATACACACTAGAGCTATGTGTTGCAGAGTTTGATGATTGTCTGGACTCAACAATGACAGGCACAAACCTGTTTATTCCTTATGAGGATTTGTATGCCTGGATTGCAGACTCAGTTAATGCTGATGGTAGCCCGGCTCTTACTATGTTGAACATAACCTGGAACGTGTGGGCGTCAGATGCGTGGGTGGATGTTTCTTCTGCTAACGGACCATTTAGCCTTACGGTAGACGCTGGCTGGATGCTAAGCACGGAGGAAGAGATGCTTCCTGAGGTGTTTGCACTGCACAATAACTATCCGAATCCGTTTAACCCAATTACAAATATCAGGTATGATATTCCAGAGGTTAGCGATGTTAGGATAGATATTTATAACATTAATGGGCAGAGAGTACGCACCCTGGTGTCTAGAGAACATCAGCCGGGTAGATATAAGATACAGTGGAACGCTACGAATGAGTTTGGTTCATCAGTGGCCTCAGGTATGTATATCTATAAGATACATGCGAAAGATTTTGTTTCTGTAAAGAAACTGTTACTGATGAAGTAATATATTCTTTCGACCTAGTTTCTTAATAAATAAGGGGCCTTTTTTGGCCCCTTATTTATTTATACTTGATTAGGATTTATCGGTAAAATTGAATAAGTAAATTTATTCTCTTATATATAAATAGGAGTCAATTATGCAAAAAAACAGTCTAAATAAAGTTATTCTTATTGGAAACCTTGGACAAGATCCTGAGGCTAGATTTACACCACAGGGTACGGCAGTGACCAACCTGAGTGTTGCAACCAATGAATCATGGAAAGATCAAAGCGGAGAGACCCAAGACAGGACAGAGTGGCACAGGGTGGTCATGTATGGCCGCATGGCGGAGACAGCAAGCGAGTACATGAAAAAAGGCCAAATGGTATACGTAGAGGGCCGTTTACATACGAGAGAGTGGGAAGATAAAAACCAGATCAAACGTCGTACGACAGAGATCAGTTGTGACAACTTCACCATGCTTGGCAAAAGGGCAGATAACACTGGCGCTGATCGCGCGGCTCCGGATGCTGCTCCAAATCCAAAATCTGATTCTGGATCGGATGACGATCTTCCCTTTTAAGAGTAAATAGTAGAGCCCACATATAACAAGGTGATCTATGGAAAACATCGGGATTCCAAAGGCTATTAAACCTCGTCCGTACTGGGTACAATATATTTCTGCCTATATTGTATTTTTCTTAGGGCTCTTTGTGGGCAAGATCAAGGTCCAGGGCAGGTGGAACATTCCAAAAGAGGGGCCAATCGTATTAGCCTCGAATCATTTTGCTTATTTTGACCCATTCTTACTGGTCTATGCGATACACCGACCGATTGATTTTATTATGCAAAAAGAGCTTGGGATAGAGCCTTACTTTTTGTTTGCGCCAATGATATACGGTGCGATCTTAACAGACAGAAACAAGGTCGGGCCGTCCATAGTTAAGCAATCATTAAACACGATAAAAAACGGTAAAATTCTCGGGATTTTCCCAGAAGGGGGTATCACAAGCACAGTATTAACCGAGGCAAAACCAGGAGCGGTCTTTCTTGCCTCTATGGCAAAGGCGACGGTGCTTCCGGTATCGGTCCGCGGCGCCAGCAATGCCTGGGATAATATTTTTAGAGGCGTACGATCTAGGATTCATATCAATATCGGAAAACCTTTTGGGCCGTTTGATGTTAAAGGGTCTAAAGAGGAAAAATCAAAAAAGCTGGAAACAGCCAGCAGGGAGTTAATGTGTAGAATCGCTGCCCTTCTTCCAGACGAAAAACACGGTGAGTTTTCTGGTGACCCAAGTATCCCTGTTTATCAAAAAGAAAACGGGCTGCAAACCATTTAGTAATAGAACACTACTTATTTATAATCAGACAATATGCTGCTGATACAGCAGGTTAGTTTCTTCGCAAATGGAATATGTAAAAACTCATTGGGGCCGTGCGCATTAGACTTGGGACCAAGTACTCCTGTAATCACAAACTGGGCCTCTGGAAATTGCTCGCCCAACATTGCCATGAATGGAATAGTTCCCCCCTCACCAATCGAACAAGGTGGCTGCTCAAAATATTGATTAGATGCTTTTTCAATAGCGTCCAAGAGCCATGGTTTTGTCTCTGGCGCGTTCCACCCATCAGCCGCCTCTTCAAAATCTAGTTCCACCGTTGCATCATAGGGGATATTTTCATTTAGGCCTTTTTCAATCGCTGACTTGGCCTCTTGTGCATCCACCATCGGCGGGATACGCATCGACAGTTGCAGGGTTGTATACGGGCGAAGCACGTTTCCTGCGTTGGCAGTTGGGGGGAGGCCGTCGGAGCCAACAATAGATAGTGCTGGCTTCCAGGTTCTTCGTAAAACACCTTCTACCTTATCATCTGTTGATGGTTTCATTTTATTTTTCCAGGGAAATTCTTTTACTACTTCATCGCCCAAGATAGAGACCAGTGTTTGTGTCTCTTTAATCCTATGTTCAGGTATTTCTGTGTGTAATTTGTCTAATAGAATCTCACCCGTGGTTTCATCTTCTATTTTTGACAATAATTGTCTGGCTATTCTAAAGGATGATGGAACGTGGCCACTGGCTCCTCCTGAGTGAACACCTTCGCTAAGTACCCCTACTTTCATTGAAAGCCCGATCAGCCCTCGTAATGATGTTGTCGTCCAAAACCTGTTATAGTCTCCGGCACCAGAGTCTAGACAGATAACCAGGTCTGGGGTACCAATTTTATCTGAACAAAGTCCCATGTAGTGCGGAAGGTCCGGGGAACCACTTTCTTCAGAAAACTCAATTAAAACCAAGATTCTCGGGTGGTCTAAACCCTGATCTTTTATCGCACGAATACTTGATATAGAGGCAAACAGTGCATATCCGTCATCGGCTCCTCCGCGGCCATAGAGTTTATCGTTTTTAATGACTGGAGTCCATGGCCCCAGGCCATCTGCCCAGCCGTCCATCTCTGGTTGTTTGTCCAGGTGTCCATACATTAGAATGTTTCCATCTTTCGTTCCGGGAACGTCAATCATAATAATTGGGGTTCTCCCGGGCGTTCTTTCGATGGTCACGGTTGACCCGTCTGGCTTATTTTCGTTTGCCCAGTCTACCGCAAGGTTTAAGACCCTATCCATGTGACCATGTTTTTCCCACTCGGGGTCGAAAGATGGTGACTTGTTTGGTATCTTTATATACTCAGTAAGTACTGGAATAATTTTCTCATCCCAAAATGTGTTTACAGTATTAAACAATAATTTATGATTCATCATACTCCCTATTTTAATAAAAGAATTTTCTGTTTGTTTGAAACCCCGCCACTGGAAACAACTAAAAAATATGTTCCAGAGGGGACCTCGTTCCCATATTTGTTTTTACCGCTCCATGTAAAAGAGTGAGACCCCGGCCTAATCATTTCATTAAACAACTTTATAATAGAGTGACCGTTGGTGTTAAATATTTCTGCGACATAAATATTTGGTTTATCAATCTGGATTGGAATCTCAATGTTATTGTTAAATGGGTTTGGGTATGCTTTTCCTATGTTGAACTCATTTACAATAGACGGTTGTTCGGTTGAGGTTGTTACCTGTTCGAACGTTATTGACTCTATGTTAAAACCCGGCTGGACAATCTGAATCCTTAAAAATATTTCGGTTTCGCTTATTTCTACAGGGGGCAAGAGAACATCTTCCCAGTTGTACCACCCGCCTGTTGATGGCACATTAACGACGCCAACATTTTGACCATTTAATTGTGCAAAAAATATTCCCCCGCTGTTTTGGGCTGAGACACTAATTTTAAGATCATAGGTCCCGGTTTGTACACTTTCAATCGTATAGCCTAGCCACTCACCGGCCTCTGTCCACCCGATATTATACGGGTGCCCATTGGGGTTGTTGTTTTCTTCTATGTCTACGCCATCGTTTCGATATGACCATCCATCATTATAGCCGCCGTCACCATTATTATAATAGTCGCTGTCGGTATAGGACACGCCCCATGTTCCTATGTCATACTCTACCGCAGGGATGGTGCCGGGGATAGAATGGGGACGATATGGTTTTGATATAGATCCATACTCAGGATCGGTTAGCGAGGCGATTACCCCTGGCCTGGTAATACAGTTTTCAATTTTTAAACTGTTCGTAAAAATTAATAGGGCGGCCTCGGCATATGCGCTTGAAGGCTGAGATCCGCTACCGCTCCAGTAGTCAATAAGTGTTTGATACTGTGGCTGAACAACTACAGAAAAGGGGCTGGTAATTTTTTCGACCTTTTTGTGAGTCCAAAAATTCCAGCCGATATTGTTGTCTTCAAGAAGGTTAAAAAC
>ENA-UPTF01002168-UPTF01002168.1-marine-metagenome-genome-assembly--contig:-NODE-2168-length-11541-cov-2.487264_pt1 | contig 11541 bp, 10 predicted proteins | sample MGYA00238166_ERZ767019 | MGnify/ENA primary metagenome ERZ767019 (study PRJEB28930, sample SAMN06266391) | marine metagenome | isolation source: Sea water from 250 m depth | place: Atlantic Ocean... | reverse complement strand
CGCCAGATAAAAGGTATTGATGTTTTTTTTGTTTTATATTGCCAAATCTTAAAGAATCTAATATTGCTATAGGTCTTGCACCCATTGTAAAAACATCTCTTAAAATCCCACCAACGCCTGTAGCAGCGCCTTGGAAAGGCTCTAAGTAAGAAGGATGATTATGACTCTCAATTTTAAAAACTATCGTATCATTATCACCTATATCTACAATTCCTGCGTTTTCACCAGGACCGCAGATTACTATTTTAGATTTAGTTGGTAATTTTTTCAGCCATTTTTTTGAAGACTTATAACTACAATGTTCACTCCACATAACTGAATAAATTCCAAGTTCAAGTAAATTTGGCTCTCTTTTAAGAATTTTTGTTATTTCTTTGTATTCAACTTTATTTAAATTATGAATTTTTAGTAGTTCGTTTAAATTATTTAATTTATCCAATTTAATTTATGCTTTCAAAAATGCTTCTAAAAAACCTAATACCATTCTCTCCACCTAAAATTTCTTCTGAACAACGTTCAGGATGAGGCATCATACCTAAAACATTTCCTTCTGAGTTGATTATTCCAGCAATGTTGTTGATTGATCCATTTGGATTGGTTTGGTCATTAATTTCACCATTTTCAGAACAGTATCTAAATAGAATTCTGTTATTATCTTCAAGTTCTTTCAAAGTATCTGGTTCTGCAAAATAATTTCCCTCTCCATGAGAAATAGGAATGTTTAATATGTCATTTTCATTGCACTCGTTAGTGAATATTGAGTTTGAATTTTGTACTTTCAGATATGTTGTAGTACATCTGAATTCCAAAACATCATTTGGTAATAAAATTCCAGGCAAAAGTTTTGCTTCGCATAATATTTGAAATCCATTACATATGCCAATTATAGGTTTTCCTTTTTTAGCGAAATTTATTATTTCTTTCATAATTGGAGAAAATCTTGCAATTGCCCCTGGTCTAAGATAGTCACCGTATGAAAATCCTCCAGGTAAAACTAAGCAGTCAAGATCATCAACATTAGTTTCTTTGTGCCATATATATCTAGCTTCATTATTTAAAATATTATTTATTGCATAATAACAATCTTTATCACTCCAAGTTCCAGGGAAGATTATTATTCCAAATTTCTTTTTTTGCATATTATTAACTCAATAATTCGGTAACAACTTTATTAACAATTTTACCCTCGGCTTTTCCTGCAAGTTTTTTCATAAGAATTGGCATTACTTTGCCAAGATCTTTTACAGATTCAGCACCTACTTCATCAATTGTTTGCTGTGCAAGGTTTTTTATTTGACTCTCGTCAATTTGAGCAGGTAAAAATTGTTCTATAATTTTTAATTCTTGAGCTTCTTTGTTAATTAAGTCTTCTCGAGATCCTAATTTGAATGCTTCTATACTATCTTTTCTTTGTTGAGCTTGTTTGATCATGAGTTTAATTACCATATTATTATCTAATTCTTTGCCGAGCTTTATTTCTTCATTGTGAATAGCTGAAAGGATAAATCTGTAAACGGATTTTTTTAAATTATCTTGCGATTTGATAGCTTTTTTCAGATCGTCTTTTATGAAATTTATAATTTGGTCCAAAATCTTCCTCTCAGGTATGGTTCATGAAAAGTATATAATTTCTAAAATTTGTGTCAAGTATAACTTAAAGATAATCTATTGCAGATTGTATTCTTTTAATTGATTCTTTTTTTCCAAGTATATATAAACAATCAAATATTGGAGGACTGATTTTTTGATTTGTAATTACTATTCTTAAAGTTCCTAATAAATGCTTGGGTTTAACTCCAAGAGTAGTCATTAATGATTTCAAAGTAGATTCTATATTTTCTGTTGTAAATTCTTGAATTTCATTTAAAGAATTAATTGAGTTGGTAAGAATACTTTGACATTGATCAGGAGTATCACACATAACTTGTATTTCTGATTTAGATTCAAAGATAGGTTCTTGATATAAAAATTCAGTTAACATAATTGCATCGTTGAGAGTTTTGCATCTTTGTTTAATCATTACAGAAATATCATTTATGTCGTAACTTTGAATTGCTTTAAATTTATTACTATTTAAAAATTGTTTGAAATAATTGTTAATTTCTTTCCCGAAATTTTCATGTGTTAAATTAAGAATATATTGCCCGTTGAACCAGTCTAATTTTTCTTTGTTAAAAATAGCTGGAGATTTAGAAATTTTACTTATATCAAATACTTTAATTAATTCATTTATACTAAACATTTCTGTTTTGTCATCTAAAGCCCATCCTAGTAATACAAGAAAATTAAACATCGCTGTATTTAAATAACCGGCTTGCTTAAATTCTTCTACAGATGTTGCTCCATGTCTTTTACTTAGTTTAGTCTTGTCTGAGGCTAGTATCATTGGCAAATGCACAAATATTGGCATTTGCCAATTTAATGAATTGTAAATGTTGACATGTTTAGGGAAACTGGGGAGCCATTCTTCTGCTCTCATTACATGTGAAATATTCATTAAATAATCATCAATAACATTAGCAAAATGATAAGTTGGATATCCATCTGATTTTATAATTATAAAATCATCCATTTCTTTATTGTCAAATACAATTTCTCCCCTTATGCTATCTAAGCATTTTGTTATCCCTTTTTGAGGGCTTTTAAACCTAATTACATAGGGTTCAGATTTAGATCTTTCTTCAGATAGTTTTGGATCGTAATCTCTGTATCTATTGTCATATCTAGTGATTTTCCCAGACTTTTTTTGTTCTTCTCTTAATTTGTTTAATTCTTCTTGAGTTGCAAAGCATCTATAAGCATTTTCTTCTTCTAAAAGTTGTTCGGCATATTTTGAATAAATTTCTAATCTTTCAGATTGTATATATATTTCATCCCAATCTAATCCAAACCATTTTAATGAGTCCTTCTGTTTTTGAATACCATTTTCTACTAATCTTGCCTGATCAGTATCTTCAATTCTGACTAAAAATTTCCCATTGTTATTTTTTGCAAATAACCAATTAAATATTGCGCTTCTGATATTTCCAATGTGCGGATCCCCTGTAGGGCTGGGTGCATATCTTACTCTAACTTCTTTCATATTTAATAATTTGTATGTTTGTAATATTAATTTGTATCAGTTGTTTAAATAAAATTCAATGAATTCTTTCATATCTTTTTCCGGTTCACTCTGTACTGTAATATTATTTTTTTTATTGTCTTTGAAATTTAATTTGTACGCGTGTAACATCTGCCTGTTTACATATTTTGATTTTTTACCATAAACATTATCCCCAATTATAGGATGTCCAATTGCGTTTAAATGTACTCTTATTTGATGTGTTCTTCCAGTAAGTAAAGTTATGTTTAATAATGACATATTATTTTTAGATTTTAATATTTCATATTCGGTTAAAGCATGTCGCCCTTCTTTTTTTATACTCATTTTTTTTCTGTTAAGTTTATTCCTCCCTATTGGAGCATCTATTATTGCCTTAGATGAATGAGGTATTCCTTGAACAATTGCCATATATTGCTTTTTTATCATCCGTTCTTTTTGGATTTTTGTTAAATAATTATAAGTAGACTCATTTTTTGCTATGATAAGTAATCCAGATGTATTTTTATCTAGTCTGTGAACTAGCCATGGTTTTGGTTTTCCTAAATAAGGTTCAAATTTAATTTTCATCCCTATTAAAGCGTTAATTATAGTATCGTTTTGATGCCCTTTTGAAGGATGTACAACTATTCCTGATGGTTTGTTAATAATTATCAAATCTCTATTTTCATATTTAATATCTAAAGATTGATTTAAGGGCTGTAAATCCGTTGATTCTAATTTGGGTAAAATAATGCTGATTTTGTCTTTTAATTCTATTTTTGTAGATGGCTTGATAATTTTATCGTTAATTTTTATATTGCTAGATTCTATTAATTTTTTTATTTGTGATCGTGTGAAATTTTCAAATTTTTCTTTTATAAATGTGTCAGCCCTTTTGAGAGTGTCTTTGGTGGTAACTTTATACGTTAATAAATTTTTTTCACTCATTCTTTTTATTTCTTTTAAATATAAGATCAATTATTAAAAGTGCTAATCCAATAGATATAGATGAGTCTGCAATATTAAATAATGGCCACCAACCGACACCTATAAAATCAATTACACCATTCATTGTAAATCTATCAATTAAATTTCCAATAGCACCAGCTATCTGCATGGAAAATGCATATCTAAGAATTGTATTATTCTTATAATTATGCAGAAGAACAAATAATAAAATAACAGCAAAAGGGACGATGAATTTTAGTAATTCATTGAATCCTGTTAAAAAACTAAAAGCAGCCCCGGTATTTAAGACATATTTAATTTTGAAAAAAGCGAAATTAAATATAGTAGTATTTATAGGATAAGATGCAACATATATCTTGGTAAGTTGATCTAAAATTATGATGGTTATAATGGTGATAATTATCGAAGGTAAATGTTTAGTATAAATCCCCATATTATTTAATATTAAACATTTTGGACATTATACTTTTTATTGTATTAGTTTCGAATGTTGTTGGCACTGTTAAAAATCTTTCCATTGGAATGCCATTTAATATTTTATCCAGATTATTGGAACTTATATCACAATCATCTAAATAAATATTTAATTTGCAATTTGTTATCATTTCTTTTAATTTTAAAATTAATGAATCTATATTTGTTACCTTGCATGTGCTTAATAACAAATTTTGCTTTGAAGTTGATAATTTATCAAATATGAATGGGAGAAAATAAGGAAGGCTAATACAAACTGCCTGTCCATGGGTTGTTTTCCAATTTAAAGTTAATGGTGTGCCAATTGCATGGCATAGATTAGGTCTTGAATTTGAATACCCAATCCCGGATATTGTTGCTCCTAAAGCACATTCAGAACGAGAATGAGAGTCAGCGTTGTTAACTGAATTTTCAAGATCGTTAAAAAATATTTCAATTGATTTTAAAGCATATAAATCTGTTATTGGATTGGATTCAGTTGACCAATATGATTCAAATGAACTTGTTAAAGCATCCCATCCACTATTAGCAGCTAGATTTGATGACATTGTTTGAGTAAGTTTTGGATCTATAACAGCTATTTCAGGAAACATTAGTTCGTTATTTAGTCCTGCACTGGAACTTTTATCCCAATCCCATATTGTTGCAAATTTTGTGACTTCACTACTGCTGCCTGATGTGGTTGGTATGGCTATAAGAGGTAAACCTTTTTTAGCAACTTTTTTGGCTCCTGAACTATATTCCATCCAATCACCGTCATTTTGACTGAGTAAAGAAGCTGCTTTTGATGCATCCATTACACTGCCACCACCAGCTGCCAAAACAAGTTGTATTTTGTTTTTTTTGATAGTATCACTTAATAAAGTTACAGTTTCAGGAGAAGGATAAGGATCAATTTTGTCATAAATTTCTACATTTAATGAATTTAGATTGCTTATTGAATTATTAAAATATTCATTAGATTTTAGGTGATATTTACCTGTGACGATTAGAACATTTTTGATTAAGGGGAAATTTTCTTCAATTAATTTAGATAATTGTAGCAATACTGATTGCCCAAAATAGACTTTGGTAGGATGATGCCAATTTAACAATGGATTTTTATTTGACATAAATCAATTAATTCTCAATAAGTAATTTTTGAGGATCTTCTATAAATTCTTTGATTCTGACCAGGAATTGAACAGCCTCTCCTCCGTCTACTATTCTGTGATCATATGTTAATGCTAAATACATGATTGGTCTTATAACAATTTCATCATTAATTACAACAGGTTTCTTTTTTATTGTATGCATTCCAAGAATGCCTACTTGTGGGGGATTTAGAATTGGAGTTGAGATCATAGATCCAAAAACTCCTCCATTGGTAATAGTAAAAGTTCCGCCTGTTAAATCATCAATAGTAAGTGATTTGGTTTTAGTTTTGGTAACCATTTCAACGATTGATTTTTCAATTTGGGAAAAGGATAAGGTATTAGCATTTTTTAATACTGGAACAACTAATCCTTCATCAGACGCCACTGCAATCCCTACATGATAGTAGTTTTTCAATATTATTTCTGTTTCTCGCATTTCAGAATTTAGATTTGGGAAGTCTATTAATGCTTGTACAACTGATTTAACAAAAAATGACATAAATCCAAGCCCGACACCTTTTTCTTCTTTAAATGAATCCTTATATTTTGTTCTGATGGCCATTATTTCTGACATGTCAACTTCGTTATACGTTGTTGTCATTACTGTATTGAGATGAGCATCTGTCAGTCTTTTGGCAATAGTTTCCCTTCTTTTAGTAATTCTTTTTTTTGTTTCTAATGATTCTTGTGGAATAGGTGAATCATTCTTTGAAGTACTCAATGGAGTATTTTTATTTATCTCTGCATTGATATCATCGATAGTAATTTTGCCAGCTCTGCCTGATCCGTTAATAGAATCTACATTTATGGAATGTTTATCAGCTAGATTTTTAGCGACAGGAGTAATATTCACATCTTTTTCTTCTTGATTTTCTGTTTGTGTACTATCTGGAAGTTCTGGTTCTTTTTTGGAATCGGTTATATTTTCTTGGGTTTGTATTTTTCCTGCTAATTCAGTATTTATGGTGCCAAGAACAGTTCCTACATTTACAATTTCTCCCTCTGAGATATTAACTGTTTCAAGAGTTCCTGTTGCTGGAGCTGTAACTTCAAGGTTCACTTTTTCTGTTTCTAATTCTAGAATTGTTTCTCCAGCCTCTATTTGATCTCCCTCATTTTTTACCCAAGCACCTACAGTGGCTTCAACTATGGATTCTCCCATTTCTGGAACTTTAATTTCTATTGCCAAATTTTACCTCTTACTTAATATCATTAAATAGTTTCGCAATTGTTTCAGTTTGGAGCTTATGCAAATCTGAAGTTCCAACTGATGTACTTGCTCTTTGCACTGATCCACAATATTCTAATTCAAAATCATTGGATAATGAAGCTTTATCAAGTTGATTTGATACAAATTGCCAAGCTCCTCTGTTTTTTGGTTCTTCTTGTATCCAAATAATTCTATTAATATCTTTATATTTTTTTAGGAAATTAATTATTTCATTTTTGGGGAATGGGTAAAGTTCTTCTATAGAAATTATGGCGCTATTTGTGGATAACGAATTTAATTCATCATCTAATAAATCGATTATAATTTTACCTGAACAAAGTAATAAATTATTTATTTTATTATTACTTTTAGGTAAATAAGTAATAATTTTTTTGAAATTATCTTCTGTAAATTCATTTATTTCTGATGCCGCAAATGGGTGCCGAAGTAAACTTTTGGGAGTCATTATTATCATAGGGGTTTTATTTAATGATTCCTTGGCTTGCATTCTCAGAGCATGGAAATATTGCACTGATTTTGTTGGGTATATTACTCTTAGGTTTGAGTCAGCGCAAAGACTTAGATATCTTTCTAGATGAGCACTAGAATGATTTGGCCCTTGTCCTTCATATCCATGTGGTAATAGCATTGTTAATGAAGATTTAATTCCCCATTTTGAATACCCTGATGAAATATATTCGTCAATTATACTTTGAGCATTATTAACAAAATCTCCAAATTGTGCTTCCCATAAAACTAATGAATTATTTGAGTCTAATAATGTGTACCCATATTCAAAAGCTAAAGTAGCCATTTCTGTTAATGGGCTATTTTTTATCATGATTTTTGGTTGTTCAGTATATAAATTATTCAGAGGAATAAATTTATTTCCATTATTTATATCGTGTAAAACAGCATGTCTTTGGCTGAATGTTCCTCTCTCTGTGTCTTGTCCTGTCAATCTGATGTTTTTCCCATCTTTGATTATACTGCCTAATGCTAATAATTCTGCGTGACTCCAATCTAGTTTAGATTTAGTTTCCGTGATGTTTTGTTTTCTTTCCAAAATCCTTTTCAGTCTACTGTTAATGGTGAAATCAGAAGGGTATTCAAAAATCTTTTTATTTAAATCAGTGAACGTATTTAAGTTTATGTTAGTAGGTGTATTTTCATAATCATTTGATATTTCTTTGTTTAATTTAATTAAATCAAGATGTTTTTTTGATATTTTTCCATTGTTAGGATTTTCTAATTCTGCTTCAAGAATTTGATCCCATTTTTCTGTGTATTGATTTGTTAGTTTTTCAATACCATTACCATGAATATTGATTAATTTGTTTTTGTAAATTTCTTTTAGGTGAGGGTGGTTTGATATTTTTTTGTACATTAATGGTTGGGTGAATGACGGTTCGTCTCCTTCATTATGTCCGTGTCTTCTGTAACCTACCAAATCTATTAAAATATCTTTTTGGAAAGTCATTTTATACTGGTAAGCTAAGTTTGCTACGTTAATACATGATTCCACATCATCTGCATTAACATGTATTATAGGTATGTTGTATGCTTTAGCTATATCTGTGCAGTATCCATTTGATTTTGTTTCATCTGGATTGGTTGTAAATCCTATTTGGTTATTTACAACTATATGTATAGTCCCACCAATGTCATATGGTTTTAAGTTTTTCATGTTGAAAAGTTCAGATACTATCCCTTGCCCTGAGAAACTAGCATCTCCATGAGTTATGATACTCATTGATTTATTAATAGCATTATTTTTAATTATATTTTCTTGTATAGATTTCAAATACCCATTAACAACAGGGCTTGCAAGTTCAAGATGGCTAGGATTATCTAATAATTCTATTTTAAGATTCTTATGAGATATTTTTGATCCATAATGATATAACACATCTTGCATCCATCCACCGTAAGGGTCATTGTTTGTGTTAGTTACTTTACCTGCTTTTAAGTAACTGAATACCTCTGAGTATGGCAATTTAAATAGTGTGGCCATAACACTTATTCTACCTCTGTGTTGCATGCCTAAAGTTATATATTCTTTTTTATCTTTTTCGCTTAGCTCAATAAATTTATCAATCATAGGTATTAAGGAATCTTCTCCTTGAATTGAAAACCATTTTTTAGCAGGAAAATGTTTCGATAAAAATTCTTCAAAAGTATCAATTTCAGTAATTCTATCTAATAGGTTTATTTGTTGATCATAGGATTGTTGGGTGTTATTTGGATTTTCTATATTATCTATAAGCCAATTAATTTCATCTTGATTTTCAAGGTGATAGAATTCATATCCTATATTTGATGTATACAAATCTTTTATTTTTTTTGTCCCACCATTTACATTTATATCTGGAGTTGTATGAATTGATAGAGGATCTAATTGTGCATATTTATGACCATTTTTACGTAAGTTTTCAATTTCTAGTATGTCATCATTTGATTTAACTATTTTAGTTGTATCGTTGGATGTGTTTTTTTCAGTGTTGAGATTGGAAAGAATATTTTTAAATTCATCTGATTCAAAAAAATCAACTAAATCTAGTCCTACACTATCAGGGTCCGTTAGATAATCTTCATAAAGACCTATAATGTAAGCTGAGTTTAAATCTCCAAATTGATAGTTTTTGTACATTATTATTTATATTAACTTTATTTCAGAATTACTGAAGTATGAGTATTATCGATTATAGTTATATATTTTTCAATAATATAAATAAACTTAATAATTTAAGGTTGAAGAGAAATTTCACTTAGTAGTTTTTTAGTAGATATAACATGCTTGTTAATTTTTAATTCTTCTGGGTCTAATCCTAATGCAAGTCCCACTAATTGCGGTACATGTATAATCGGAAGATCAATTTCTCTTTCCATCATCCAGGCTGCTCTATCTTGATATTGATCCAAATTCAAATGACATAACGGACAGGGTGTAACCATTGCAGCAGCTCCAAGATCTTTTGCAGTACTAGTATGATTTCCTACCATTTTTAAAGATGCTTTCTCATTTATTGTTACAATAGGGAATCCGCAGCATGCTGTTTTACCTGGGAAATCAACTACAGTTGCTCCAACCCATTCAGTTAAATCTTCTAAACATGTTTCTCTTTCAGGTTTTTCATAAAATTTTAACGCTTTACTTGGTCTTACCAAGTAGCAACCATAAAATGGAGCTAATCTTAAACCCTCTAATTGTCTTTTAACTAAAGATTTGAATTTTTTTTCACCTATTTCTTCAACAATTATCCATAAAAGATGCCTTGTTGGAGTTTTGCCAGTATATTCAAGTCCTTCCTCTGCCAATGTTTCATTGATTTCTGCTCTGTATTTTTTGTCTTCTAATCGGTATTCTGCTTGTGACATTACTCCTTGGCATGTACTACATATAGTTAGAATAGGGAGGTTTTGTTTCTCAGCTAAAGCTATATTTCTTGCATTTAATGTATCTCCAAGCAACTGATTTTTTTCTTGTAATACACCTGCACCTGTACATGATGCGGATTCTAAAGCTTTTTCATCAAGTTCTATACCTAAGATTTCAGATATTTTTACTGTAGAAGTATATAATTCAGGACAGGCTCCTCGCGAAACACAACCAGGGAAAAAAGCAAATTTCATTCTTTATCCTCCAATTTTTTGAATATCTTTTTAATTTCATCTTTATTTTTGCTGGAATGAGAAAGAAATGGTGGTCTTTTACCTGCTAATTGAGCACCGATAGCTATAGGTAATAATTTGACTAATTCAATTATATTAAATAAACCTTTAGTTCTTAAAATTAATAAAACTTCATTCAGAATTCCGTTACTTTTAATCAGATCAGTAAAAGATTTTGCATGTCTTGCACCATAATTTTTATCTATTTTATTTTCAATTGATTTTGATCTGATAGCCATTATTCGTTCCATGGGGTCTACATCTTTTGGACATACTTCTACACATTGCATACATCTTGTGCAATCCCATATCCCACCATCTTTTTCAAGATCTTGAAGTCTTTCAAATTGAGATCCATCTCTAGGGTCAGCTATAAATCTATAAGATTTTGCTAAAGCCGCAGGTCCAAGGAAATTACCTTTTACTTCAAGAACTGTGCAGTCTGACACACATGCGCCACACATGATACAATTCATCACTCCAACAAGGTGAACCATATCGTCATTAGGGGCAAGATATTCACCATCTGGGACTTCACCTTCTGGTTTCATATATGGATCAACTGCATTAAATTTATCCCAGAAAGGTTTGAAATCTGAAGCCAGGTCTGAAATCACAGGCATATTTCCTACAGGTTCAATTAATATTTTGTTATTTTTTTCCTAATTTTCAGTGTTGCGACTTTCTTTTTCTGCCTCCTTTTGTTTTCTAACTGTCTTTCTATCTGCTTTATCAACTGCATTTTTTATATCAATTTGTGAGCAAAGATTAGAAACTACGGGATCTTTGGGAGATAAGTTTGAAGAATTCCAATAATTTTTTTTTCTAATTGAAGTTATGGTATTTTTTGTACTTCCCACGAGTTTTACTATTTGTCCATCTGACAGCTGAGGGTAATTTTTTGTTAACCAAAGTACCGCTTCAGGTCTATCTTGCCTTTTTGACAAAGGTACGTACTTATTAGTTTTTTTTCCAGATTTTATATCTAAAACCTTTTT
>ENA-UPTF01002167-UPTF01002167.1-marine-metagenome-genome-assembly--contig:-NODE-2167-length-11545-cov-2.050052_pt1 | contig 11545 bp, 8 predicted proteins | sample MGYA00238166_ERZ767019 | MGnify/ENA primary metagenome ERZ767019 (study PRJEB28930, sample SAMN06266391) | marine metagenome | isolation source: Sea water from 250 m depth | place: Atlantic Ocean | study... | reverse complement strand
GAGCGTGTCAAAGTTTTTAATTCCTTGAAGTTCGTAATCTGGTAGTTCAATCTGAAAATGGGTTTCCAGTTGAGTCAGTAATTCCAGAACCTGTAGACTATTAATATCAAGTTTTTCGAAAAAGTCATCTTCAGGATTAAGTTGATCAAGTGGAATATGAAATTTCTTGGATGTTAGTTTAAGTAGCTGTTTCAGTGTTTCTTCAATAGTTGACATAAAAAACTACCCTTATAAAAATTAAAAATACTCAAATCAGGATTGGTAAAGTGTATTGGAATACTGAAACAAACTTAAAGATGTTACGATACCTACACTTAAGTCAACATATTTTTACCTAATCGAGAAAAAAATATGTTCTTGAACTAGAAGTTTTCTCAATTAATTATGGTAGATAGGGCTGTTTTTCTTTACTTGTTACAAATTTATGCAAGGCATTCTTTACTTCAGGACGACTGATTAATGAACAAAAGATTTTAATCTCCTCTTCAAGATCTTTCTGCGGAATTACTTTTGTAAATTGTTTAGCTCTACGAATAGTTTCTTGATCGAATTTGCTAGATTGTGATGCTATTGCTCTAGCCACTCTTAGAGCCTGTTTTGGAGCTACCACTTGGCTTATTAAACCTACTGATAAAGCTTTATTAGCGTTAATGCTCCTTCCAGTTAGCAAGAGGTCACGGATAAGGGCATTTCCAACATCTCTTTTAAGTCTGGGAATTCCACCAAAGCCAGGGATCAGGCCAAGTCGGAGTTCAGGAAAACAGAATCGAGCACTGCTGCCAGCAACAATTATATCGCAAGTAAGTGCTAGTTCAAATCCTCCGCCAAAAACCACACCGTGGACCGCAGCTATTGTTACTAACGGTAGTCCATCAATAATATTAAACACTTGGTGAATGCGCTCTAAAAAATCTTGTACTTCATAATTGCTGTCTACCTTAGTGCGTGATTGAAGGCCAAAGTAAAGTTCTCTTAAATCTGCGCCTGCACTAAATCCATTCTCTAGAGAGCTATGAATTATTAAAGCTCTACCTTGGGGAGCAAATATTTTGAGTTGTTTAATACACAATTCAAGTTCATTGAGTGTTAGCAGCCCAATTTCATTGCAAGGCTCTCTATGTAACCTTAACTCAAAAATTGCACCGTCAAAATTCAATGATAAGGTTTTTCCCTTGAATTTATTCATTTCTGTTTAATAGTTATTTTAACTTGGTATTTTGAAAACTGTTAAAGTCATTTTATATATAAATAAGAAGATTTTTTATCATTAATTTATTATGAATCTTCTTCCAGTGAACACTGATTTAGGGTTACTGGAAGATTTATTTTCTCAGGGTACAAAACCATTTTTGGCATCTTTTAGTTTTCGTCGTAAAGAGCTTTAATCTCAGATTGATAGTAATTTTCTACAGCGGATCTTCGTACTTTACCATTTGCTGCAAGAAGACCATTTTCAATGCTGAAAGGTTCTTCTGTAAGGTAGTATTTAATTATTTGTTGGTAATGGGGTAACTCTTGGTTAATCTTTTTAAGACCTTGTTCTACTAGCTCACGATTTAATTGACCAGTGATAATTGCTGCAAGGTACTTCTGAGAATTACCAACGACAAAAATCTGATCTGATTGAGGTAGTGCTGCTTCTAGCTTCCGTTCAAGGGGTTCGGGACTAATGTTATGTCCACTAGTGGTGATAATGATATTTTTCACTCGACCAACAATTTCCCAGTTTCCATTCTTATCTATCTCTCCTTGATCTCCAGTGTGGAACCAACCATTTTGAAGGACTTCATCAGTAGCTTCAGGACGGTTCCAGTAGCCTGGGAAGACATTAGGTCCGCGCACAAGAATTTCTTGGTTACTACTCAGAGTCATTTCAATCCCTGATATTGCAGGTCCTACTCTACCTGCTACTGTGTGATTGACGTTGTCCATTGTGCAAATTGCTGTAGTTTCAGTTAAACCATATACTTGCAGTACGGGAATACCAATCATTTGAAAAAAAAGCTGAGTTTCTTTTAATAAAGGGGCAGAACCACAAATCAAAGCTCTTAGATTTGGCCCTAATTTCTTTTTTATTTTTGAGAAAACTAATGAGCGTCCTAGTAACAACCAGATCGGATCCCATAGTTGCCATTTATTGTTTTGTTGACGAATCCATGCCGATTTTCCATGACGAAAAATCATATATCCAATTCCTCCTTGCTCTTGAATCTTATTGCTAACCCGAGTTTGAATCCGCTCTAGTAGGGCTGGAACATTCAACAAATAATGAGGCCGACTGACACTTAACTCTTGGGCAAGTTGATTTAGATCTGTTGAGAGCATGAGGCAATTATTTCGGTACAAACAAGTTAAAAGAAGAATCCATGAGCCAGCAAAGCAAAAAGGCAAGTAATGAAAGACTCTGTCATCACCTGTTTTAACAACATTTTCCATTAATTCTTCTAAACGAACAGTTGTTCGTTGGAGCATAAAGTTGATGTTACTATCACTTAACATGACTCCTTTAGGTTCTCCTGATGTTCCAGAGGTGTATATGATTGTAACTACTCTATCTTGAGTGAAGTTATTTTCATCATTGGTACGCTCTGTTATCTTTTGTTTACTATTAGACAGAGAATCTGGGTTATTGAAAGATTGGTCCTCTAATTTAGAAGATATTGTGAAAATCTCACTAAATCTAAGGATTTTAGGGGGAGTATCTAAAGAAGACGTGAGTGATTCACTAAAGGATTCATCTGCACAACAAAGTAAGGTTGGACTGCAGTCTCGCATCATACTAATGAGTTCGGATGATGCTTGTCGAGGGTAAAGTGGAACCACAATGCCACCCTCGGCCATTATGGCAAGATTGATGGCCACCCAATGGCTACTATTATTCCCAAGTAAAACACAACGGTTTCCTGGGAGAAGTCCAGCTAGCTTAATTTTTTTTCTAGCTTCATTTATCCAAGTTAACAATTGGAAATTTGTAACTGTTTTTAATTCGCTTTCTTCTACCTCTTGGAGGATTGGTTTTTCAGTTGATTTGGAAAGATTGCACAAGATTTTATTAAGAAAATTCATTATTTTCTCTGTTAATTCTCAGTCATTAAAGACGTATCAGCTCTACTTGAATTTGAACTTTCACTGGGGGCTTGGTTTTTGGGAGGCTTTTCTTTTGATTGGGGCTCAAATTTTTCAATTAACTGAACTAAATTTTTGTTAAGAGTTGGGAGATAATTTTCCCAAGATAACAGGCCTCGTTTTATAGGAAACTCTGGATAACGGTTAATCAAGTGTTGTTGGAAATAAACGCCCATTCGTGCCATAGATTTAAGATTGTTAACAACAGTTTGACTCAGATTGGATTGCATCTCCTCAGAATGTTGAAGCAATTTTGGGAGAAGTATTTCAAGTTTTGATTCTAGGTCTGGATCGTCAGCTTCTAGTAGGAAGTCAGGATGGCCTCTTTCTCTCATGAGATTCCGTAATCGCTCATCCATAGTGACACCAGCCGATGCAACACCAGCAGGCATACTTGTAACAACCCCATGATAACGAGATGAAAGTAAGAGATGACACCGTCGCAAAATACTAACTAATTCATGCATGTTATATTTGTCGGAGATAAACTGAGGCAGACCTCCCAGCTCTGCACTCATTAATTCACAGGTTTGACGGTCCAATGCTTCCATACCAATCAAAATAGGGAAAACATTATGTTTCTTTTGGAAGGTATGAATGCTACGGCACCAAGCTTTAAGATAACGCTGAAAAGCTAGTTGGGTTCGGCGGTTCTGTTCATGAAAATAGAGGGATCGATAATGACTTTCTTTGTACAATCCTAACAGGGAATGGGCCATCCATTTACTTAATGAAGGACGCACTGGCCACCAGAAAGGATTGATTGGGCAAAGGCCAAGGATTGGCTTTTGCCCGTCCCAGCCAACTTTTCTGAGTTGGTAATCTCCATATTCAGGCCCATGAGGTTCAAAAGTCCAGGCGGTGTCAGTTCCTAGTTCGGTTGGAACGCCTAAATCACCGAGGACTGCTTGAGACTCTTCATTACGTGTAATAATTAATGAATCAGAACAATAACGCTGACACATCATTTTTAGAGACTGATCCATATTACCAGCCTCAGCGCCATATCCTACTGAAAGTTTATTCTGAGCTGCTGCGATCCCTAAAGAACCAATCATCATTGTACTTAGGGCATTAGCAAATTTACTTTTAAACATTGAACCTTCACAGGCGATAACCCCATGGTGATAACCAAGCTCTTGCATAAGAAATGGTGGAAATATGTCAGGTAATTTTATTTGCTGAACTCCTTCAAAATATCCTTTGGAACTCTCTAAATTATGAGAAAGAACACTCAGATCCACATGATCTGCCCCTAAAAATTTTCGCACTTGGCGAATCATTTCCTGAACACGTACATCAGCACCAGTATTACGATTGCCATTATATCCAGCAAAAAGAAGTCTCAGTGGTTTCCCCGGAATCCAAGATTCTCCGAAACCAAGAATCCAACGTAATTTGGATATCTCAATTAGACTGCTAACCCAAAGTTGTAGGGCTAGATCCATCATGGGATTCCTCCTCTAACGATGTAGGTAACTCTTGGTAAGGGTATTGAAAATTATTTTGGGTAGCAAACTTGTAGAGAGGGTAACAGTAATCTGTGAAACGAGATGGTGACATCCCTGTTTCCTGGACTATCCTACTATTATCAAACACTGTATTCCACAATAAATAAGGGAGAAACACCTCCAGCAGTCTAGCTAATTGACCTAGCGATGAGTTTCTTTTTTTTGCTAGCAAGTGCACCATAGTTTTCACTGGTTTGATTAATGAAGGAAAGTAAAATGGTCTACGGCTATTTTGAAAGGTACTCAGAGCATCAGTAATTTGCCGACAGGTTTGAGATTTGATTCCAGAAGAGAGATTGTAGGTATCAAAGCGAGGATTCTTTTTCTGGTGTATATGAGTTACAGCTTGAGATACAAAGTCAACATTAACGATGTCAAGACGGTCTTCAGGCCGTAAAGGTAACATAGTCAGACTTGCAAGAAAAGCAAAGGCCTGCACCATATCGAACTGGGTAGTTTTTTCTTGTCGACTATCTCCCAAGACAATACTAGGTCGGAAAATAGTCAGAGGAATGTCAGGTAGAAGCTCTCTTAGTAAATGCTCACAAAACTTTTTGGTACGTGCATAAGGATCATAATCAGAAATATTCCAATCGATTGCTTCATCTTCTAAAATGACTTTATTCTGACGCACGCCAGCTACTGCCACTGTACTCACATGGCTAAATCTTTTTAATTCATGATCTTTTAGGATATTCCTAGCTAATCTTGCTACTTCAAGAGTGCCTCTTAAATTTACATTTAAACAGGCTTTTTCAGATTTTCTGTTGAGAGAGGCTGCAACATGAAGGATTGATTGTACTTCCTTTGTCAGAAATTGATATTCATCGGTTCCTAGGCCAAATTTTTGGTCGGTTAAATCTCCTAAAAAGATCTTGATATTAGTATTGAAAAGTTGTTGAAATTTTGAAGAATCCATGTGGAGTTGCAGAGCTTTCCAAAGTTTAATTTTAGCAGTTTTCTGATCTTGAGACCGGATAAGTAAAAGGACATTTTGATGATAATTCTGGAGTAGTTCACTAACGATGTAAGAACCAAGATATCCTGTAGAGCCTGTAACGAGAATGGCCATAATGATTTAGTTTCTGCTTTGTTGAGATTGCTGGAGAGGTTTTTCTTTAGCTATTCCATTTCCAGCTATTTCATTTTCTCCTTTGGTGGAAGGCATTGTAGCAGGATTAGGTGAAAGCTTGAAGTTGCGAGCTAGTAGTCCGGTTTCGGGACGGCGTCCTTCAATGATAGGATAGGTCCACTGTCGTAATGCCGGAACATGTAAGTTGATCCAATAGTCATACCAATCAATCCTTTCTGGATAGTAACCAAAAGTTTCAAGTTCATCAACTGGTAGATCAGACCCTAATTTTCTAATGTGGTCTGCTGCAAAAAAGTATTCATTATCTAGTATGAAAGGTTGGTAAAGTTCAATCACGTTGTAAACTCTTTCGAGGGCCCGTTGTTTTCTAGTCAAACTTTCGTTTCTAAGAAGAAGAAGTCCAGATAATCTCTGTAGAGCTTGTAAAACTGTTCTCCATTGAGGCAAGGAAACATGGCGATACCTTCTTTTTGACACGGAAATGGTATCACAGCGGGCCCTTAGCCAGTGTTCTAATCCTTCTAGAGATCGATAGTATTTACGGTGAGCCAGACATGTTAATTCAATGGTTCGTCTCATATCAGCTGGGTTAGTAGCTGAGGTGGCAAGCTGATAAACTTTTTCATGACGGCGCTGAATAATCGCAGCCGAGACTAAAGTTAGCCCTCTACACACTAAATCAACAGGAATTACATCCAAACGTTTACGTTTATTGGATGGTAGTTGGCGAAAATAAGTGCTAAGTATGTATGACAAAGGGGCAGTAGTGTTAACTCCTTCATTCCAACCGCGGAAAGGTTGATGAGTAGAGGACTCCACAATAGAAGGTCTGACAACTGCTATAGGCATATCTTCTGTAGCTAGAACTGATTCTCCAAGACTTTTCGTGAAGGTGTATATGTTTGGCCAGCCCCAGTGATTTGCCCTTTCGATTCCAAATTCAATTCCACGATCACGAATCCATCGTTTGCGTTCCTTTTCAATGAGACGTGAAGGATCAGTTAAGTTTGGTTGACGTGACAATATCTTAGCGGAAACTTTTGCTGAAATTTTCTTACTATGGGCTTCTTGATGAATACGTTTTATAGCATCATAGATAATTTGTCGTTCTTGATTAACATCAAAGTTATTATGGCCAATTGGAGTATAATTAGGTAGGAGTTCTTCATTGACTCGACCGTCGATGCGGCCGTTAACAAAAGAGGTTGAAACATGTAAAAGGCCGGCATGGTCACAATTTCGAAGAAAAGCCAAAACCTGAAGTGGCCCTTCAACATTTGTATACATAGCAAGACGTAGATCTGGGTTAAAGTCTGTCAATCCTGCTGAATTAACTACGAGGTCTAATTTATCCCATAAGCGTTTAGCAGTTTCTGCTTCTAGTCCAAAGTTAGGTTCTCCAATGTCTCCTTCTAGAACTTCTATGCGTTCTATCAATAAACTAGAAAGTTGATCACCAAAACGATTATAAAGAACAGTAAAGACAGGCGATTCTGAAACGATTTTTTCAAAACGTTGAAGTGCGCTACGAGAACCTTGTCTACGGATTAGCAGGTAAATCCGGCCAATATTAGGAAGATCTTCGAGAAGCATGGACAACCACACTTTTCCAATAAATCCAGTAACACCAACAAGCAAGATGTGTTTCCCAGATAGGATTTTTTTCACTGAGAAGTTCTGCAAAGCAAGGTTCCGATTATTAAAATCAACTACTGGAGGAGAGGGGTTATTATATTTACGAGTGGGGAACTGGATTTGTTGATTAAATCTTGGAATATGCAATTCAGAATATTTTTTTAATAAGAAGTCCAGATGTTCTATTCCTGCTCTCCCTTCAATTAATCCTTCTAATGGAGGAATGACTGGCCAGAGAAGTTTACCTGTGACTCTTCCATCACGAAATTCGAAGCGATTCGATAGAAGATTAGTGACTTGGAGGTGCTGGGCTAGAGGGCGAAGTATGTGGTCTAATTCCCCACTAACTAGGACCACTCGATAGTTTGTCGCTATTAAATGATCTATTTCCTTTATGCGTTCAGGATTGAGATTAGCTTTAAGTTTATATTCAAAATACTCTTCTCCCAAAAGGTTTAAACGATCCCGACTCATACCTCGTAAAGGTAAGTGTAACAGTCGAGTTGCTAGGGATAGGTTCCATAAACCCACAACTGGGCAGATGATTCTCATTACGCTAATCAGGATGAGCCTATTGAAGCGCTCTAAAAAAGTTTGAGCATTTCGGGCATAATGAGCAGCTAGCCGCGCAGGAGTAGCATTAATTAGGATCTCATCTACTTTCACAAGAGCAATTCTGTTCTTGGGATCAATAGTACAATTCAACGACTTAAAGTTCTCCTTGAAAGAAATATTCTAATGGGGTGTATCCTGTAGTTTTTGGGAAGCAGTAAGGGTACATTCAATAATCCAGTGGAAAATTAGTTTAATTAGAAGTCAATAGCAAGCCAAAGAATACGAAAGGAATCAGGGTTTTTCAAGCCAAAAAGCCTTGGAGGTATTTAGTTAAGCCCTTAAATCCTTTTATTAAGTATAGTTTATCAGTGCTACTCTCGATTTGTTATATACTTGTCAGCCAGACTAACTTTCAATTAATCCTTGAACCTGCTAACATATATGTGAATAAACTTGTGAGAAAATAAATTAGTGACAATGACTTTGAAACAGGTTATTTTTTTTGTGAATCATGCCTTTGATGCTTTATTCCAATGACTTTAGAAGGTTCAAAAGCAAAATAAACAATATTCAATGAAATAAAAGGGGGAGGAGTATGTTAACTACCCATCAGTCAGCTACTAGATATTTTGCCTTGGGAATAGTATTAATTTGGGTTTTTAGTGTGACAGCATGCTTGCCTAGTAAAGAATCAGTCACTGAGGTTCAAGAGTATCAGCCAGAGATTCTACCCCTTTCAAAAGAGCTTTCTACATATGAAGCAATGGTAATTCCCGAGGATAACCCACAAACTCCTGAAAAAGTTGCCTTGGGCCGCCAATTATTTTTTGATAAACGTTTAAGTGCCGATGGAACACGATCCTGTTATTCTTGTCATCTTTGTGAAAATGGTCTAACTGATGGATTGGCAACGGCAATTGGAGCTCTGAACAAAAAGCTTTCTCGAAGTAGCCCAACCCTGTGGAACATCGGTTATCATAAAGAATTTTATTGGGATGGACGCAGCGGCTCACTTGAAAAGCAAGCTATGGCAGCTTGGAAGGGTGGGAATATGGGTGCTAATCCTCAGGAAGTGACTGCAAAAATTAATGCTATTGCAGGTTACCGTTCTCAGTTTGAAGAAGTATTTGGTGGTGAAGCAACTCCAGATCGAATTGTAATGGCTATTTCTTCATATGAACGGACTATTATTAGTGGCACCACCTCTTTTGATCGATGGCAAGCTGGCGATGATGCAGCAGTTTCTGAGGCAGTAAAAAGAGGTCACCAGGTTTTTAAGGATTTGGAGTGTGATAATTGTCATGATGGGGTTCTTTTAACTGATATGCAATACCATAATGTTGGTATTGGAATGGATGCTGAGAAACCAGATGTTGGACGTTTTAAGGTTACTAAAAAATCAAACGATACAGGAGCTTTTAAAACACCTACTTTGAGAGACATTTCCAAATCTGCACCTTATTTCCACAATGGTAGTGTAGCTACCCTTGAGGAAGCAGTTGACTTAATGATTGGTGGAGGTAAGCCCAACAAGTATTTAGATCGTAAAAATCTTAAGAAGAAGAAAGTAACAATTACTCAGAAAAAAGATTTACTTGCATTTTTAAACTCATTAGAAAATGAGTGTAAGATTATAGCCCCGAAGTTGCCCGAATAAAAAGAATCAGAACCGCTTCATCAACTATCAAGTCTGGGTTATTTTTTTACTCCCCCTAAGGGAATCTCCCAAGTAACAGGGTTCCAAATCAAGATACTGGCGTTTTTGAATTAGCATAGAAGAATTGTTTGTCCCAGCCCAGTCATTGTGTATTTTGGTGTTTAATTGCCAATTCTTGAAAACTAGGAAATCCTTATTTGGACTAGTTTTTACCTTTCGTTAGCTGAATTAGCGTGTGACAAATCTTTTCTGAAGAGGCTGTATGGATTTTTATCTGATTAATTTGAATAAGCGCTACCTTTTGTACACGGAGCAAAACTATTCTCAGGAAAAACTAAAAGAAAATAGGCGGGACAAGATTGAAGTTTTTATTAAAAAATTAGCTCAAGGAAATTCTTGGTGGAAGAACTTTTTTAGTGGTCTAATTAGAACTGTTCGGGACACCTATGTTCGGCTAGAAGATAAAATTGACCCAATGGAACGTATTTTCAAGCGGATGGGTAAGAGTAAATCATTTAAATTATTCTGTAGTGCTAAATTAAAAGATTCGGAAACTATTAGAAGACTTAATTCATTGTTACTGTACCAAAGAAGACGACATGCTATTTGGTTATTGATTGATACTGGATTGGCCATAGGTGCCTTAGGTTTAACGCCTTTTTTAGTTCCTATTCCTGGTCCCAATATTTTCCTCTATTTTCCTGCTTTAAGGGCTTTTAGTCATTATTTAGCATGTCAAGGTATAACAAAGGGTCTTAGATTGGGAAAGCCAATTATCGTCAATTCGGACAAAATAACTAATATAGAGTCATTAATTGTAGCGAAAGCTCCTGTTTCCTCTGACAGCAGAATTTCTCAGTTATCCAGAGAATTAGGTTTAGAAAAATTCGATGAATTTATTGGAAAATATTCTTCTTGAGAAGAAAAAAATGATTTCAAACTGGTTAACACGAGTTCAATCAAATCTATCAGAACTCTCTAAAGCTAGAATTATGTTTGGGCAATAAAGTAAATGAGGATCAATTATACTTTACCACTAATTCGTTCCGTCTAAATTAGTCATAATATTCTAAACCCAAATGTGTTATTAATTCCTCTCCCTTTAGGTGTCTCAGCGTGTTCTTTAGTTTCATTAATTGTATGAAAATGTCATGTTCCGGATAAACTGATGGAGAACATTGAGGACTTTTAAAATAGAATGACAACCATTCTTGTATTCCGTGCATTCCTGCTCGTTTGGCTAAATCAAGGAACAGTACAAGATCAAGACAAAGTGGAGCAGCCAAGATGCTGTCACGGCACAAGAAGTCAATCTTGATTTGCATAGGGTATCCAAGCCACCCTACGATATCAATATTATCCCATCCTTCTTTCTTGTCTCCTGCAGGGGGATAGTAGTTAATGGTTACTTTATGATGGTAATTTCGATAAAGGTCTGGATAAAGGTTGGGTTGCAAAATCCCATCTAGCACTGACAGTTTTGATTCTTCTTTAGTTTTTAATGACGAAGGTTCATCCAGAACCTCACCATCTCGGTTTCCCAAAAGATTAGTTGAGAACCATCCTTTGAGTCCAATAAGTCTTGATTTTAGTCCCGGAGCAATAATAGTTTTCATCAAGGTTTGTCCAGTTTTAAAATCCTTGCCACATATTGGGACTTTATTTTTTTTTGCTAATTCAAGCATAGCTGGAATATCTACCGAAAGATTTGGGGCACCATTGGCAAAGGGAATCCCCATTGAAAGAGCAGCATAGGCATAGATCATACTAGAGGAAATATTTGGATCATTTTTTTCGAGTCCCTTTTCAAAATTAGTCAATGTTGAATGAACTTCGCTAGGTTTTAGGAATACTTCAGTACTACCACACCAAATCATTACCAGACGATTCAATTTATTTTTTTTCTTGAACTCTTTAATATCTTTAATTAATTCAAGGGCAAGTTGACGCTTAGTTTTTGCTTTTTTA
>ENA-UPTF01002166-UPTF01002166.1-marine-metagenome-genome-assembly--contig:-NODE-2166-length-11561-cov-7.473877_pt1 | contig 11561 bp, 19 predicted proteins | sample MGYA00238166_ERZ767019 | MGnify/ENA primary metagenome ERZ767019 (study PRJEB28930, sample SAMN06266391) | marine metagenome | isolation source: Sea water from 250 m depth | place: Atlantic Ocean... | reverse complement strand
ATGGCGACAAGCTGACAAATATAATGTTCCGCGAATGGCATTTGTTAATAAGATGGATCGAGTTGGTGGTGATTATTATCATGTATTAGAAATGATGAAGGAAAGATTGGGATCAAATCCTTTACCAATAGTAATACCTATAGGATCAGGTGAATTATTTACGGGGATTATAGACTTACTAGAAATGAAAGCCATTTTATATAATGAATCTACTTTAGGATCGCGATTTGAATATTCTGATATTCCTCATGATATGGCTGAAGAAGCAAATAAATGGCGACATCACCTAATTGAAGAAACGGCTGCTTATGATGAACATTTATTAGAAAAATATCTGAACGAAGAAGATATATCCGTTGCTGAAATTAAAAAGGCAATAAGAAAAGGATGTCTTGACAATACGTTTATTCCTACTCTTTGTGGATCGGCGTTCAAGAACAAGGGAGTGCAACGACTTCTTGATGCAATCGTTGATTTTTTGCCTTCTCCAATTGATATTGGTGAGGTATTGGGTTATGACCCAAAAGACAATGATATAGAAATCCTGCGGAAGCCAGATGATGATTCTCCTTTTAGTGCTTTAGCATTCAAAATTATGACTGACCCATATGTCGGGCGATTGACCTACATGCGGGTTTATTCGGGAAAGCTTGAAAAAGGATCATATGTATATAATCCGAATATTGATCGACGGGAAAGAGTTAGTAGAATTCTGCAAATGCATGCCAATAAGCGCGAAGAAAGAGATATGGTCAGTGCAGGTGAAATTGTGGCGGTAGTTGGACTAAAACACACCAATACAGGACATACGATTTGTGATGAAAAAAATGGGCTTTTGCTTGAAGCTATGGATTTCCCAGAACCAGTTGTTGAAGTATCGGTTGAGCCGGTTAGTAAAGCGGAACAAGATAATTTATCAAAAGCATTAGCTAAACTTAGTGAGGAAGACCCTACTTTTAAAATATCTACAAATCCAGACACGGGACAGACAATTATTTCCGGTATGGGCGAGCTCCATTTAGAGATACTTGTTGATAGGTTATTAAGGGAATTTAAAGTTCAAGCTCACATCGGAAAACCGCAAGTTGCTTTCTGCGAAGCGATTACAAAAAGAGTTGAAAAAATCGATGTTAAATTTGCCCGTCAATCTGGCGGTAGGGGTCAGTACGGTCATGTGGTTATTAATGTTGAACCTAATGAGTTGGGTAAAGGATTTCACTTTGAGAATAAAATTGTTGGCGGTGTCATACCAAAAGAATACATACCTGCTGTAAGGAAGGGCATGGAAGAGGCTATAAAAAATGGCATCTTGGCAGGCTATCCGATTGAAGATGTTCGCATAGAACTTGTTTTCGGGTCATATCATGATGTGGATTCTTCCGAAATAGCTTTTAAAATAGCTGGATCCATGGCTATCCAGGAAGCTTGTCGAAAAGCAGATCCTGTTTTGATGGAACCGATGATGAAAGTTGAAGTAATTGTGCCCGAAGAGTACCTTGGAGATGTGATGGGTGATATTAATTCAAGGCGCGGAAAAGTTGAAGGTATGGGACAGCGTAAAGATGCCCATGTTTTAAATGCAGTTGTTCCGCTAAGTCGTATGTTTGGGTATGTTACTGATTTAAGATCTTTAACTCAAGGACGTGCTGTTTTTCACATGGAGTTTGCAAAATACCAGAAAGTACCTGAAAATATAGAAACTGAAATTATCGAACGGATACATGGGAAAGCTTCTTAACTCGATTAAGGAGAAAGAATAAAATGTCAAAAGCAAAATTTGAGCGAACGAAACCGCATATAAACATTGGTACTATAGGCCATGTTGATCACGGTAAGACGACTTTGACAGCTGCGATCACTTTATTGCAAAGTGCACATGGTTTAAGTGAGGTACGATCCTTTGATAGTATTGATAATGCTCCAGAGGAGCGTGAGCGTGGCATTACTATTCAGACGGCGCATGTAGAGTATGAAACGGAGAACCGTCACTATGCTCATGTAGATTGTCCTGGTCACGCGGATTATATTAAAAACATGATCACCGGTGCAGCGCAGATGGATGGTGCAGTATTAGTGGTAAGTGCTGCTGATGGCCCAATGCCCCAAACCCGTGAGCACGTATTATTGGCTCGTCAGGTAAATGTGCCCAGTATGGTTGTATTTATGAATAAGACGGATCAGGTTGATGATCCTGAACTGATTGAGTTGGTGGAAATGGAACTGCGCGACTTGCTGAATGAGTATGATTTTCCTGGTGATGATACGCCGATTATTAAGGGTAGTGCATTAGAGGCATTAAATAATTCTAGCGATGAAGGCGCTACGCAATGCATTACCGAGTTAATGGCAGCATGCGATTCTTTTATACCGGAGCCTAAACGTGACGTAGATCGTCCTTTCCTGATGCCCGTGGAGGATGTATTTAGTATTACAGGTCGTGGGACAGTTGGTACGGGTCGAATAGAGAGAGGCATTATTAATGTTGGTGATGAAGTCGATATTATCGGTATGGATGCACATGATAAGTCGGTTGTGACTGGCGTAGAGATGTTCCGTAAGATCCTTGATCAGGGTCAGGCTGGTGATAATGCTGGTTTATTACTACGCGGTGTTGATAAAGAGGATTTAAAGCGTGGTCAGGTAGTAGCCAAACCAGGCAGTATAACCCCTCATACAAAGTTTAAGGCGAATGTATATGTACTGAAAAAGGATGAGGGTGGTCGTCACACGCCATTTTTCAACGGTTATCGTCCGCAGTTCTATTTTCGTACGACGGATGTGACCGGTGTGGTAACATTACCTGAAGGTACGGAGATGATCATGCCGGGAGATAATGTGGAAATGGATGTGGAATTGATTACCAGTATAGCGATGGATAAGGAATTGCGTTTTGCAATTCGAGAAGGTGGTCGGACAGTTGGCGCTGGTGTGGTTACTGAAATTAAGGAATAAAGGGTAAAGTTTGGCTAGTCAGGTAATAAGAATTAGTTTAAAAGCATATGACCATTCTCTGTTGGATAAATCCACTGAGAAAATTGTTAAAACCGCAAAATCAACTGGAGCCGTAATATCCGGCCCAATACCGTTACCTACGCGGAGAACTATTTACACAGTCTTACGCTCACCGTTTGTGAATAAAAAATCGCGTGAACAATTCCAAACAAAAATTCACAAGCGTGTTGTAGATATTCTTAATTCAACTCCAAAAACAGTTGAATCATTAATGAAATTAGATTTACCTGCTGGTGTAGACATTGAGATCAAGGTGTAGTAATGCGCGGATTAATTGCTAAAAAATTAGGTATGACGCAGGTGTTTGACGATGGTGGGCTTGTGGTGTCTGTCACAATAATTGAGGCAGGTCCATGTATGGTAACGCAGATTAAAACTGTAGAAAATGATGGTTATGATGCTGTCCAGATTGGATATGGAAATAAAAAAGATAAACATACGACCAACCCTATGAAAGGCCATTATAAAAAAGCAAATTTGTCCCCAAAAGATGTGCTAGCAGAATTTGATACAATACCAGGTTATGACTATAAAATGGGTCAGGTATTTAATGCATCCATATTTTCTAAAGGCGATATTGTTAACGTAACTGGTACATCAAAAGGACGTGGTTTTTCAGGTGTAATAAAACGCCATGGTTTTTCAAAAGGCCCTGTTACACATGGCCAACGAGAGTATTTAAGAGCCCCTGGTTCTATTGGCCAAGCTTCTGATCCTTCGAGGGTATTCAAGGGTATGCGCATGGCAGGTCAATATGGAAATAAAAAGAAAACAATTGAGAATCTTGCTGTTGTAAAGGTTGACTTGGAAAATAATCAAGTGTTTTTGAAGGGATCTGTCCCAGGTGCCAATAACGGGATCGTAATAATTAAAAAGTAAAAATGGAATTACAGGTAGTAAAGTCAAATGGTAAAAAGGCGTCAAAAATAATGGTTGACGCATCAGTTTTTAATGTAAAGCCTAACGTGGATGCTGTACATAGAGCTATTTTATCGGAAATGGAGAATAGTCGTCAAGGAACGCATGGAAGTAAGTCCAGGGGATTGGTGCGCGGCGGAGGGAAAAAACCTTGGAAGCAAAAAGGCAGAGGCGTAGCACGTGCTGGAACAACTCGCTCACCTCTTTGGCGTGGAGGTGGAACAGTATTTGGACCACAGCCACATCAATACGAATATAAGTTACCAAAAAAAATAAAACGTTTAGCTCGTCGATCTATATTATCCGAAAAATTGCGAAATAAGGAAATTATTGTTTTAAATGAGTTCAGTATTGATGAACCAAAAACAAAGAAAACAAAAGATCTTTTATTCAACCTGGATTTGCAGGAAAAGAAAATTTTAATCCTAACTGGCAATCTTACTGAGAATTTGGTTTTATCAATGAGAAATATACCAAATATAGCTTTATTAGATGCTATGATGGCAAGTGCATATGACCTAATTGACTCTGAAATAATCTTAATAGATCAAAAAGGTCTAGAAATGCTAAATGATGGATTGGCAGACAAATAATGGCAAATCACAATTCAATAATTATCCGACCGTTATTTACTGAAAAAATGAGTCAATTAGAAGAAATTGAACGAAAATATGCTTTCCATGTCAAATCATCTGCAAATAAAATTGAAATTAAGTCAGCAATAGAAGAAAGGTTTGATGTTATAGTAGAGAAAGTTGCGACAATGAATCGTCAAGGGAAATTGAAAGAAATGACCATGAAAAGTGGTGGTCGTACAATTCGCACGCGCGGGAAAAGATCGGATTGGAAAAAGGCCATAATTACGTTAAAAGAGGGTTATAGTATTGATTTAATTAGAGGTGAGTCTGGAGTCTAATATATGGGTATAAAGACTATAAACCCTACAACACCAGGGAATCGTTTTGCCACGCGATCTGATTTTGTGGAGATCACTGCCACGAAACCAGAGAAAAAGCTAACCAAAGCACTAAGAAAATCTGGTGGAAGGAATAACAAAGGGCGTATAACTGTGCGTCATCGTGGTGGTGGCCATCGTCGCAGATATCGTTTAATTGATTTTAAAAGAAATAAAACTGATATATTAGCTACAGTTGCAACCATCGAATATGACCCAAATCGCTCGGCAAATATTGCGCTATTACATTATTCTGATGGTGAAAAAAGATATATATTATCACCATCTGGTTTAAAAATCGGTGATCAGGTTGTCTCTTCTCCATCTGCGAAATTAAAAATTGGTAATGCATTGCACTTGAAGAATATCCCGACTGGCTTGACTGTTCACAATGTTGAAATGACTCCTGGTAAAGGTGGTCAAATGGTTCGGTCAGCAGGTACTGGTGCACAGGTGATGGCGCATGATGATAATTTTACAACATTAAAATTACCTTCTGGTGAAATAAGGTTGGTTAATTCAGAGTGTTATGCAGTAATTGGTGAAGTTGGCAATAAAGCACACGAGCAAATTGTTAGTGGAAAAGCAGGTCGAACACGCTGGTTAGGGCGTAGGCCGTCAGTCAGAGGTGTAGCAATGAATCCAGTTGATCATCCAATGGGTGGAGGCGAAGGTAAATCCTCTGGTGGAAGACATCCGTGTACACCTTGGGGTAAACCGACCAAAGGTTACAAGACTCGCAAGCGCAAAAAAAAATCAAATGCTTATATAGTGAGGCGGAGAAGATAGATGACTCGGTCATTAAAAAAAGGTCCTTATGTCGATCAAAAACTGGAAAAAAGGTTGATAGCCATGAAAGATAGTAAAAAGAAAAAGGTGGTCAAAACTTGGTCACGGCGATCTGTGGTTACACCTGATTTTGTTGGTCATACTATTGCTGTGCATAATGGAAATAAGTTTATTCCGGTTTTTATATCAGAGAATATGGTTGGTCATAAACTTGGTGAATTTGCACCGACTCGAACGTTTAGAATGCATTCCGGAGATAGGAAGAGTTGAGTTTGAAATCGAAATCTATAAGCAAGTATATAAGACAGTCTCCAAAAAAAATACGTATAGTTTTGGATGAAATTAGGGGAAAGCGTGTGGGCAATGCTTTAGACTATCTCCATTTTTCTCCTTTAAAAGCATCATACGTCATTGAGAAAACAGTTCGTTCAGCAGTAGCAAATTTGATGCAATCCATTGAAGATTCAAATATGGATCCAGATTCATTAATTATTAAAGAAGCTTTTGCTGATGGAGGTCCATTTTTAAAACGATTCCGTGCGGCTTCCATGGGCAGAATATCTAGACTAAATAAACCGACAAGCCATTTGACTATTGTAGTGAGTGACGAGTCATAGAGAGGGCAATTTGGGTCAAAAAACACATCCAGTAGGTTTCCGACTTTCAGTTAATAAAAACTGGAGGTCAAATTGGTTTGCAGGTGCGAATTTTCCAAGCGAATTGCAAGAGGACGTTCAAATTAGAAAATACTTGAATCATAGGCTTCCAAATGCTGGAATATCAAGAGTTGAGATAAGTAGAACTAGTAAAATTGTAACCGTAACAATCTTTACTGCTCGTCCTGGAATTGTAATAGGTAAAGGTGGTGAGGAAGTCACTAGACTCAAAGCAGAGGTTGCACAACTGACTGAAAAAGAAGTGCAAATAAATATATCAGAAATCAAAAGGCCTGAGCTAGACGCTGCGCTTGTAGGTGCAAATATAGCCCATCAATTAATAAAAAAAATAAGCTATCGTCGAGTTGTGAGTAAAGCTATACAAGCTACAATGCGAATGGGCGCACAGGGTATAAGGGTAAACGTTGCAGGACGACTTGGTGGATCTGAAATTGCAAGAAGTGAAAAGTTTGCAGATGGAAGAATTCCTCTTCATACGCTGCGTGCAGATATTGATTATGCGCTTACTGAAGCACGCACAACATATGGGATCATAGGAATAAAAGTTTGGATTTGTTTAGGGATGCAAAAAAATGCTTGAGCCAAAAAAAGTAAAATTTCGCCGACACCATCGGGGAAATAGAAAAGGAATGGCTAGTCGTGGAAGTCATATTGCCTTTGGAAGTTATGGCCTAAAAGCTACAGAGGCAGGTTGGGTTACGGCGCGACAGATTGAAGCTGCCCGAATAACAATTTCTCGTGTAGTTCGAAAAACAGGAAAAATGTGGATTCGTATATTCCCTGATAAACCTATTACTAAAAAACCAGCCGAGACACGGATGGGCAAAGGAAAAGGAACTCCTGAATATTGGGTGGCAGTTGTGAAACCTGGGCGGATATTATTTGAAGTTGAAGGAGTAAGCAAAGAAGAGGCTGAGGAAGGATTTCGTAATGCAGGACATAAACTGCCAATTAAAACAAGGTTTGCTGTAAGGAGAGAAATTTAGAGATTATGAGGAAAAGTGAATTGACTGAAATGACAGTTTCCGAATTAGAAACTAAACTACAAGACAACTCTGAATCCTTGCAAAATTTTCGTTTTCAGAAGGCTTTACAACAATTAGAGAATCCCGTACAGATTAAGCATGTTAAAAAGGAAATTGCACAGGTAAAAACTTTATTAAAAGAATACGAATTGGGTATACGTACCGAAGGACAGGATAACCTATAAAATGCCAGATATGCGTAAAAGACAAAAATTGATGGGTGAAATTGTAAACGACAAAATGGATAAAACCGTTGTTGTAAAAGTTACTAAAAAGGTTCCCCATCCAGTTTATGGTAAATATGTGAAACGATCGAAGAAATATCTTGTTCATATTGGCTCAGTTGATGCAAAGGTAGGTAATATTGTTGAAATAACAGCTATTCCTCCCAAAAGTAAAAATAAACGTTGGCAAGTAAATAGAGTTCTTCGGTAAATAATTTAGATTTGTATAAATTTTGTGATACAACAAGAAACAAGACTAAAGGTTGCTGACAATTCCGGAGCGAAAGAGGTTTTGTGCTTCAAGATATTAGGCGGTTCTAGACGTCGCTATGCTTCTATAGGTGATTTAATCGTGGTTACGGTAAAAAATGCTATTCCTGGTGGCATGGTAAAAAAGGGTGAGGTAACCCGTGCAGTTGTTGTTCGCACTAGAAAAGAAGTAAGACGTAAAGATGGTTCGTACATTAGATTTGATGATAATGCTGCGGTATTATTAACAAGCGCAGGAGAACCAAGAGGCACTAGGATTTTCGGTCCCGTGGCTCGGGAATTGCGTGATGGTGGTTATATGAAAATTGTTTCAATGGCCTCGGAGGTAATGTAATGCGCATTCGTAAAGGAATGAAAGTTCGTGTAATTAGAGGTAATCACAAAGGTTCAGAAGGAAAGATACTCTTTGTTTTTCCTAAAGAAAACAAAGCTATAGTTGAAGGTGTTAATTTTATTAAACGGGCAGTACGGCCTACTCAAGATAATCCTAGCGGTGGATATACAGAAAAAGAAGCACCAATCCATTTATCAAATCTTATGTTAGTTCAAAAAGGTCAGACTACTCGGATAGGCTTTAAAGTTCTTGAGGATGGATCAAAAGTAAGGATCGGGAAAAAGACCGGCGAAGAAATTGAGTTATAGTTATGGCGCGAGAAAGTAAAATAGTTAAGAATAAAGATCGCAAGGCTAAAAAGAAAACTACGCAGCCAATAACTGTTGACTATATACCAAATTTACAAAACAGATATATAAACGATGTAATACCCAGTTTAACAAAAAGATTTAATTACATGAATATCATGGAAGTCCCCAAACTAACAACAATATCAATAAATATGGGTGTTGGCGACGCAAAAGTGAATCCAAAAGCTCTTGAAAGCGCAGTTGATGAGCTAACAAGGATTTCTGGCCAAAAACCTGTGATTACTCTTTCAAAGAAGGATATCTCAAATTTTAAGATTCGTAGAGGGTTTCCTGTCGGTTGTAAAGTGACAATGCGCGGCAACAGAATGTATGAATTTTTTGAACGTTTAATAACCGTAGCCCTGCCAAGAACGAGAGATTTCAGGGGACTTTCATTCAAATCTTTCGATAAAAGAGGTAATTTTAATTTCGGTGTAAGCGAGCAAATAATTTTCACTGAAATTAATTATGATAAGATTGATAGTATAAGAGGTATGGATATTAATATTACGACTACCGCGAATAGTGATGATGAGGCATATTGGCTACTAAAAGAATTTGGATTTCCCTTAAGAGACAAACCGCAAAAATCAGAAGAAAATATTGAGGCTGCCTAATGGCTAAAAAATCTTTAATATATAAATCCAAAAGAAAACAGAAATTCTCAACAAGATACTACAATCGGTGCTTCAATTGTGGGCGTCCTGCTGGGTTTATGCGAAAATTTGGTTTATGTAGGATTTGCTTTCGAGAAATGGCCTTAAAAGGTGAAATACCTGGTGTTACGAAAGCGAGTTGGTAGGGGATAAATGTGATATGACAATGACCGACCCCACAGCAGATTTACTAACTCGAATTCGTAATGGCTTAGCCGTTAATAAGCGCTGGGTTGATGTTCCTTCTTCAAAAATGAAAAAAAGAATTGTATTTATTCTAAAAGAAGAGAGCTATATCGAAGATTTCTTATTCATTAAAGATGATATTAATGAATTCATTCGAATATTCCTCAAATATGATTATCAAGGTAAACCTGTAATTACCAGAATAAACAGGGTCAGTAAGCCAGGGTACCGAGTTTATGTAGAATGTTCAAAAATACCTCGTGTACTTGATGGCCTTGGGATATCAATACTATCTACTTCAAAAGGTGTTATCTCAAATAAGGTGGCTAAAAAATTAGGCATTGGCGGCGAAGTTATATGTAATGTATGGTAGTGGAATGTCAAGAATAGGAAAACAACCAATTTCAATACCTGAAGGGGTCAATATTGATGTCAAGGAAAGTTTGGTAACCGTGAAAGGGCCTAAGGGTTCTTTGGACATCGATGTTCATAAGGATATGGTTTTGCATGTTAAAGATGGTTCTTTAAGTGTTGCAAGACCATCGGATAATCGTGGCCATAGATCTTTGCATGGCACGACCCGCATGATCTTGCATAATGGTATTATTGGTGTTTCAGATGGATTTGAAAAAGAACTGGAAATTCATGGAGTTGGCTATCAAGCAAAAATGAAGGGAAATCGATTAATACTTACTTTAGGTTTTTCTCATGAAATTCATTTTGATCCCCCTGCAGAAATTTTAATAACAGCAAATCGTACTGAGATAAAAGTATCTGGAATTGACAAACAGTTAGTTGGTGAAGTCTCTGCCAAGATCAGGTCTTTTAGGAAGCCAGAACCGTATAAAGGAAAAGGTATCCGTTATAAAGGTGAGTATGTCAGATCCAAGCAAGGAAAGACAGTCGGTGGAGGTGAAGATTGAGCAAGTTAACAAAAATAAAATCCAGGACTTTGCGTCGCAGAAACCGCAGTAAACGTAAAATTAAAGATATGTCTGATTATCCCAGAATGGTGGTAAGTCGCAGTTTAAAAAATATACAAGCACAGATAATTGATGATTTTACTGGTAAAACATTAGTATCTGTCTCATCCTCAGATAAAAGTATTAGAGCTGATATTGGTAAGGCTAGCAGTAAGACTGAGCAAAGTAAAATTGTGGGGACCGCAATTGCAAAGAAAGCCAAAGAAAAGAAAATAAAACAGGTTTGGTTTGATCGAAATGGTTACCCTTATACAGGTCGTGTTCGTGCAATGGCTGGTGCGGCTAGAAAAACTGGATTGAAATTCTAGTAAAGGAGAGAAAATTGTCAATAATTAATCCAGCAGAATTAGACCTTAAAGAAGAAGCAGTTGTTCGTATCAATCGTGTTGCAAAAGTTACGTCCAGAGGTAAAAGATTTAGTTTCTCTACTATAGTTGTAGTTGGCGATGGTATGGGTCATGTAGGCGTGGGATTAGGCAAAGCAAATGAAGTTATATCTAGTATTTCGAAAGCGAAGGATAAAGCAAAGCGGAACATCTTCAAATCGACCATCATTAATGGTACTATTCCCCATAAAATCGTTGGCAGGTACGGATCAAGTAGGGTTTTATTAAAACCCGCCGCACCAGGTACTGGTATTATAGCAGGTGCTCCAGTACGTGCTGTGATGGAACAAGTTGGAGTAAACAATATTTTGACTAAAAGATATGGATCTAGTAATCCAATGAACATTGTTAGGGCGGCAATTAATGCACTGGAAAATTTGCAGGATGCTGTTAAAATTGCAAATAAGCGTGGTATAAAAATAAAAGATGTATTCACCTGATATGGCGAAAACAAAACTACATACGCTGAAAATCACTCAGGTTAAGAGCAGGATTGGCTATAAGAAAAAAGCAAAGGCTACGTTGGATGCGATGGGCTTAAAAAAAATGAACCAGACTGTAGAATTACCGGATAATCCAGCAATAAGGGGCATGATAAAAAAAATTGAATATCTTATTAAAGTGGAAGATAAATAATGAGACTACTTTCTTTAAAGCCAAGTAAATATTCTAATCAGAGTAAAAAACGGCCTGGTCGGGGGAATGGCTCAGGTTTGGGGCGTACAGCTGGCCGAGGTGAAAAAGGATACCATGCCAGAAGTGGTAGCAAAAACCGTTCATGGTTCGAAGGTGGACA
>ENA-UPTF01002165-UPTF01002165.1-marine-metagenome-genome-assembly--contig:-NODE-2165-length-11564-cov-8.213894_pt1 | contig 11564 bp, 11 predicted proteins | sample MGYA00238166_ERZ767019 | MGnify/ENA primary metagenome ERZ767019 (study PRJEB28930, sample SAMN06266391) | marine metagenome | isolation source: Sea water from 250 m depth | place: Atlantic Ocean... | reverse complement strand
CAATCCTCTTGAGCAAATTAACCCACCATCATTGACCAGCTAGACCCACCCTAATATAATCATTTCCCAACAGATATTAACCAAACAAACCTAAAGATTTACCTCAACATTAATACAGGAGGATTAGATGAATCTTCTAATGAATAACAAATGGGCACAATTAGCTATTTTTGCAATAATTGTTTTCGCAATTGGCGCAGCAACATCCTTTTTTTTAGTTAATTCTCAATCTGGAGAATCGGCTCCTGTACTTGGAGACAGACTAATTTTAACTCAACCATTAAGTACCGGTGAAGGGGTTGGAGGCAGAAACGATGCAGGTGCTGTTAGAGATGAAGGTGCATCTCGATCTTCAATTGAGATACCATTTACTGACACTGTTGCTATAAGTGAAGGCTGGGAAGATCCTTTTGTATGCGACCCTGGAAGAGGTAAAACCTTTATCCATAGTGATCCATCTACTCCTTATTTTTTGATTTACAGCAAACCCTCTGAGGCCGAAAATGGTGATAAGATACCAGGCGATTTGATAGGAGTTTATCTATACAGCTTTAACGAGGTTACAGGTGAACCATGGAAATTAATGGAAGAATTTCGATCAGCAGGTAAAGTGCGATTGGATAAACCACACTGGGCACTGCTTATATATTTTGATGATCCAACCAAATTTTTAAAAAATGTATTTAATCCTAAATTTATTAATGAGGTAAAACTCAGCACAAAACCAGATGGTTCATTGCAAGCAATGGTAATGGTTGATCCAGTAAAGAAAGGGATAGTAGTTGGACGTGAAGGACGTAATGCCGAAAGAGCTAGATTACTTGCAAAAAGATATTTTGATATCTCAAGTGTTCTAATTGTTAGTCATGAAATAAGAGAAATGGAGATGTAAGTTTTTGGCAAAATCACCACTTGGCTTGTTTGCTGGTAGAAATTTACAGATAAAAAAGAAGCAGCAACGGTGGGCAATTTCAACATACAAACGGAGAGAATTAGGTTTGAACAAAAAATCCAACCCTCTTGGTGGTGCACCACAGGGAAGAGGAATAGTTTTAGAAAAAGTAGGTGTTGAGGCAAAACAACCAAACTCTGCTGTTAGAAAATGTGTACGTGTTCAATTAATTAAAAATGGAAAAACTGTAACAGCATTCTTACCAAGAGACGGTGCAATGAACTTTATTGATGAACATGATGAGGTACATATTGAAGGGATGGGTGCTACTCAAGGTGGTGCCATGGGAGACATTCCAGGCGTGCGATATAAAGTGTTCAAAGTAAATGGAACATCATTAAAACAACTAGTAACTGGTAAGAAGGAGAAGCCAAGGAGATAACAACATGGCAGAAAGTATTTTACTATTTAGAAAATGGGATATGTCTACAATCGAAATAAAAGATATTGGTCTTAAAACTGCCATATCTCTAAAACAAACAATATTACCAATGGATTTTGGGCGCTCAGCATTAAAGCGATTCAATAAAGCTGATGTTAACATTGTTGAACGATTAGTAAACAAAATGATGCACTTCGGAAAAAAATATGCCAAAAACACAGGCAGGATGGCTGGAAAAAAAATTCATACATTTAATGTTGTAAAGACTGCTTTTGAAATAATTTCTCTAAAAACAGGAAAAAATCCTGTTGAAGTTTTGGTCCGTGCTATTGAAAATTCTGCACCAAATGAAGACACTACTAGAATTGTATATGGTGGAACAGTATATCATGTATCTGTTGATGTAGCACCACTAAGAAGAGTTGATCTTGCATTAAGATTTATTGCAGATGGAGTCAAAGAATCTACTTTTTCTAATCCAAAACCAATCGAGGAATATTTAGCTGAACATCTAATTCTTTCAGCTAACAATGATCCTGTAGCTCCTTCCATTAAAAGAAAAAACGAATTGGAGCGAGTAGCACAAGCTTCTAGATAATTAAATTAGCCCGGCCCGGACTCGAACCGAGGTCAAAGGCTCCAGGGGCCCCTATGCTTGCCACTACACTACCGGGCTACAAACAAAATTCAAAAAATTGGAATATAATCATTTCATTCGGGATTCATTAATAGCAGTAGGATAATCACATTCTGCTTTTACTCTCATATACGCAATAAGCCTATAATGAATCGAATACATATCGCCCTCTTTGATAATTACACCTTTTTGTATTAGTGATGCTAGCCCTCTTGACATTTTTGAAATATTAAAATTATTTTCATCGCATACCTCGTCACGCTTTTTTTGATATTGTTTTAAACTAAACGTGACATCATCAATTTCTAAAATTAATGGCCAGACAACTTTTTCCCAAACAATTCTTCTAATGTGTGTTGCAGTCGCATACTTGCCTCTTTCACTCAACATTAATAATATGATTTTACACTATTATAATTCGTGTCCTATACTGAGATTGCAAAATCATTAGAACTTTTAGAAAAGGATTGGGATATAGATTCAGTAATCAAAGATTTTCATTTAGGAAAACGTGATGACGTTTCTGAAAATTCTATAAAAATAGGAAATGTTGTGTTTCATATCCCATTTCTTACAAAAATAAAAAAATTTATTCTTTGGAAATGTTTCTGGCCGGATTGTTCAAACTGTTGTACAAGACAAGGGAGACTTCCTTTAACTTCCGATGACTTGATAACAATTGGAACAGGAATGAAATATCAGAAAACATCTGATTTTATAAAAAATGAAACAGTGATAGCTACTTGGCAGGAAGCAAGCCCTGGTGGTGGCTCTACTACGCTAACTAGTATCAATTTGAAACGAAAGGAAGATGAAACAGAAGCAGATGATGGTACTCATATCAAATGTAGATTTCTAGATGAAGAAGGTGCTTGCAGCATTCATCCAACACGTCCAGGAGTTTGTTATCTGTATCCATTTTCAACATGGCTACAAAATGATAAAGGCAGTGCAAGGGTTCACGCTACTTTTCAGTTTACTGGGGATTGCCCAGGTTTTTATCTTGATGATTCAATTGATCCTATGAAAGAAATTTTACAAGAATATTCTGAAATCATATATGATTACAATACAAAATCTAGTGGAACCATGCGTGAAGGTCTAGGTTCTATAAGTTTGGGTTAAGCTTTAGCTACTTTCATCAAGTCACGCATGTGAATTTCCATACCAAATCTTTCCTCATTCTTTTTCATGTATCGGAATATAGAAAGAAGATCTGGCATCATTTTTAATACGTTGAATTTATTATGTAATTTAGTTCTTATAAAATTGAAAACTTTTCCGTAAATTTTAAAATATTCGTCAACTTCTTTTTCATAACTTTCATTATCACCAAGATTTTTTACAAAAATATCTGCACACATCATACTTGGAATGATTCCTTCACCAAGTAAAGGATAAACAGTTCCTATAGATTCACCCACTCCAACAACTTTTCCTTTGTAAAATGGCTTACACATATTTGGTGTAGCAAGTCTTATCGGACGACCTACAGTTTTTGTTACTTTGCCCCCATACTTCTTAAAGAATTTGTTAGTTTCTTCTACATGTTGTTTGTTGTAGTCACCCGCACCAATATGTGCAAGGTTCTTACCCATAGGAAAATACCAAAAGTAACCTGACATATGAGGAAATGGTTTTATGTAAAAGTCATCAAATGGTACTCCATTTTCATACTCAATTTTGTATTCATATGTAGGCAGACAGAAGTCCTGCTCTAATTTTGGTAAATATATTCGGTGAAATCCTGTGCAGTCAACTATAATATCAAATTCTGATTCTAATTCTTCCAGTTTTTTATTTACTCCGAAATGAACTTCAGAGTCTTTGATGAAATCCTTAATCAAAGTTAACTTTTCATATGTACAGAGTCCATGTAATCCAATCTGAAATCTTTCTTGGTTATTCATATCAACATGCATTTTTTTACCATCATGCACAACATATTTTTCAAAATCAATTCCTGATTTCTTGCATAAATCTATCATAGTAGATTTGATGGATCCCCACGCACAAATTGAGTCATGTTTAATCTCATCCATTCTTTCAAAACCTACTACCTCATGGTCATTTTTCAATCTAGAAACTAGATAACTGCCAGCTACTCCCATACCCATAACAGCAATTTTCATTCTAAATCAAACTAATTTTAACAAAATAAATACTATCTCTATTCGATTAGTATGGCTGGCTTGAAGGGCCTAGCGGCTTTTGCTTTATTTTTAGGATCATATTTTTCAGAGTCTGATTCGGAAAAAACACTAAGCTCAACATCATAGTCATTTTTTACAAGTGATGATAATTCTGAACTAATTATTTGCTTTTCATCTATTTGACCAATATTCATTCTTCCCTTTCTTAGTTCAACAGGTTCCGATAGAATGTCGTTGAGTATTTTTTTTACAAAATCAGGATCTTTTTTGATTTGTTCTGTTTCCTTATTTGCAATTAATGATTTTATGATTGTACCTATGTTCGTTTGACCATCTAGCACATTTTTAAGAATTGAATTATAGGCTTTAGATTTCCATTGTTCTGCAGTGTAAATTGTAATTTTTTTTGGCGAAATTTTGGTTACTTTTAGAATATTATTAATGTCATCAATAATTGATTTTAGCAACGTTTCAGTTTGAATTGATTTTGAATCAATTTCTATTCCAATAGATGAAGGCCATGCTGATTTTGAAGCTAATTCTGAATTGCCTAATTTTTCCCATATTTCTTCTGCTATGTGTGGAGCAAAAGGTGAGAGCATTAAAACTCTGGACGACAAAATTTTGTGAAGAATTCCAGAAATATTTGTTCTTTGTTTTGATTTTGTTCTTTTAAGGTACCATTGCAGTTCAGAATCAAAATCATACAAAATATGGTGCAATGCTTCTCTAAACCTAATCTTATCCATTGATTGACTTACATTGAGGGCTAAATTTTGTAACATACTAAGTATCCATTTGTCTTCCGGTTCTAGTTCTGGAATTTCTTCCGCTTTAGTTTTGGTAGAATTTTCATACATCGATTCAAGTTTGTTTTTAATTCCATTAATTGCTTCAACATTAAAATCAGCATCTTGTAATAATTCTGCAGAAATTAAAATTGTTAGACGTATTGGATCAGCACCATGTTTTCTTACTGCATCTCTTAGCGGAATAATATTTCCCATTGACTTTGACATTTTCTTTCCTGCCATTAGGACTGAACCGTTGACAACAATTTCTTGTGGCCAATTTTCCTCGGGAAAAAGCGCGACATGATTTAAAACAAAAAATGTTAGATGATTTGGTACCAAATCCCTACCGGAGTGCCTAGAATCAACTGGATAAAAGTACAGGAATTCATTTCTAATTTCTTTTAATTTTTCTTTTGTAATGTTTATTTTATTTGCAATTTCTCCTGAATCTTTTTTCCCATAAAAAACATAATCAAAAAATTCGTCAGTTAGATCATTTCCATTAATTTCTTTTTTGTTAACATATTTCGAGATAATATAGAATGCCATGTAAATAACAGAATCAGCCAAACTTTCAACCAACCATTCCTTGTCCCAGGGGATTTTTGTTCCTAATCCATGCTGTCTTGCACAAGCCCTTTCTCTAAGCCAATCAAGAACTTTATCAAACTCAGAACGTATTTCATTAGGAAGAATATTCATTCCCTCAAAGCAGCTATGAGCCTTCTGTTTCCAGTCTTTGTTTGAATAATCTAAAAACCATTGATTACTCAATAATTTCACAACGCATTCAGTTCCACAACGACATTTTACCGGCGAATTTGTTAATTCTAATAGAATATCAGCACTTCCAGTTTTTGTAATCCATTCTTTAATCTCATCTTTTGCTTCAGAAATTTTTTTTCCTGCAAATTGCTTTGTGTTATCACCCAAAATTCCCTCATAGAATTCTTTTGAATAGATCTCTTTTGTGGCCTCTTCTAGCTTTGGGTCATCTTGGTGTAAAATTCCCATCTTTTCTACAATATCTTTTGCAGGAATGTTACCAAGACCTTCTGTATTTATCATAGAAATAGGCTCAATATTTTGAATATTCTTTAGAAGATCACTGTTTATTGATTTATTTTTTCCAGATTTGGAATCTAATAGAGCCTGGTAATCAAATGGTGCATGTGCAGGAACAGACATTACAATTCCTGTTCCATTATCACTTTTTACAAAACTGGCTGGTAAAATCAACACTGAGTCAGAACTATGTGGAGCTTTAGCACTTTGACCAACAAAGTCACTTCCCAAAACATCTTCTATCACTTCAATTTTTTTTTCTAGGAACTCTAGTTTCCGTGCACATTCTGGGCTAGTGATCCAAATCTCATCGTTCACTTTAATTTTTTGATACATAACTTGAGGATTTATCCAGATATTTGTTACCCCAAATAATGTTTCAGGTCTTAATGTAGCGACAGGAATTTTTACTCCATTCAAATCAAATTTAATGACAATATATTCCGTGAAATCAGGCTCTACATCTCCAAGTGTGTCATGCTGTGAAACTGGATTTTGATCCTTTGGACACCATCCAACAGGATGTGAACCTTGCACAATGAGATTTTTTTCTTTTAGATTTCTAAATTGCCACTCTATGAATTTTTGGTAAGCAGGATCAATTGTAGTAAATTCTCTTCTCCAATCAATCGAGTAGCCCATCTCAATCATACCTGATTTAATCTCTTCATGAAAATAATCAGCAATCTTTACAGGCTCCACAAATTCCTTAATTTTATCTTCAGGAACTTTGTATAACGTTTTGAATCCTTCAATTAATTCAGCATCGTTCGCTTCTACTCTTTTTGCCATACCAAGAATGGGTGTACCAGTATAGTGAAATCCCATTGGAAATAACACATTAAATCCTTTCATTCTCAAATATCTTGAATGAACGTCTGCAATGGTGTATGTTCTACCATGACCTATGTGCTGTGGTGAGTTTGGGTAAGGGTATGCTACGGTTATGAATTTTTTTTCTTTATTATTAGAATCAATTTCATGATCATTATTTTCTAACCATTTTTTTTGCCATTTTCTATCAATAGCATTCCAATCTATTTCCATAATTTTATACTCCCAAAACCATTGATTTTACTTTCTCTATTGCAGCATTTTTTTTAGATTTATCCTTTCCTCCTCCCTGAGCAAACCTTTGGTTTCCTCCTCCAGCTCCTCCAAGTATTTCAGATACAGTTTTTGCAATATCTCCTGCTTTTTTGTCATTTGCAGATTGATCGCCTGAATAAATTATTGCTCGAATTTTATCTCCATCTTCAAAAACACCACAGTAAACCATCCATGGATCCTTTTCGATCAGTTTTTCTCCCAAACCAATATGAAAAAATTCATCATATTGATCACTATCTGTACAACAAAAGTTTGGTTTTCCAGGTTCTGTAATATCAACAACGATTTCATCTACAATGGTTGAGCCAATTTTACTTTGAATTATACTTTCAACTAAAAGTGGAAACTTTTCTCTCAATTCCTGTTTTTGTTCCTGTCTTTTTTCTTTTAATTCAGTTTTGTTTTTTAATTCAGATGATTTTTTTATCAAGTCAGCATCATACTGTTTAACATAATCTAGAGCAGTATCTCCTGAAACAAACTCAATTCTCACTACACCGTCTTGAATTCTTTTTGTTTTTGTAATTTTTATTAGTTCAATCTCATCTGTTTGTTTAACATGTGTTCCACCACATGCTTCTATGTCAAAATCCTCAATTGAGACAATTCTAATTGATTTTACTGGAACAATTCCTCCTTGATATATTTTAAATCCATATTTTTGCTCAGCAGTTCCTCTATCAAAATTCTCAATTGTTACCGGTATGTTTTTCTCAACGACAGAATTAGCTAGATCCTCAATTTTTGTAATTTCATCATCAGTCAAAGCGGAATGGTGTGTAATGTCTAGCCTTGCATGATCTTCTTCTTTAAATGCAGAATGTTGCCAAACCCACGATCCTAAAACGCTTCGGGAGGACGAATTAAGAATATGAGTACTTGTGTGATTTTTTGTGATACCATCTCTTCTTTTCGAATTAACAACACATGAAACAGTACTGCCTTCCTTTGGAATGCCATTTTTGAGTTCATGTACTATGATATTACCATGTTTGCTTACATCAACAACTTCAAAATTCTCAATTGTTCCGTGGTCTGGTTCCTGCCCACCACCTCTTGCATAAAATGAAGTTTTATCCAACACTACATACTTATCAAAGGATTTTAGGACATTTGCATCAAACTCTTTTGGGTCATCACCATAATACAAAAGTTCAGTATCTGGTAACCCTTCTAATGAAACTTGGTCTTGTTCTTTTTGCTTCTTTGATTGATGCAATTCAGATAATTTACTATAAAATGTAGATGGAATATCAGAAATTACCTTCATTTCCTTTAGATAATCTGGTGTTACACCATCTGATTCGTAAAGTCTAATCAAATCATCAACTGTAGGTTTCTGATTTAATTTACTTACAATTTTTTCCATTCTTAATTTTGAATTTTCATATCTACCTGACTCGATTCCAATTATCGTCTTGATATCTTCACGTGTTTTTTCTAGTTCAGGATATGTGTTTTTAAGATAATCAATTTGTGCATCAACCATCTCGTTCATGTCAAATTTTAGCGATAATCTGTCCATTGTAGATATAATTCTTCGAAGCATCATTCGGAGATTGTATCCTCCACCAACATTGCTTGGTAAAGCACCATCCGATATTGCAAAAATTAGCGTTCGAATGTGATCAATAATTAGATAAATTCCCTCAACTGGAATTATAATTTTATTTATCTGTTCATCTGAAAGACCAGCTGATTTTATCGCATTTTTTCTAACTTCAGATAAATCACTAAATTGTTCCAGATGTTTTGCAATTTTGGTAAAGTATGTAACTAAAAGTTCGTCATTTGTATCAATTCCTGCTTGCTGTAGTAGGTTGTTAGTAATGGGTCCAAAGCAGCAATCATACGCGGTTGGTGTTCCCATTGTAAGCCAGGCAAATCTCTCTAAACCTGCTCCCATATCGATAATTTGTTGGTCTAATGTTTTGTAGTTTGATAAATCTCCTTGAAATTCAGTGAACACTGCATTACCAAGTTCTAATCCATTTACAAAAAATTCTAAAGAAGAACCAAACGAACCACCACCTTCCCAAACATCTTCCACAAAAACAACTTCCTTTTTATCAACACCAAATTGTTCTGTAAGTAATCTGTAATCCAAATCAACACATTCATCTTTCCAATATCCATTAGAATTTGGAATACTATGTTGTCCAATCATACAAAAGCTTGAAAAGTGTCGCCCAGTAACACCCACATTTTCTAAATCTTTGAATCTGAGACAAGTCTGTGGAACTACAAGTGGGTTTGCAGGAAATTCAAAGACAACTTTACTTCCCATCACTCTCTGAAAGTCAACAATTGATGCAATTGTAAAATATAGATCATCACGCCATCTACAAACAACGGGATATCTATTCACAGATGTATGTCCATTTTTTACAAAAAATGATTCAACTTCCTTCCATGCTTGTGTATAATCAAATCTTTTTGCTGTTGGTGGATTTCCTATAAATGAATACGTATCGTCAGAATGATCAGGACAGTTTACACGATTCTCATCTATGGTCCAATAGAATCGCTTGCATGTTGCACATGATTTGCGCTCAAATCTTTCATCATCAAATAATTTTACCTTGTAGTATCGTTCAGGATCAGCAGAAAATTTTGAAAGAATTTCTTTTTTATCCATTTGAAATGTTTTCGGTTGACCGATATTAAGAATTGCCGATACAATAAATTAAATAGAATACACCCAGATTTAGCTCATGCTTGGATTTGGAAAAAAAGGTCTTCCTAAGGAAGGAGATTTTATTTTTGCTAGACAACCAGATGGCGAATACAACAAAATAATTTTTGGTGCAGTTACTGGCATTCAGGGTACAAAAATTGGAGTTAATGGAATTATAATTAATCCAGTTGGATTAAAGAACAAAATTGAACAAGGAAAGGCAGGAACACGATCTGTTGAAATTTTAAAAAATCCTAATCCTGATAATTGCATTCAGATACTAATTTACCGTATTGAACATGATAACTTTAACGAAATTATAGATCTGAATGAGCACCAAGTTTTAGAACTTCCCAATAGAGTGTATGCAACTTTAGAAGGATGGATCCGTGAGTCTTTATCCGAATTGATAAATAATGTACTTTCCCTTCCACCTGGGTCTGAGAGAGATGAAGCAAAACGTATTCTAAAACAGCGGATGGATACATTGTTTGACAAGAGTTTGAAGAGGACGCTTTATTCAGTTTGCAGAAGTCTGAAAATTCTAAATTAAATTACAATTTGCTGTAATTCTCCATAGTTTTATATTATCCACTTCGAAAAAAACGGTACTATGGAATATGTTTACGCTGCATTGATGCTTCATAAGCTAAAGAAGGAGATTACTGAGGAAAATGTTACTTCAATAGTCAAAGCATCTGGTGCTGAAGTAAATGAGGCAAAAGTGAAATCACTTGTAGCATCTTTGGCTGATGTTAATATCGAAGATGCAATAAAGGCCGCTCCAGTTGCAGCAGCAGCACCAGCAGCAGCAGCACCAGCAGCAGAAGGCGGAGAAGGCAAAAAAGCAGAAAAGAAAGATGAAGCGGCAGACGGCAAGAAAGAAGAAGCAGCAATGGAAGGTCTTTCATCCTTATTTGGTTAATTCTATATCATCAATTTTAGATCCAATCCCACATTCATTGTTATTTACTAGACTATTATCCTAATTGTATTGGTTGAATTTTCAACTCCAGTAGAAGCATTCATCCACATTCTAGATCTTTTTGGAACAATGGCATTTGCCGTTACTGGTGCATTCAAGGCTATTGAAAACAAGGCTGATATTGTAGGCATAATTATTTTGGCTACAATCACTGGCATTGCAGGAGGTACAATTCGTGACGTGGTATTAGGAAAGTCACTACCAAATTCGTTAATTGATCCATCATATGTGATAATTACTGTTGTTACGGGCATTATCATATTTCTTCTACATTCACGACTGCGTAAACATTGGAATCTTTTCTTAAAATTTGATGCAATAGGTCTTGGTGTTTTCACTGTAATAGGAGCTACATTTGCATACAATCTATTTGGCATGAACCCTCTTATCATAATACTTGCTGGTATGCTTACTGCGATAGGCGGTGGTATACTTAGGGATGTTTTTGTTAATCAAACTCCAATAGTATTCGTAAAGGAATTCTATGCCAGTGCAAGTTTTGTTGGAGCAATTGTATTTTATTTTGTTTTAATGTTTAGCGACCAGCTTTATGCTGCAAGTATTTTGGGAATAGTAGTTACCACTAGTTTAAGATTAGTTGCAATGAAGTACAATTGGAATTTACCGAAAGTAAGAGGCGGTACTTAGTCTAGTGACGATTTTTCCATTGGTATCTATATTCTTCTTCAAACAATTCATTTGTAATTTCGTCTATCTTTAGTATCTTTTTACTATATTTTTTTAATAGACATTTTTTACACATACAATCACCATCACTAATCTGATCTTTTGATAATTTTGGTAAGCTG
>ENA-UPTF01002164-UPTF01002164.1-marine-metagenome-genome-assembly--contig:-NODE-2164-length-11565-cov-2.477716_pt1 | contig 11565 bp, 11 predicted proteins | sample MGYA00238166_ERZ767019 | MGnify/ENA primary metagenome ERZ767019 (study PRJEB28930, sample SAMN06266391) | marine metagenome | isolation source: Sea water from 250 m depth | place: Atlantic Ocean... | reverse complement strand
GTAACTTTCCAATATCGATCCCAGCAACTGCCATTGGTAAAAGGCCAACCGGGGACAAAACGGAAAATCTACCTCCCACATCATCCGGAATAATAAACTTTTGATAACCTTGCTCTGCCGCCAGGTCATTCAAGGGTCCTTTGTTTGAATTTGTCGTGACTACAATCCTATCTTTTGCACCATCCACTCCGTATTTTTTTTCAATTAATTCCTTAAATAACCTAAAAGCAATAGCAGGCTCTGTTGTCGTTCCTGACTTGGAAATAACATTCAAACAAACATCATATTTTTCAACAAGGTCCAACAGATCTGAGTGATAGTCAGAACTGATATTGTGGCCAGAGAAATAAATTGATGGCCCGCAATCTGTTCCAATTTGGTTTGAAAAAGAGGGCTGTAAAAATGTCAACCCTGCTTGGGAACCTATATAAGAACCTCCGATCCCAATCACTATAAAAAGTTCGCATTTTTCGCGAAGAGAATTCGCCGCTGTTTCAATGTCTTTCCGGACTAATTCAGATATCCGGGGTGTCTTCCAGCCAAGAAAACCAGAAACAGACCCTTGTCCTTTTTCCAAGTCATCGTGGCACAACTGAATATTGGATAGGATAGGATCTAAGTTTTTTTCGGAAATGAAGTTCTTTAGGTTACTAAAGTCGAGTGATAGGGAAAGCATAAGTTACCATAATTACAATGTATAATCAGAACTTGTATTATTAAAAATAAAATACAGTATGACTATACATTAAGAGTTTCCTACCAACACAAAGAGGATATCGGATCTTTAACACTTAATGTATCAATTGAGTCTTTATCACAAATTCGAACAAAACAACCGAGCCTTTCACTCCGGCTCTGTTTCTTGTTAATTATTACTCCAAACCCTTTTCAGCCAACCATCTCTCAGCTTCTAGAGCGGCAGCACAACCGGTGCCAGCAGCAGTAATGGCCTGACGGTATTTGTGATCGTGCACATCTCCAGCAGCAAAAACACCTTCTATACTAGTCTCCTGAGTTCCTGGTTTAATTTTAATATAACCTGAACCATCAAGATCTAATTGATCATTAAAAATCCCAGTATTTGGTGTATGTCCAATAGCATAAAAAATTCCAGCCACATCAATCTCGCGACCTTGATTATTTTTAATATTTTTAATGCTAGCACCAGTTACATAGTCTTCTCCAACTGCATCTTCCAGAACTGAGTCCCATAGAATTTCCAATTTGGGATTTTTAAAAGCCCGTTCCTGCATAATTTTTGAGGCTCGCAACACGTCCCTACGGTGCACCATATAGACAATAGAACCGAACTTAGTAAGGTAACTCGCTTCTTCAACTGCAGTATCTCCACCACCTATTACCATCAATGGTTTATTGCGGAACATTGGAAGCGCACCATCACAAACAGCGCAGGCAGACATACCGTTGTTCCACATTTTTTCTTCATTGGGAACCCCCATGCGCTTAGCAGTCGCACCTGTTGAGATAATCACAGAATGTGCTTTAACCTCACGATTCTCGCTTTTAATGCTAAAGGGACGCTGACTTAAATCTATTTCAACGACATCTTCCTGAACCATTTCTGTACCAAATCGTTCGGACTGTTTACGAAACAATTCCATCAATTCCGGGCCTTCAACCCCTTCAGGAAATCCCGGATAATTTTCAACATCCGTTGTCGTTGTCAATTGCCCTCCCGCAGATCCACCCAACATATAACCTTCAAACATAAAAGGCTTTAGATTTGCTCTAGCTGCATATATTGCCGCAGTATGCCCTGCAGGGCCTGATCCAACAATAACAACACTTTTCACATCACTCATAACTGACCTTTCAATTAATTCGGCCTAACACAACGAAAACCAACACCGCTGTATCTTAAATCGGGGTCTTTAGCAATCCGATCTGAAGTTCTTAGATAATGGCTTAAGGAATCCCATGATCCACCACGCACCACTTTATTTTTTCCCTTTACTGCCCCTAAAGGATTCTTCTGGTATTCTAAGTCCTCATACGGACCATACCAATCCATAGTCCATTCATAAACATTTCCCATCACATCATAGAGACCGCGGGAGTTTGGTTCAAAACTTCCTACTGGAACAGGGGCCCCTACTCCATAAGGTTGATTCCAATGTGCACCGCCTAGCTTTTCGACCTTGGCAGCATATTCCCATTCTGCCTCGGTTGGTAATCGACTCTCCCGCCATTTACAATAGGTTAATGCTTCCTTCCAGGTTGTGAATACAACAGGCTGATTTTTTTGATTGAAATCTCCGGGCCGGTCTTCATGCAATACTTCCGGCTCACAGACCCCAGCCAAAAAGCATTTACGATATTGATCATTTGTCACTTCATGCTTGTTGATCCAAAAGGAATCAACCTTTACCTTATGAGGAAATTCATCGTTGCACCAATCGGAATTATTTTGCTCCTCCTCACAATAGAGGCTACCCATTTCAAAGTCTCCACCTTCAACCAAAACTTGCTCACTAGCAAAGATCGGACTTGAAACACATAAACTAAAAAAAGCGATTAAAATTGGTTTGCTAAAGTTCATTTTACTCATACCTCAATTTTATCCCGAATGGCATTCCTAACATCTTCGTATTTTGCCGGAAGTTCAATAGCTTCGAATGCATAATCTGACTGAACACCTGGTATCTTATCTGTATGACATTTAAATAAAAAATCTGTAAATTTCAATCCGTTTGCAGTTGAAATCACAACAACCTTATCCTTCTTTTTAATCACGCCACGGCTCACAAGTTTTTCCAAAACTGCTAGCGCCACTCCAGTATGCGGGCAACACAGCAGACCAGTACGATTTGCCTTACTGGCTGCATTTGCAAGCTCATCTTCAGTTGCTTCTTCAACAATTCCCTCAAATGCCTTTAAAGTACGAATAGCTTTCTTAACACTTACAGGATCACCAATTTGAATAGCACTGGCAAGGGTTTTTTGAGCTTGCATCGGTTCGAAGGTTTTAAATTCTTGTTTAAAGCTCCTGTACAACGGGTTCGCACGTTCTGCTTGGGCACAAACCAAACGCGGCAACTTATCGATCAACCCTAGATCGTAAAACATTTGAAAACCTTTACCAATTGCACTCACGTTCCCAAGGTTTCCTCCAGGCACAATCACGAAGTCTGGAACCTCCCAATTAAACTGCTGCACCAACTCAAAACTTATAGTTTTTTGCCCTTCGATCCTGAGGGAATTCATAGAGTTGGCCAAATAAATATCATCGTTATGACAGACTTCTCGAACCAACTTCATACACCCATCAAAATCAGTGTCCAGGGATAGAGTCAATACTCCATGGGTGATAGGTTGGATCAATTGTGTTAGGGAGACCTTATCTTTAGGAAGAAAAACAATTGCAGGAATTCCTGCTACAGCGCAGTAAGCAGCAAGAGAGGCAGAAGTATCTCCGGTGGAAGCACAAGCCACGGCCTTAATGTTTTTTCCCTGTGACATCATCTGCTTTACCATAGATACCAAGATGGTCATCCCAAGGTCTTTAAATGAACCTGTATGAGCCATTCCACATTGTTTGACCCAAAAATCTTCAAGCCCCAGTTGTTGCCCTAATCGGTCAGCCCAGAAAAGATTGGTGCCTCCTTCATAAGTAGAAACAATATTCTCATTATCTACATTCGGACAAACTAACTCCTTTTTCCCCCAAACGGAACTGCCATAGGGCCATTCATTTTTACGATAACGATTTTCAAATAATTCTTTCCATTCTTTGGCAGACCTTTTCTTCAGTTCATCCATATCGTGCGAGACTTCAAGCAATTCGTCACAATTACGACATCGATAAATAATATCGGTCAGTTCATAGGAACTCCCACACTCTGGATTAATACATTTAAAACTGGCTTTAAATTCCATTCCTATTTTTCCACTCGGATGAGGTTGGATTTTGCACAGACCACATCAAGTTGCTCTATTTCTTTTAAGGCATTTTGAATATTGCCTTCACTAGATCGATGGCACATCATGAAAAGAGATACAGCTTTACCTTTTTCACCTCGGCCTTTTTGGATCATAGATTCTATGCTTATACAATGATCACCAAGAATTCCTGAAATTTTAGAAAGAACACCGGGTTTATCCAAAACATTGAGACGTAGAAAATATTCCGATTCAACAGCACTCATGTCTTTTAAGGGAATTGGCTTGATTTCTGAACTTTGAAATGAAGAAGCAGGCATTCTACCACCCGCATTGGAAATTATGTTACGGGCGATTTCTACGATATCCCCAACCACAGCACTTCCAGTGGGTAATGCACCTGCCCCGTGTCCTATCAGAATATTTTCTTCCATCATATCATCGCAGACCCGAATCGCATTTAAAACACCATTCACACTAGCCATTGGGTGATTACTGGGTATCATTGCGGGGTGAACACGAATATCAATTGCTTCTCCATCATACTTGGATATAGCAAGCAGTTTGATTCGATACCCAAATTCCTTGCCGCATTCGATGTCTTCTGAGGTGATATTGGTTATACCTGAAACCTTGATATCTTCAAATTTAATGGGTGCCCCATAAGCAATACGTGTCAATACGGCAATCTTGTGGGCAGAATCGATCCCTTCAATATCAAATGTCGGATCGACTTCCGCAAATCCTTTTTCCTGCGCCTCTTTTAAGGCAACATCAAAATCACAATTTTCATCGGACATTTTGCTGAGTATATAATTAGCGGTACCATTTACAATTCCTTCAATCGCCTGAATACGATTGGCTACGAACCCCTCACGAATCGACCGAATAATTGGAATTGCTCCACCGATAGATGCCTCAAAACCAATTGAAAGTCCTTTTTCTTCTACGGTTTCAAAAAGCTCATCGCCATGCTTAGCCAACAAAGCTTTGTTAGCGGTCACCACATGCTTATTATTTTTTAGAGCTTTTAAAATGAAGGTTCTAGCTGGTTCATAACCACCAATCAACTCTATAACGATATCAATTTCAGGGTTCTCAATAATATCATCTACTGAAGTTGTCAACACACCATCATTAACAGCAATGCCTCTATCCGTTGTAATATCTAGGTCAGCAATTTTTGCAAGACAGACAGCGGCACCTAATCTTTTTTGGATTATTTCCTGATTTTCAGCAAGAATCTTTGCAACACCGACTCCTATTGTGCCAAATCCTATCAACCCAACATTAATCTTTTTCATTTGTTATCCATTCCAAGTAATTCCACCCATTGGAGGCGACATAGTATTAAAAGACTTCACGGATACCTTTAATAGCTTGACGAATTCGATGCTCATTTTCTACAAGCGAAAAGCGGACAAAATGGTCGCCTCCTTCACCAAAGCCAATTCCCGGTGCTACTGCAACTTTCGCCTTTTCTAATAACATTTTAGAGAATTCAAGTGATCCAATTTTTTTAAACTGATCAGGGATTTCTGCCCAAACCATCATAGTGGCTTTAGGAGGTGTTACTTTCCACCCCATTCTGTTAAGTCCTTCGCATAAGACATTACGTCGGCTGCGATAAGTTTCTATTATTTCTTCTACACAATCTCTAGGTCCATTCAACGCAACTGTAGCGGCAATTTGAATGGGTTGAAACATACCGTAGTCCTGATAACTTTTTATTCGCGCCAAAGCATTAATTATTTCATGATTCCCGACTGCGAAGCCCACGCGCCAACCCGGCATATTATAACTTTTTGACAAGGTAAAAAACTCAATTCCTACATCTTTTGCACCGGGAACTTGCAAAAAGCTGGGAGCCTTGTAACCATCAAATACAATATCTCCATACGCAAAGTCATGGATAACGATTAAATCGTGTTCCTTGGCAAACTCCACAACCTTTACAAAAAATTCAATATCAACCACCTGTGTTGTGGGATTATGGGGAAAGTTTATGACCATTACCTTTGGTCGAGGTTTATTTCGCTTGTAAGCATCAAGTAATCCCTCAAAAAAATCTGAATCTGGCCCCAGAGGAACGTGAATTACATCACCATTTGCCAAAATAAAAGCATAGGTGTGAATGGGATATGCGGGGGTCGGGACCAACACAGAATCTCCAGGTGTTGTGATAGCTAATGCAAGATGAGATAAACCTTCTTTTGAACCAATAGTGGCAATTGCTTCTGAGTTTGGATCTAAATCGACATCAAAATTACGCTTATACCAGTCACATATAGCCAACCTAAGCTTATAAATTCCCTTAGAGAGTGAGTAGCGATGATTGGCCTCTTTTTTGGCTGATTCAATCATTTTTTCGACAATATGATTGGGTGTAGGCATATCGGGATTCCCCAACCCAAAGTCAATAATGTCCTCACCTCTTCTACGGGCTTCGTATTTTAAATTATTAACGATCCCAAGCAAATATGGGGGAAGACTTTTTATGCGTGAAAATTCTCTCATTTAAAAAATATGTCTAAAATTTTTACACCAATAAGGATAGGCAAACCGAAAGGATGTGACTCAGGCTTGTGCGGAGGCAACCTTCTAAATTATTACAACACCCTACACCTGCAAGCGTAAGATATCACAATTTAAATACCTCGGCAAATTCAAACCTCTTTGCAAAATAATGCTTTTAGCAGTTTCTTTTTCCTTGATTCAATCCTTTTACAAGGAGTAGTATTTCGTGTCGAGATGACTTACTAAGCTCAAACCAGCTTAAAAGTTCTTTCCAAGCTTAATCAACGCAAACAGAAACATAAAAAACATGATCAAAGCTTGGATGAACCTAGTTGACTCCAAAACATAATCCACTGACCACGCCAATTCATCTGCCGCCAATATTGGATCCATCAAACTATGGAACTGATTCAAATTATAGTTTTAGGAATTATTCAGGGTTTGACAGAGTTTTTACCTGTTTCCAGTTCGGGACATCTCATACTCACGCCTTTGGTACTCAATTTCAAAGACCAGGGGCTGGCTCTGGATGCGATCCTGCATCTAGGAACCCTCATGGCTATTTTGATCTTTTTCAAAAAAGACCTTTTAAAAATATTTTTAGGCTTGTTTGATAAAAGACGCGACACCCATAGGGTAGCCTGGTGTATTGTTGCTGCATCGTTTCCCGCAGGTTTAATAGGCTTATTTTTCGGGGATTGGGTTGAATCCAGTTTACGGAACCCAACCTTTGTCGCAGTAAACCTTTTATTTTGGTCTTTGATTATGTATATGGCAGACCGTTTCGGGAAAAGTGAAACTAAGTCAAAATCGGAATTAAAGGAATTGAATTTCTCACAAATCTTTTTTATTGGTTGCGCACAAGCAATAGCCCTCTTGCCAGGAACATCTCGATCTGGGATAACAATTGCAGCCGGGCTTTTCAGCAACCTAAATCATATTTCTGCAACCCGGTTTTCCTTTCTTCTTGGGACACCTATCATTTTTGCAGCAGGTATGTATAAATTCATCACCTTCGTGTCCGAACCCAATGCCCTCCAGCATTACACCTATCTACATATGATAGTTGGACTTGGAATCAGCTTTTTGGTTGGCCTGTTAGCAATCAAGTTGCTTTTACAAGTAGTAGAAAAATTAGGGTTATTCCCCTTCATTGTGTATAGAGTCCTACTGGCTGCAGCAATCCTTTTTTACTATCACGGCTAAAAATGACAAAAAAAAGCCGCCCTGATAAATCAGGACGGCTAATTAAGTACTCTTTAAATCTTAGCCACAGGTTACAGAAACAGGAACCGTTCCCGTGTTATGAATGCGAACTTCACCACTGATATCGCCAATGGAGTCGCCACGGCTAAAGTTATTTTGATGTCTAAAGGTAATAGATTTGTGACCCATAGAATGCTTGCTTGGCATTTTCACTTGCTTATTACCAGCTGCCCCACCACCATTACCAGAAAAGCCCTGATGGTCTTTCGGAGCTAATGTAAAAGGCACCGTCGTGAAATTAGATGATTTCCAGAGAAAACCATTAGCACTACCACGATCTACAGCATCTCCTGAACTAGCCGTTTCTACTTTAATCGTTTTAGCGTTGTTACACTTGGCTGATCCACCAGGAGCTACACTTCCTGCAAATGCAGAAGCCGCGAGACAAAACGAAGCAACCGTAACGAGTAAAACAATAGCGAGTTTTTTCATAGTAAATCCTCCCTTACCCTAGTTAACAAAAGTTCAACTACATATAATTATTCAGGCAATTATTTGCCTTCTCCCTTTAGTGAACATTTTCAAAGAACCAACTGCTTTTACCTCCCAGCGACTGAAGGCATTTTAACAATTTAAGACCCATTTAGCCTAGGATTTTTCTTACACGTTTTGTAAGCCCTAGTTGGATATAGGATGAGTATACTTATGAATAAAGGCATGTCAACGATTATTTAACAAGTAAACATTAAACCGCTTTATTTCAATGTTTTACATCTATTTATATGATAAAAAACCTTGTTTAAAATTCCGTAATAATACGAATTATCCTATTAATATATTGAGTCTTTTTCTTATATAAATATAGTCTATCTTTCCCACTAATAACAACGCGGGACATAGCACCTTATTTTATTAGCACTCAATACTTTCATTTTCAATATGCCTTCCATTTTCAATATGGATGGTTTTGTTAATCCCCTTTAACCTTACTCTCCCTTTTAACGAAGCAGAACCTTCAAAAAATACCCGCCCTGCTACATCTATTAGTTCTAATTCCAATAAATCAGGTATAACAGGAAAACATTTCTGGAACGCCTCTAGTTGATTAAGCGGACTTCCAAACTTTACTTCGGGAAGATAATCAATTTTTCTTTCTTCATTTCTAACAAGCCTGCCACCATCTAGATTGAATAAATTTGACTGGACCAAAAAAAGATCCTCCGTTTTTTTAACTGGCATAAATCTATCCCTAGATACACACAACCCTACTGCATCTTCAAAACAATCCATTGCAGAACCAATAGCCGTTTCTAATTGCACAATAGGCTTTCCCTGAATTTTCTTTTGGTTAACAATAACAGTCAAATTTAATGGCCCTTCTCTCAATCTTTCCTCAAGAGCAATAAGGTTTATCCAAATATTATTTGTATTAAAAACAGAAAATTTGTCCTGACTGCAAAAATCATCTACATATTCTTTAGGCACTTGAGCGATCTCAAGCAGTTTCAGTTTTCCATTTTGTTCGTACAAAGTTCCCCCCTTAACATCAGCAGGAGTTTTAGGCGTCACTTCCATTAAGAAAGGGATCTCTTTTTCAATCATATGATTGAGAATTTTGGAATCTGCAACAGCACCTAGATTGTCTGCATTTGAAATAAACAGAATATCTTTTCCATCTTCAATTAAACTTCTCAGTATTCCTTGTTGTTCAATGCAATTGTAAAAATCTCCATGACCGGGAGGGTACCAAGTTTGATCTCCCCATTCATCAGGACTCAGGGGTAAAAAGGTTTCAGGATCTAACCTGGGAAACATGTTTTGCTTAAAGGTAATAATTGGTAAATCGCTGTTACCAACAAATTCACTGATTTTTTCATCTGTATAAAAACTATTCATCAATAACAAGGGAATATTACTATCCCACTTTGTATTTAATTCCTGAACCTGTTCGCAAATTAAGTCCAGAAAGGTTTTTTGGCCTCTAACTTTTACAAGAGATTTCGGGTCAGAACAGCCCATGCTAGTTCCAAGACCGCCATTTAGCTTTCCTATAACTAGCCGAGAATAGTTATCAGGACAAATACCCGGGTCTCTCAAAGAATGATAGTTGGCTTGCATAGAATCATCCGGAGAATGAATTGATGACCAGTCCAAAACTTTTTTGGATCCTTTCTTAACTTGGCTCAACATCCTTTCAAATTCTTCCCTTTGCGGATCAGTCAGCAAACTATTTATTTTATTTTTCATTTCATTTTTAAATTCCAAAATCCCTAATTTCCATTAAAATTGTTATTATAAACCTCCATTTCATTTAATTTATCTAAAACAACACTAAAATCGAACATGTTAATTTTTAAAAAAAATATATATGAAACTTCAGAATTTCCGCACCCTGAAAATACAGATGATCAGGGTTTAGATCCATATAACTTTATTTTCCACTCCCTTATGACAGACCGAGAAATTTTTTTCGGCCTCAATAATTTACCCGAAAGTGAGGGGCTGGAAAGAGCTAAAACATTATTTCCACATGCATCCCTTTTCGGGAATGTTTCCCTCCTCAACAACTTTTCTCGAAGTTTGTTTGAAGGTTTGATAGATAGAACTGTATGGCACATTCTGAATGCCTACCATCTAACCTATCTATTTGACAGCCTGCACGGAACTTATGAAGATTATAGCTATTCAGATCCTCAGCAGCGCATGGGGATATTTCCAGAGTTGAACGGCCAGGATATAAACTTTGACCATTTTCTGGAAAATTATTTTTTTGGAACCGCATTTTTGATAGATGCAGAAAGATTCAATAAAATGGCCCCGGAAGAGAAAAAGAGTTTAAATTTAACCGACCCCTGTTTATTCGGCGTCATTAATCAATTAGTCCCAACCAAAGAAGAATCGACACTCCAAACAACAACTGCAAGCCCATACACGGAAGAATAAAAGAATAGCGACTACCTACTTTTCGAGTTCTGCCTCCAACCTTTTTACTAACAAGGGAGAATCGGGTTCGATTTCGCTTGAATATCTCGCCACAGGAAAACCTTTTTTATCGATCAAGAATTTATGAAAATTCCATCTAACTTCATTAGATTTAGGGGTAACATCACCCCGTATTTTTAGAAGCATTCCTGCCAGAAACTGCATTATCATAGTTTTTATTCCTGTTTTTTCAATTACAACCAAATTACTTTCTTGAAGATATCGATACAGAGGAGATTGTTTCGGACCAAGCACTCTGACCTTACTAAATAAATTAAAGGAAATACCAAAATTTTTTACACAAAATTTTTCAATTTCTTTATCTTCAGCTGGTTCTTGTCGGCCAAAATCATTACTGGGAAAAGCTAAAATACAAAAGCCTTGGTCCCTATATTTTTCGTAAAGTTTTTGCAGGGCTAAATATTGAGGAGTAAAACCACACTGGGAAGCCACATTTACAATAAGAAGAACTTTACCCTCGAATCGTGAGAGGGCTTGCTCTTCTCCAGAAATGGCTTTAACATTAATTTTATGAAGGGATTGTTTCAACAAATACCTTCCTGATTAATCTTATAAGAATATATTGTAACCGTTTTTATCTACTTTTTAAATAAATCACTTTTGACTCACTTGAGAAAAGAGCTAACATGCTGGTTTTTAAGAATAATATTTATGAACCATACCATTCAAGTAATGCGAACCTTGTTTTAACGCCAAATGAGGATTACAACCAGCGGTTCGACCCACGGCATTTAATTAAAGTTGCATTGAAAGAAGAAAAAACGGTGATGTCTTTTATCGAACGCCAACCAAGACAGTTTTGGCAAGAAGACTTGTTACAATTTTATCCATATTCGGGAAAAACTAACTCACTAATCCATGCAAAACAAATTTGCGAGATATTAGAAGTAGGCCTGGAAAATCCTTTACTATGGCAGCATATGAATTCCTATCACTTTT
>ENA-UPTF01002162-UPTF01002162.1-marine-metagenome-genome-assembly--contig:-NODE-2162-length-11570-cov-2.833638_pt1 | contig 11570 bp, 14 predicted proteins | sample MGYA00238166_ERZ767019 | MGnify/ENA primary metagenome ERZ767019 (study PRJEB28930, sample SAMN06266391) | marine metagenome | isolation source: Sea water from 250 m depth | place: Atlantic Ocean... | reverse complement strand
GGGAAAGATTCGAACTTTCGAAGACCGAAGTCAACGGGTTTACAGCCCGCCCCATTTGACCGCTTTGGTACCCCTCCAAACGTCGTTAGGGGATACCCAATAACTTAAAAAGCATTCAACAACAAGGGTTTTATAAGCATCTTGATTGATAAATGCAATAAATCATTTTGCTTTTAAATATGCTATTTATTTATAAAAAAACTTAAAAATTCAGTGGAAAAAAGTACTTTTTACATAGTTGGGAGGCATGCTGTAATCGAGGCCTTAAAAAATCCTTTAAGAAGGGTCGTGAGGGTCTTTTTAACTGAAGATTCAAAGAAGAGAATACATCAAGAAAACCAACACATTAATTTACTTAAAGATGTTGGTATTTTCTATAAGACAAAAAAAGAATTAGACAAATATTGTTCAAGAGAAGGTATTACACACCAAGGTTTGGTCGCAGAAATAGAGCATCTAGAAGAGCTCAGTATAAAAGATTTTGTAAATAAAAATTCGGATAGAAATGACATAAATCTTGTAGCATTAGATGAGGTAACAGATCCTAGAAATATCGGTTCAATTATAAGAAGTGCTGCTTCATTTAATATCGATGGTATTATCGTTAAAGAAAGATCTTATCCTAGTGAAAGTAAGCTTCTATACAAAAGTGCAAGCGGATGTACTGAACTTATTAATATATTCCAAGTGTCAAACGTTAATACAACCCTAAAATACCTTAAGTCTAAAAATTTCTGGGTAAGTGGTTTTGATAGTGAAAGCAAAAAGGATTTTACCAAACATGATTGGAAGGGTAATAACGTTCTGCTTTTTGGTTCTGAAGGACATGGATTAAATTATCAAATAAAAAAGAATTCAGATTTTTTATTTCGGATTAATATAAATAAAAATGTAGAGAGTCTTAATATCGCTAATAGTGCTTCTGTGGTTTTTCATTATTTGAATATATTTAAAGAAAAATCTTGATATCTATACAGCTTTTATTTAATACTTCGAAGAGGCCCTCATAGCTCAATTGGTAGAGCAACTGATTTGTAATCAGTAGGTTCGCGGTTCGAGTCCGTGTGGGGGCACCAAAGGATTTTATGAATTTAAAATTTTTAAAAAAAATTTCAAGTAAAAGAGATGTAAAAAGAAATTTAATTAAAATTATATTGATTATTTCTTTTGGTATTATCTTGTTTGACTCTATCAATAATCTCCATGATAAAAAAAGTAAAATTCTATTAAAAATTAAAAATAATTTTTTAAATCAACCAAAGAAAGATAAATTAAATGATCAATATTGGGCTAAAAAGGTTTTGAAGGGTGGTTACATTCTACATTTTAGACACACACAAAGAGAAAAGTGGAATGATGCAACTGGATTTGATGCTTTTGAGTTGTCAGAAAATATTGATGCTGAATTGTCATCATTTAAAAAAGCGACTTGCTTAACGCCACAAGGAATAGAAGAAGCTAAACTTATAAAAAATATGTTCAAAATATTAGAGGTAAAAATAAGTCAAGTGATATCAAGTCCAAGCTGTAGAGCAAGAATGACAGCTGAGTATGCTTTTGGAGGAGCAGATAAAATTTCAAATTCTTTACTACATAGAACCGCAATGACTGATTCTCAGAAATCAGAAATGGCAAATAATTTAAAAAAATTGGTATTAAATTTAAAAATAGAGAATGAAAAAAATATAGTTTTGAGCGGTCACGGTTCTACGATTGAGGATTGGTATGACGGAAAAAAATTCATTGATGAAAATAAATTTGGAGATCTTAAAAGACTAGAAGGTGGCTTTGTTGTTATAGAAAAGTTAAATAATAAACTTATTGCTCAATACAGTTTTAAAACATTTAGTAAATTTATTAACAGCCTTATAGAATTCCCTATTAATTAATTTTTTTTTGTTCTAATTTGATTTTTTTAATCAGACTTTCGTTCCGGCTAAATAATATTTTAAAATGTATTTTTTTGTTAGATTTAATTTTAACACTTTTAATATTTCTAATTTCATAATTGTCAGCAACAGCAGAAACTGGTCTTTTGTTTGGGTCTAAATTTTTAATAAGGACTCTTGCACTATCTGAAAACACCTTACCTTTCCATCTTCTAGGTCGAAATGGACTGATAGGTGTAATGAGTAATTTTTTTGAATCCAGAGAGATAATGGGTCCGTGTACGGAAAGATTATAAGCAGTACTGCCTGCGGGAGTCGAAACTAAAGCTCCATCACCAACCAATTTTTTAATCAATTCTTTGTTATTTATCTTTAAATTTAAGATGGCGGTTTGTCTACTCTGACGTAACAAAGAAATTTCGTTTACTGCTAAAGTTTTAAATTGCTTTCCATTCGAATTTATAACACTAATTTCTAAGGGATTAATTGAAAACATTTTAGTTTTTTTAATTCTTTTTTCCAAATTTGTTTGATGAAATTTATTCATTAAAAATCCAATTGTTCCACAATTAATTCCATAAAATGGCTTTTTACTTTTGTAGTGCTTTTTCAAAACGCGCAACATAAAACCATCACCACCAGCAACCACAACAGTGTTACATTTATTGATTGTATAATTTTTATATTTTTTAAAAAACTTTTTTAATTTTTGAGAACGCTTTGCTTTATCAAAAATAAAGTGGTACTTGTTCATAATAATCTATTTAAATATCAATCCGCTTCTTAAATCGCTGTGAAGCTTATTTGTTCTAAAATGTCTCTTAATATTAATTCTTAAAAGATGATATGCCATATATTTTAATCTTTTAAACAATCTACCTAAAGAACTAATGGGTGTGAATTTTTTTAAATCTTTTTTAACAATATCGTTCATTTTTAATGTTCCAAATAAACCTCTGGGAGCATTTGCATAATTATCTGGAAGGTGTCGTATAAAGGATTTTTTTTCCACTTTCCCTTTTTTTAATGGCACAATGGTTGCCAAGTATCTTCCCATGTCTATACCATTCATATTTTGTCCATGCCAACCTACTGCTGCCATCTCTCTAATTAACAAAATGTCAGATATCGAAATCCATTTCCAATCAAACCTCCAATACTTTGTTTTTATAAATTCACTGAATTCATCCTTATCATATATCCAAAATGAAGAATTAGAATTAGCTAAAATCACATATTTTTTTTTTGATAGATCGACATAGTATTGGGATTTTTCTACTTGGTCTGTAGAATACAATTTTTTATTTTTTTTGTTAACTTCAACTCTTAAAAAACCTAAATTGTAATTTTTTTGAATGCACCTATCTTTATGAGTTAACCAATATTGAAAATTTTTTTTTGTAAATAAAAGATCATCTTCACAATATATAAATATATCGTAATCATCCTTCTGGGATTCCATTAGATTTCTACAATACCAAGTTAGTTTAAATGGATGGCTCTTTTTAAAACTATGAGGAATAAATTTAACTCTCTTGTTGTGACTTTTTAATTTCTTGTTGCTGTGAATAAATAATTCTGTTCTCTTTGAAAGTTTCAAAAAACTATTACATACCTTTTTAAAATTATTTAGTTGTTTTTTTTTGCTTTTTTCTAAATACAGGGGAATGTGCACACAAATTTTGAAATTTTTCATAAATGTTGGTGCCCTCGGCCAGACTCGAACTGGCACTCCCTTGCGGGCAAGGATTTTAAGTCCTTTGTGTCTACCATTTCACCACGAGGGCTTTGTTTGCTTTCACTGTATTTATTATAAAATCCACAAATACTCAATTAGAATATTAATTCAATTTTTTTGATATCTCATCAGCAACAAAAGAATGTCCATAGGAACTCAAGTGTCCATCAATTTTAAAAAAATACTCTTCACCCACATTCATATCTAGAAAGTAAACATTGTCCATTTTCTTAGACTTGCCTTTTGGAAAATTGAAAAATTTCATGTTAAAACCATTTACATACAAGATTATTATTTTTTTATTGTTTAAGCTTGGATAGTTTTTTAAAACATCAAGGAGTACTGTTTTATGTCCTTCAAAATCTAAAAGCTGGTTTTTTTTAGTAATTATGTCAAATGGTATTGTTGCTGAATATCTAACTGCTTTTCTTAATTTTCTATAATTACTCACTGGCTTGCTTGTCACCATCATATCAAATTTTTCCTTTGCAACTTCATAGTTATTCTTTGTAAAATCTAAATTTTCTCCAACATCATTGTAACAGTACTGTATAATTACAGTATCAACCTTGTCTAATAAATTGGACTTTTCTAATCTTATAATTTCTCTTACTGTTCCATAACCTGATACCGCAAGATTATAGACTGGTCTTTGAATTTTTTTTTCCAACAAATATGAAAAAGTTTCATCGTCATTGACACCCCATCCCATTGCATGTGAGTCTCCGATAACAGCAATTCCTTTTTCGCTTGATTTAGGATGTTTTGAATATCTTCCGAAGTCATCGAATGTTACTTTAGTTTCATATTCAAGGTTCTTAAAATTACAACTAGCTATTTTAGGAATAAAAACAAGGTCTTCATCAAATTCTACACACTCCTCTCGACTCTGCCAAATGTTTCTTAGGCCTCCATGAAGATAAAAATTTCTTTGGTATTCTGTAATTAATTTATTTTTTGTAGTAACATTTTTGATAAGTAAAAAACCACTAATTATATAAACTAGAAAAAAAATTAATACGTAATTAATTAATATTATTGGAATATATTTAAGAAACTTAGCTACTTTCATGTCTTAAACTTTTTTCTATGTCTTTGCCCTGCAAAGTCTTAATTTTGATTTTTATATTCTTATTTAATCTCATATCATTTTTTCCAACCCATATGCCTGCTGCTAAATGCATAATTCCAATTTTGTTATGTGGAAGATATGGTTCTACAAAAGTATCATTATCTTGATCGTATTTTGGCAGAACATTGCTAGCTATCCAATTGCAATAAAGAGGCAAAAATTCTGCTTCCACATCTTTATCATAAACAGCAATATTCATAGCCAAACCTTCTGATCCAAAAACTTTCCCAGATGACAAAGCTTTTCTCAAAATATCTTGCCAAGTTTTCCAACAACTTGAATTTTTTTCAAGTGAAAAAACTCCGATATTTATATGTGGAGCGAAAGCAATTTTTCTTGCTGTTGACTCGGAAAAACCTGATTTTTTTGCATGCTTATAATTTTGTGATTTAATTAAAGCCAATTTTCCAAACAACCAATTTACTTTTGATAAAACTCTATATCCTTGACCAACAGATTGTGTAATCCCAAGCTTTCCATTGTTGCAAGCTTCAAAATACATTTCTACCGTACTCCAGTTATTTACCCATGCATCACAATCAATCCAAAGATATTTATTAAATTCTGGAAAATATTTTGGCAAAAAGGCTCTTGATACCTGACTCTTTAACCATTCTTTGCCAGTCACTTTATAACCTGGAACTTCTATATCCCATTCAGCCTTTTTGATTGAGTAAACTTTTTGTTTTAAAATTTTTAACTGTTCTGCTGTTAATCCAGCATCCAAAACACATATTGAAACACTTTTGCTTTGTTCATGATCTTTTATTGAGTCAATAAGTTCTTGTAGAAGTTCAAAATAATTAGAGTCAGCAAGAGTGACGATTGCATTAGAATTCATAATTTACCTCTGCTCCAACCATTCTTTGTATTTGTCTAAATTATTTTGAATATAGACTGGTAATTCTTTTATTTCCAATACTGTTAATTTTTGTCCACTATTAAACTTAGATTTTCTCATATCAGTTTTTAAATCATATATGCTCTCTTTATTTTGTATTTTGTTCTTTATTTTTTGTATTCCTAAGGAATTTAGGTCGTACTCTCTGTGATGCGCATAAGATTTAAGTTTTTTTTCAATATCCTCTGGAGTTTTTATGTATGAAAAATGCCAACCACCATCTTGAATAAAATTAATATCTGAATACTTATTTTTTGAAAAAATAATATCTAGACGCCATTTTGGATAAGATCTGTCCTTTATATCTCTTAACCACTGTGGAGATTTCAAATATTTTTTTTTACAACCACGTGTGCCCGTCCAGGTAATAGATTTTGAGCAAAGATTAAACTTGTAATAAAACATTTTTTGTCTAAAGAAAACAAACTTTTCTTTTATTGAGTGTAAATCTATATTGTCTAATTTTGGAATTTCATCTAAATCGGAGACCAAAATAAAATCATCGCCAGCTGATTCTTTCAGACCATCAATAATAAAATTTCTTTGATAAAAATCTCTTCTCATACCATTTAAAATATATTTGCTATTTTTGGTTTTTTCATTATCATTGTCGTTAATTTTTTCAAGATTTGAAGGTTCGCGGTCCAAAACTAGATATGTTATTTTTTTTTTAAATTTTTCAAAATTTTTAATATTAAAGTTTAACTTTCTTTTTTGACCACTATGGGTAAACCTGCTCTCTACTATTACAAATTTATCTATATAGTTATTTAGGTAGTTCAGGCGAAGATCTAAAACTACATCTTCATCAAGATACATGAAGCAATCAAAAATTTTCATCCAACTCTTATTTTTTTATTTTTTGAAATAATAATATAATTATTTCTATAACCGCAATCTTTGTACCCTTTTATAATTAAATTTAAATATCTTTTGCTAGGCGAAATATGTTTAGTTTTTTTTGGCATGTAATAAAACATTACTTTTCTTCCCCAAAGTTTAAAATATTTCTTAATGTAAATGCGAGGAAAGTCTTCATATTCATCTAATTTTTTTTCATCCTTCTTGCTTATTTTATATATTGCTCCTAAAGCCGTGCTATTTTTTTTTCTATCTAGATCAGCAACTCCTCCACCATAATACATGTGTCTAAAAACAAGTTTGTAACCTTTTAATTTGTAACACCCTATGTATTTGGAATCTTTACATCGTTTTTTCATTTGTTTACGATTAAGATTACTTCCGAAAGCAAAATATAGCATCAAACTCCTCTAAAAATTTTTATTTTTTTATTTCTTAACATCTTAATAATAGCTTTGTGGCAAGATTGTAAGCTAATTTTATTTGTAGATCTTATAACAATTGAAATGCCTATTTTTCCAAGCCTAAAAAAAGGATAGCTGCCTATCTCAACAAATTTTCTATATTTTTTTTGAACTGTTTCTAATCTTTTTGCAATATTACTTTCTATTGTCTCTACACTGACTGTTAAACTATAGGTTTTTAATCCTGGTTTTAAATATTTCTTTAAATTACCGCTCATAGATTTTAGTATTGAAGGAACTCCAGGAAGGCAAATAACATTTTTAATTACAAATCCAGGTGCTGCACTAGAAGGATTAAAAACTAATTTTGCACCTTCTGGCATTTTCGCCATTTTTTTTCTAGGACCATTAAAATTTTTTTCTCCATAATATTTTAGTAATATGTTGTAAGCTTCTTTGTGGTAAGTATATTTTTTTTTGAAAGCTTTTGATATTGATTTTGAAGTAATGTCATCATGAGTTGGTCCTATTCCACCTGTTGTTAAAACATAATTATAACTTTTGCTTAAAGCTAAAATGCTTTTTATTATTTTGCTTTCAATGTCTGGTACAATCCTAACTTCTCCAGTTTTGATTCCTAAACTATTATTAAGCCATGAAGCTAAATAAGAAACGTTTTGATCCCTCGTTCTTCCCGATAAAATCTCATTACCAATAACTAGTATTGCAGCAGTAATTTTTTTACTTTTTCTTACCATAATTTGATAATATTAAAAAAATGGATTTTGAGAACGAATTAATACCAGGAGTTTTAATAAAAAGATATAAGCGATTTTTTGCAGATATTAAGTTGGAAAATAAAATTATTATCGCACACTGTCCAAATCCTGGATCAATGTTTAAGCTTTTAGAAAAAGGAAATCGTGTATGGATAACAGAATCTAACAACAAAAACAGAAAGTTAAAATATACCTTACAAATTATAGAGGTTGGTAACACTAAATTTTGCATCAACACTCATATAACAAATAAAATAGTTCATGAGTCCTTAGAAGAAAAATTAGTTGAAAATTTAAATGGGTATAATTTTATAAGACCTGAAAAAAAATTTGGAACTAATACTAGGTTTGATTTTCTTTTAAATGACACAAAAAATGATAAAAAAGCATTCTTGGAAGTCAAAAGTGTTACCCTGAGTAGAAAAAAAGGACATGCTGAATTTCCTGATTCAGTAACAAGTAGAGGAAAGAAGCATTTGGAGAATCTTATGTTAGCTAACAAGCAGGGATATGAAAGTTACTTGATGTTCCTGATTCAAATAGAAAACTGCAAATCCTTCGGTATTGCTTCTGATATTGACCCTGAATATTCCAAGATATTTAAAGATGCTTTAAAAAAAAACATTAAAGTTCTTTGTTATGATTGTAAATTTTCCAACAAAGGAATAAAAATAAATAACAAAATAAAAATTTTATTAAATGACAGATAAAATGATTGAAGCTTTTGATGGAACAAGAAAAGCCAGTGCTATAGCCTCTGGAGCTTTAGATGAGGTTACAAAAATTATAAAACCAGGAATAAAAACTGATGAGATTGATAAATTGTGTTTTGAATTTATTAACGACAACGAAGCTTATTCTGCGCCATTGTTTTATAGAGGTTTTCCCAAGTCTTGTTGTACTTCTCCAAACCATACTATTTGTCACGGAATACCAAAAGATAAAATTTTGAAAGAAGGAGACATAGTTAATGTTGATGTAACTGCATTAAAAAATGGATGGCATGGTGACACGAGCAGAATGTATTTTGTTGGAGAAGTTTCGGCTAAAGCAAAAAAATTAGTAAAGACAACTTATGAAGCGATGATTAAATCTATAAAAATATTAAAAAACGGCATTCAAGTTGGTGATATTGGATCTGTTATTCAAAAGCATGTTGAGTCACAAGGATTTTCTGTTGTTAGAGATTTCTGTGGACATGGAACTGGAAAAAACTTCCATCAACCACCAAACATATTGCACTATGGCGAGCCCAAGACAGGAGATGAACTAAAAACTGGCATGATTTTTACAGTCGAACCTATGATAAATGAAGGTGGTTATGAAACAAAAATATTAAATGATGGTTGGACAGCAGTTACTAAGGACAAAAAATTATCCGCACAATTTGAACACACTATTGGTATAACTGATAAAGGTTATGAAATATTTACTTCCTCAAAAAAAGGGCTAGATTTTCCTCCATACAAAATATGATAGATAGATATTCAAGAAAAGAATTAAAACAAATATGGGAAGACCAAAATAGATATAAGATTTGGTTAGATATAGAACTTGCTGCAGCCGAAGCAATGGAAAAACTTAAGATAATTCCTAGAGGCGTTGTAAAAAAGGTAAAATCAAAATCAAAAATTAACGTAAAAAAGATTGCATCAATAGAAAATAAAGTTAGGCATGATGTAATTGCCTTTTTAACTTCAATAACTCAAAAAACAGGAAAAGAAGGAAGATTTTTACATAAAGGCATGACATCTTCTGATGTTTTAGATACTGCTTTTAATCTACAACTAAAACAATCGGGATTAATTTTATTAAGTGATATTGAAAAATTATTAAAATCTATAAAAAAACAATCCATTAAACATAAATACACTCTATGCATGGGCAGAAGTCACGGAATTCATGCAGAACCAACAACGTTTGGTTTAAAAATGTTAACTTTTTATGAAGAATTTTCTAGGAATTATGACCGTTTAGATAATGCTGTTAAAGAAATATCGACGTGTGCAATATCAGGTGCAGTTGGAACTTTTGCTAATGTTGATCCAAGAATTGAAAAGTTTGTTGCAAAAAAATTAAAATTAAATGTGGAGCCAATATCTACACAAGTTGTTCCTAGAGATCGGCATGCTTACTTTTTTTCCATATTGGGAATTATTGCCAGTTCCATAGAAAGATTTGCTATCGAAATACGTCATTTGCAAAGAACAGAGGTTTCGGAAGTTGAAGAATTTTTCAAAAATAAACAAATGGGATCTTCAGCAATGCCACACAAAAAGAATCCGGTGCTCAGCGAAAATCTTACAGGTTTAGCTAGGCTTGTGAGAGGAAATGTAATACCTGCTTTAGAAAACGTAGCATTATGGCACGAAAGAGATATTTCTCATTCAAGTGTAGAAAGAAATATAGGGCCAGACTCTACTATAACTTTGGACTTTGCATTAAACAGATTAGATGAAATAGTAAAATCAATGAAAATTAATTCTAAAAACATGAAAAAAAATTTAGACTTAACTAAAGGTTTATTTTTTTCACAAAGAATTTTGTTAGAACTAACTTCAAAAGGTATAAAGAGAGAAATAGCCTACAGAATGGTTCAAAAATGTGCTCTCAAATCTCTTGAAAACAACACTTCTTTCCATGATACTTTGCTTAAAGATAAAGCAATTATGGGGAAAATATCTGTTAGTAATTTGAAAAAATTATTTGATTTCAATTATCACACAAGAAAAATTGATGTAATTTTCAAAAGAGTTTTGAGAAAAAAATGAATAAGGGTAAGAAACTTTACGAAGGAAAAGCAAAAATCATATACGAGACCAAGGAAAAAGGTTTAGCTATCCAACATTTCAAAGATGATGCAACGGCCTTTAATAATAAGAAGCAGGCTACTGTTGAAGGTAAAGGAGTTCTCAATAATAGAATATCAGAACATATTCTAAACAATTTAAATCAAGTTGGTATTAAAACCCATCTAGTTAAAAGACTAAACATGAGGGAGCAATTGATCAAGTTGGTCGAGATTATACCGATAGAAGTGATAGTGAGAAATATAGCTACGGGCTCCTTAACAAAAAGACTTGGTATAACTGATGGTACAATTTTAGAAAAACCTTTATTAGAATTTTGTTACAAAAAAGATGAACTAGATGATCCCTTAATTGCAAAAGAACATATCTTTGCTTTTAATTGGGCAACAGAAGATGAAATAAAAACTATTGAAGACATGACTTTTAGAATAAATGACTTTATGTCTGGTATGTTTAGAGGGGTTGGAATTAAGCTTGTGGATTTTAAATTAGAATTTGGAAGAATATGGCAAGGGGACCAAAAGGAAGTTATTCTTGCAGACGAAATAAGCCCTGACACTTGTAGACTTTGGGATGTTAAAAGTGAAAAAAAATTAGATAAAGATAGATTTAGAAAAGATCTTGGAAATATTATTCAAGCATATCAAGAGGTTGCTAGAAGATTGGGCATAGTACCTGAAACAACTAACATTAGTGAAGTAAACTTCAAGAAACCTACATCAATAAAATTCAAGAAAAAATAAATTGAAATTTGCAGTAACAGTCACTTTGAAAAAAGATGTACTAGATCCTCAAGGTAAAGTAGTTGGTCAAACATTAAAAAACATGGGTATTAAAAATTTAAATCAAGTAAGACAAGGAAAATTTTTTGAAATAGATATGGATGAAAAAGATTCTGTAAAAGCTGAAGGCCAAGTTAAAGAAATGTGTGAAAAATTACTGGCAAATCAAATTATTGAAGATTTTAAAATTAACAAAGCAGAATGAAATCATCTGTCATAGTTTTTCCAGGATCAAATTGCGATAGAGATGTTGCTGTAGCTCTAGAAAGACTAC
>ENA-UPTF01002161-UPTF01002161.1-marine-metagenome-genome-assembly--contig:-NODE-2161-length-11571-cov-6.653819_pt1 | contig 11571 bp, 6 predicted proteins | sample MGYA00238166_ERZ767019 | MGnify/ENA primary metagenome ERZ767019 (study PRJEB28930, sample SAMN06266391) | marine metagenome | isolation source: Sea water from 250 m depth | place: Atlantic Ocean | study... | reverse complement strand
TAAATCTTCTTTCATCTTCTCCTCCCTCACCGCTACATGATGCACCCTTAATTCTATTCATTCCTATTGCTAAAGTTTCATGGGCTTCTTTTGATAAAGCACCATGAGACATGCTACCACTTCCAAATCTTTTTAAAATTTCTGATTCCGGTTCCACTTTTGAAATATCTATGGATGATTTTAAATATCTTTTTCTAAAATCGATTAAATCTCTTATATTTATAGGGGGAAGATCATAAATTCCTTTTGCATATTTTTTGTAAGTATCAAAAGAATTATTTGTTACGGCACTTTGAAGTAAATGAATTAATTTACCTTGATATTGGTGTATTTCACCATTTTTTCTATATTTATAAATTCCTCCAATAGGTAATACACTATCATTATTCTGAAATGCTTGTTTATGTATATGTTTTATCTTCTTTTCTATGCCAGTTAGTCCAATGCCAGATATTTTTGAAGTTACTCCTTGAAAATATTCAGAAACTATTGTTCGACTTAATCCAACAGCTTCAAAATTACAACCACCTCTATAAGAACTTAAAACTGATATTCCCATTTTAGACATTATTTTTAAAAGTCCAAAATTTACTGATTTAATATATCTTTCAATGCATTCCTCATACCTAAATTTTCCAAAAAGTTTTTTTTCATATCGATGATGCAAGCTATCTAATGCTAAATATGGATTAACAGTACTAGCTCCTACCCCTAAAAGTGTTGCAAATGAATGGGTATCTAAAACTTCTCCAGTTTGTGCATTTATAGAAACATACCCTCTTAACTTATTTTTTATTAAATGTTTATTAATTGCTCCTGCACATAAGAGCATTGGAATTGCTATTTTTTCTTCAGATATTGTTTTATCAGTTAAAATTAACTGTGTCGTTCCTTGCCTTACAGCAATTTCAGATTCTTTTATGATACCATCTAAAGATTTTTGAAGAGATTGATCATATTTAAAAGTACAATCAATAACTTTTGAGTTTTTCCCAAAAAAATTTGTAAATTTTTCAAATTGCGAATTTGATAAAATAGGACTTTCTAAAACATAAATATTATCTTTGGTTAATTTGTCAAAATCCAATATATTGCCTAAATTTCCAAATCTTGTCTTTAAACTCATAACTTTATTTTCTCTTAATGAATCTATTGGTGGATTTGTAACTTGACTAAAGTTTTGTCTAAAAAAATGATACAATGGTCTATAATGGTCAGATAAAACAGCTAGCGGCGTATCATCTCCCATTGAGCCAACTGCTTCTTTAGCATCTTCTGCCATTGGATGAAGAATTAACTCAAGGTCTTCGATGCTTATTCCAAAAGCATGTTGCCTTTTTCTTAATTCAGATCCAGTAAAAACAAATTTTTCCTTGTTAATTACAATTTTTTTATCAAGATCGACTATTTGACTGTTAAAATGTTTAAATTCTTTTGCTAAATAATTTTTGATTTCATTATTGTTAAAAACTTTTCCTTTATTAATTCTTATTCCAATAATTTCTCCAGGTCCTAATCTTCCTTTTGAAATAATTTTTTTTTCATCTAATTCAATCATGCCTGTCTCAGATCCTGCAAAAAGTAATTTATCTTTTGTTATGGTATATCTTAAAGGGCGCAGACCATTTCTATCATTGGCAGCTATTACCCATTCATTATCTGTTGCAGCAATTGCAGCTGGGCCGTCCCATGGTTCCATTGTACTATTTAAAAAATTAAATAATTTTTGATGATCTCTTGGTAAAATTTTATTTTTTTTGGACCAAGCATCTGGAATTAACATTAATTTTGCTAAAGGTGCAGGTTGACCTGCAATATTTAATAATTCAAAAACATTATCCAAAGCAGCAGAATCTGAAGCTCCAGGCTGGATTACTGGTTTTAAATTTTCTATATCTTCAAATAATGGACTTTCTATTTCATCTTCATGAACTTTCATCCAATTACAATTACCCTTAAAAGTATTTATTTCTCCGTTGTGAGCAATAGCTCTAAAAGGTTGTGCTAAATCCCAACTTGGAAATGTATTAGTAGAAAATCTTTGATGAAAAATTGCATACCTTGATATAAATCTTTTGTCATTTAAATCTGTATAAAAATCAGATAAAGCTTCGGCTAAAAACATACCTTTATAAATTATTGACTTTGAACTTAAGGAACATATGTAAAAACCTTCTAGATTATTTTTTATAGCTTCTTTCTCAATTTTCCTTCTAATTTCATAAAGCTTTCTTTCCAGATCTTTATCAACTAAGTTTTTGTCATTATGTTTAAATAAAACCTGAGTAATTTCAGGTCTATTACTATTCGCTTTTTCACCTAAAACTTTTGTATTAATAGGAACTTGTCTCCAGCCATAAATTTTAAAACCTGATTTAGTGAGTTCTTTTTCAACTATAGTCTTACAGTCTTCCTGAACATTAAAATTGTTCCTAGGTAAAAAAATCATTCCAATACATATTTCAGAGTTATCGTGCTTATGTCCTTTGGTCTCTATTTTTTCTACAAAAAAGTCATAGGGAATTTCAATGTGTATGCCCGCACCATCTCCCGTTTTACCATCAGCATCAACGGCTCCTCTGTGCCATACAGCTTTTAAAGCTTCAATTCCATATTCTACTATCTTTCTTGATTTTTTTCCTTCTGTAGATGCAACCAATCCAACACCACATGCATCATGTTCCATACTTTTTGAATAAATATGATTTTTTTCTAAAATTTTTAAATTTTTTTTATAATTTTTCATTATGCAACCTTTGCCCTCTTGGCTTCTTTGTTTTCTAAGAAATTCTTAATAGAAGTTGCTGCATCTCTACCGTCTTTGATTGCCCAAACGACTAATGAAGCTCCTCTAATGATATCTCCTGCGGCAAATACTCCAGGTAAATTAGTTTCCATTGTATCAAAATCTGTTTTTAAAGTTCCCCATCGCGTGATTTGTAAATCTTTTGAATTAAACAATTTTGGAAGATTTTCTGGGTCAAATCCCAAAGCTTTAATAACCATATCTGCCTTAATAGTAAATTCTGAATTTATTTGTATCTCTGGTTTTCTTCTACCACTATCATCTGGTTCAACTAATTTAATTTTATCAACTATTAAATTTTCAATTTTATTTTTTCCTAAAAATTCTTTTGGACTTGATAACCAAACAAATTCAACCCCTTCTTCTTCAGCGTTAGCTACTTCTCTTGCTGAACCTGGCATATTTTCTTTATCTCTCCTATAAAGGCACTTAACTGACTTTGCATTTTGTCTAATAGAAGTCCTAACACAATCCATTGCCGTGTCACCTCCACCAATAACCACCACATCCTTTTTTTCACTATTTAATATTCCTTTATCAAATAATTCTACCTTGTCTCCTAAACCTTTTCTATTTGAGGCAGTTAAAAAATCCATTGCAGGAAAAATATTTTCTAAGTTGCTTCCTGGTATTTCTATTTCCCTTGGTTTATAAACCCCAGTTGCAATTAGTATTGCATCATGTTTTTCTTTTAATTGATCTAATGATGAGTCCTTCCCAACTTCAAAATTTTGAACGAATTTTATTCCACCTTCTTCTAGTATTTTTGTTCTTCTTTCCACAACATATTTTTCAAGTTTAAAATTTGGGATTCCATAAATTAATAATCCACCAGATCTGTCGTACCGATCATATATTGTGATTTGATAGCCTTTTTTTCTCAGTTGTTCTGCGCAAGCTAATCCTGCGGGACCTGCCCCTATTATTCCAACACTTTGTTTTTTTTCATTTCTGATTTTAATTGGTTTGATCCATCCTTTGTCCCATGCATTTTCTGTAATATATTTTTCTACGGAACCTATTGTTACAGTTCCATGGCCAGCTTGTTCTATAACACAATTTCCTTCACATAATCTGTCTTGGGGACAAATTCTTCCACACACCTCTGGCATGTTGTTAGTGCTTTCAGCTAATTCATAAGCTTCTTGTAACCTTCCTTCTGCAGTAAGTTTCAACCAATCAGGAATATTATTGCTTAAGGGACAATGAATTTGACAAAAAGGGACTCCGCACTGAGAACATCTACTTGATTGCTCCGCTGCTTTTTTGTGAATGTATTCGTTATAAATTTCATTAAAATCGCCTCTTCTTGTTAAAGCTTCCCTTTTAGGTGGGTTTTGTTTAACCATATTCGTAAATTTCAACATTTTTTCAGACATTGTGATGGAAACTTACAATATGATTTAAGCCAAATAAACAATAACTAGGTCATATTTATTGACCTTATTTTGTTATTTTTCAATGTTTTTGCTATTTTTTGACATATATGCATACCTGTTATGCACTTAATTATATGAAGAATTGGACACAATTTTAAGCTATTTATAAATAATCTTAATGATCTCAGATTTACTTGAAATTTTTTTGCTTTCAATTATTCAAGGTGTTTCTGAATTTCTACCAGTGAGCTCAGCAGCTCACCTAATTATTGCTTCAAATATTTACGAATTTACAAATCAATCCTTGCTAATTGATATTAGTTTACATTTGGGATCTTTGTTAGCAATATTGTTTTATTTTAAAGAAGATATTTTTGATTTAAATAAAAATAAAAATTTATTTTACAAAATAGCAATTGGGACAATACCTTTAATACTTTTTGGTTATTTATTATACTCCACAGATATAATCCATCAACTTAGAAATATTAAAGTTATCGCGTGGGCAACTTTATTTTTTGGGATTTTACTTTACATAGCAGATAAAAATAAATTTTTAAAAAAAATAGATACAGATTTTAATATGAAATCAGTTTTAATAATTGGTTTTTTTCAAGTTTTAGCTCTAATACCTGGGGTTAGTAGAGCAGGTATTACAATAACAGCAGGAAGAATATTAGGGTTTGATAGAACTGACTCAACAAAAATTTCTTTTTATTTATCTATACCTGCTCTATTAGGTGCAAGTACTTTAGGAATAAAAGATCTATTTAAAGAAAATATTGATTTTAATTTATTAGTTTTAGTTGGAGTTTTTTTATCTTTTTTATTTTCATTAATAACAATAAAAATTTTTTTTAAATTTATAAAAAACTTTTCTTTAAATGTGTTTGTTATTTACAGAATATTTTTAGCAATAATTTTATTTTATATTATATATTTTTAACTTTAGAGTCATACAAAGGTAATAGTTGAGAAAATAAAACTCCACAAATAATTAAAAAACATCCTATAACATTGTTTATATCTAAAATTTGATTTAAAATTATCCATGCCGCAATAGTTGCAAAAACTCCTTCTAACGAAAATATGATTCCTGCTGGTGCTGGGGAAATATTTTTTTGCGCATATATTTGCAAAGTAAATGCGATACCACCAGATAACACACCTGCATAAATTATTGAAATTGACTCATTTAATATATTTGAAATTGTTATTGTTTCAAAGAATATTGCAAAAATAAATGAAAAAAAAGAAACTACTAAAGCTTGCAGTGCGCCAAAAAATAAAGGCAAGTTAAAATTTTTAATAAAATTTCCAATAAATATTATGTGTAAGGCCCAAAAAAGGGCACATAAAATTACTAAACCATCTCCTAATCTAATTGTAGCATCTGAAAAATCGCTTAATAAATAAACTCCAAATAAGCAAAATAGTACAGATGGCCAAATACTCCAATGTATAGATTTAGAATAAATAAAAAAAAGAATTATTGGAACCATTGGAACATAAAAAATTGTAAAAAAAGCTGCATTTGCTACATCTGTGTAAAGTAAAGCAGTTTGTTGAAGGAAAGTTCCTAAAAATAAAAATAAACCTATCCAAAAAAGTAGTTTAAAAAATAATTTCTTATTATTATTTATCTCTTTAGAGATTTTTTTTTTTTCAATTAATAATGCAATTGGCATAATAGACAAAAAACCAACAAAAAATCTTGTCGCATTAAATGTTAGAGGACCAATTTTATCCATCCCAGTATCTTGAGCAATAAAGGTTGTCCCCCAAATAAAAGTGCAAAAAAGGGCACTGAATAAAGACATTGATTTAGACATTTTTTTAGACTGCTAACTTATAAGCAAAATCTTTGCCGAGATTTTCTTTTAAATCATTACAGAATCTTGCTGCTTCAGCACCATCAATGATTCTATGATCGTAAGATAAAGATAAAGGTAACATTATTCTTGTTTGATATTTGTCTTCATAATAAACATTTTTTTTTGATGATCTTCCAACTCCTAAAATTGCAACTTCTGGATAATTAATAATTGGAGTAAAAAAAGAACCACCTATACCTCCTAGACTTGTTACGGTCATTGAGCCTCCAAAAAATTCTTTTTTATCAATTTTTAAATTACGACAATTATCACTGACAGTTTTTAATTCTTTGCTTATTAAGTTAATATTTTTATTATTTACATTTCTCAATTTGGGAACCATTAGTCCATGTGGTGTGTCAACTGCAATTCCAATATGATAGTATTTTTTTATAGTCATTTTTCCTTTATTAATATCTTCTATTGATGAATTAAAGGTTGTAAATTTCTTTAAAGTTGAAACCAATGCTTTAATTATAAAAGCTAGTGGAGTGATTTTTTTTTTCTCTCCTGTAACTGTGTCTGTTAAAGAATTTCTAAATTCTTCCATTTCTGTTATATCAGCCTCATCATGATGTGTTACATGAGGAATAGTTTTCCATGAATTTACTAGGTGTAAAGCGGCAATTTTTTTTACTCTTGGGACATCTTTAATTTCTATTTCTCCAAAATCCGAGTGATTATATTCATTTTTAATTTTTTCTGATGGCTGATTATCTACCTTGATATTTTTTGATTCTTTTAATTGATTACTTACAAAATTTTTTACATCTCCTTCTGTTATTCTACCTTTTCTTTCGGTGCCTTCAATTTGACTTACATTGGCACCCAATTCTCTAGCAAACTTTCTAACTTTTGGAGTTGCAAATATCTTTTTATCTTCGGTCATTTTTTATAATTTTGTGGGAATTGGTTTTTCAGTGTCTATATTATATTTTTTTATTGCATCTTTTGCATACTTAGAAGGTATCAATTGTTCTTTTGCTAACACACTTAAAGAATATGCCACTATATGCTCTTTATCTACTTCAAAAAATTTCCTTAAATTTTTTCTTGTATCGCTTCTACCGTAGCCATCGGTACCAAAAGAATAAAAAGCTTTTGAAGTAAAAGGCCTTATTTGATCTGAATTTAAACGCATATAATCTGATGCAGCAATAATTGGTCCTTCAGTTGAGGATAAACATTTTTCTATGTATGTTTTTTTTGGTTTTTTATCTGGATTTAAAAGGTTATATCTTTCTGTTTCTATTGCTTCTTTTCTTAATTCATTAAAACTTGTGACGCTCCAAACATTACTATCTATTTGATACTCTTTTTGAAGAATTTCTGCTGCAGCAATCATTTCTCTCAAAATTGCTCCTGATCCAAGTAATTGAATCTTAGTTTTTTTAAATTTATTATGTTCTTTAAATAAATACATTCCCTTTAATATTCCTTCTTCAACAGATTTATCTTTTGGCATTGCTGGGTGACAATAGTTTTCATTCATTGTTGTTATATAATAAAAAATTTTTTCTCGTTTATCATACATTCTCCTCAGTCCCTCTCTAAAAATAGTTGCTAATTCATATCCAAATGTAGGATCATATGATTTACAATTAGGAATAACAGAAGATAGTATGTGGCTATGTCCATCACCATGTTGTAGTCCTTCTCCTGCAAGGGTGGTTCTTCCTGCTGTAGCGCCGATTAAAAAACCTCTAGTTTGATTGTCCCCAGCAGCCCATGCAAAATCACCTGTTCTTTGAAATCCAAACATTGAATAAAATAAATAAATTGGAATCATTTCTAAATCGTGATTCGAATAAGATGTTCCAGCTGCAATCCAAGATGACATTGCTCCTGCTTCTGTTATTCCTTCTTCTAATACTTGTCCTTTTATATCTTCTCTATACGAGCTTAGTTGTTCCGAATCTACAGGTTCATATTTTTGTCCTTCATGAGCATAAATACCAATTTTTTGAAAAAATCCCTCCATTCCAAACGTTCTTGCCTCATCTGGAATAATTGGAACAAGTCTTGGTGCAACATTTTTATCTCTTAACAAGCTTGTAAGCATTCTTACCAATACCATTGTGGTTGACATTTCTTTCTTCCCTGTCGATTCTTTCATTGCTTTAAATATATCTTCAGAAGGAGTTTTAATTGGTTTTGCAAAAGAAGATCTTTCAGGTAAATTTCCACCTAATTTTAATCTACATGCTTTTAAATATTTTATTTCAGGGGAACTATCTGATGGTCTATAATATTCAACATTTTTAACTTGTTGATCGGTTAATGGAACATCAAATCTATCTCGATAATACATTAAATCTTTTTCATCTAACTTTTTTTGTTGGTGAGTAATATTAATGCTTTCACCTGATTTACCCATCCCATATCCTTTAATAGTTTTTGCTAAAATTACAGTTGGACTGCCCTTGTTTTGCATAGCAGAATGATATGCTGCATAAACTTTGTGTGGATCATGACCTCCTCTATTTAATTTCCAAATATCCTTATCATCCATTTGAGAAACTAAATTTAATAGTTCAGGATATTTTCCAAAAAATTTTTCTCTTACGTAAGCTCCCCCTTTAGCTTTAAATGCTTGATACTCTCCATCAACTGCTTCATTCATTCGCTTAATTAACAGTCCTGACTTATCCTTTACAAGAAGAGGATCCCAATAAGACCCCCAAATAACTTTAATTACATTCCAGCCAGCTCCTCTAAATATTCCTTCTAATTCTTGAATAATTTTTCCATTACCTCTCACCGGGCCATCTAGTCTTTGTAAATTGCAATTAACAACAAAAATTAAATTATCTAATTTTTCTCTAGCAGCTAAACCAATTGCTCCTAATGATTCTGGTTCATCTGTTTCTCCATCACCTAAAAAACACCAAATTTTTCTTTCTTCATTTTTTAATAATCCTCTATTTATTAAATACTTAGTAAATCTAGCTTGATAAATTGCCATCATTGCACCCAGTCCCATTGAAACTACTGGAAACTGCCAAAACTTTGGCATTAACCAAGGATGAGGATAAGAAGATAGTCCACCAGGTTTCACTTCCTGTCTAAATCTGTCTAACTGTTTAGATGTAATTCTTCCTTCAAGAAATGCTCTTGCATACATTCCGGGAGCGCAATGTCCTTGAAAATAAATTAAATCTCCACCAAATTTATTGTTTTTTGCTCTCCAAAAATGATTCATTCCAACATCATAAAGTGTAGCGGCAGATGCAAACGTTCCTATATGACCACCAAGTTCTGGATTTTTTTTATTTGCTCTGACAACCATCGCTGCGGCATTCCATCTAATTAAAGCTCTTATTTTTCTTTCAAGATTTTGATCTCCAGGAGATTTTTTTTCATCTTCCGGAGCTATTGTATTTATGTAAGGTGTATTTCTAGATAAAACTAAATCAGAACCTTCTTTATAAGAATAATCTATTAACTGTTTTATTAAATATTGTGCTCTATTTTTTCCATCCTTTTCAAGAACAGCTGAGAGAGATTCTAGCCATTCTTTTGTTTCTACAGGATCAATATCGGCATTTTTAATAACTTCAATTTTTTCATCTTTATCTTTTTTCTTTGTCTCTATTTTTGGTTTTTCAACTTCATTTTTTAATACTAAAGTATCTTCTGCTTCTTTAATAATATTTTCAGTATCGATAGGTAATTTTTCTTCTACATTTTTTTTTGGTTTCTTTTCTGGTTGACTCTCACTATTTAAAGTTACCAGTAAATGTCCTTTGGAAACTTTATCTCCCACTTTAACATTAACGCTTTCTACTGTTCCTTCATATGTTGAAGGAACCTCAACACTTGATTTATCGCTTTCTAAAGTAACAATAGAGTCATTTTTTTTTATTTTATCAGAAACTTTGACTAAAACTTCAATAACCTCAACTTCTTCAAAATCTCCTATATCAGGTACTAATAATTGTTGGTTCATTAATATGTTAATTATATATGTAAAAATAATATATTGGATATATTTCTAACACATTTGAAGCCTTTTTTGGACACGCTTAATGTCCACTATTCAACATGTTTAAAAATATGTTTAAGAAAATTTTTTATCCTAATAATAAGCGAGATTTGGACGCAAAGTTATGGATACAAAAAATTTTACTTTATAAAAATTTGAGAAAAAACTACTATTAATTTCGCTCAATACACATTGCAATACCCATGCCTCCACCAATGCATAAAGTAGCGCAGCCCTTGCTCTTATTTTGTTTAATCATTTCATGAATTAAAGTTACTAATATTCTGGCTCCTGATGCACCTATTGGGTGTCCTAACGCGATTGCTCCTCCATTTACGTTAACAATTTCTTTTGGAATTTTTAAATCTTTAATAACTGCAATGCTTTGAGCAGCAAACGCTTCATTAATTTCAAATAGATCGACATCATTAATTTGCCAATCAGCTTTTTTTAAAGCTAAATTAGTTGCAGGAATTGGACCAAGACCCATTAAAGATGGTTCTACCCCACATGTTGCCCAAGAAACAATTTTAACCAAAGGTTCTATTTTTCTTAGCTCAGCTTCTTTTCGATTCATTAAAACTAAGGCAGCAGCACCATCATTTAATCCGGAAGAATTTCCAGCTGTAACAGTACCATTTTCTTTAAAGACTGTTTTTAAAGAATTTAAGCCATCAATGTTCAAATTTTTTCTTGGATATTCATCTTCTTTAAAAATATCAATTTTCTCTTTTTTTTTTATTTCAAAAGCTATTATCTCATCTTTAAATCTATTTTCCTTAATTGATTTTTGTGTTTTTTGTTGAGATTCTAATGCAAAAAGATCTTGTTCTTTTCTGCTAATTTTATATTTTTCAGCAACATTTTCTGCTGTAACCCCCATATGATAATTATTAAATGCATCTATAAGCCCATCATGAATCATGGTATCGATCAATTGGTCTTCTGATAATTTTCGTTCTTCCCTATAAAATATAGCATGTGGTGCCTTTGACATGCTTTCTTGTCCTCCCGCAATAACAATATTATTTTCATTTAATTTTACAGATTGATATGCTGAAGCTACTGCTCTTAAGCCAGATCCACACAATTGATTTACAATATGTGCAGGTTTTGAAACGGGTATACCGGCATTAACTGATGCTTGTCTTGCTGGATTTTGTCCTGCCGCAGAAGTCAAAACTTGACCCATAACCACTTGCTCTATGTCATCCGCTTTTAATTTAGAATTTTTGATAACTTCTTTAATACAAATAGAACCTAATTTGTCTGCATTTAGCTCTTTTAGGCTACCTCTATAAGTTCCTATTGGTGTTCTCAGTGCTGAAGTTATAACTACATCGCTCAATTCTTTTGTCATAGTTAATTTAACATATTCTTTTATTAGAAAAATTACATTATAAATTAGTTATATCAAATATGATATTGTGACATAGGGTATATTAATAATGTTTTGCGCCTGTAGCTCAATTGGATAGAGCGCTTGGCTACGGACCAGGAGGTTCTGGGTTCAACTCCTAGCAGGCG
>ENA-UPTF01002160-UPTF01002160.1-marine-metagenome-genome-assembly--contig:-NODE-2160-length-11571-cov-7.478772_pt1 | contig 11571 bp, 13 predicted proteins | sample MGYA00238166_ERZ767019 | MGnify/ENA primary metagenome ERZ767019 (study PRJEB28930, sample SAMN06266391) | marine metagenome | isolation source: Sea water from 250 m depth | place: Atlantic Ocean... | reverse complement strand
TAGAAAGAGACGATAAAATACGTTCAGAATTTCACCTTCGTGGTGTTGATAGTATTAAAACAGAAACAACCAGAGAACTGGGAAAAAAATTCCTAAGAAAGACAAAGACCAAAATTGATCATCTATTACCTGACGCTACGTTCACAATTAATTTTAGAACTGAACGTTGCGATGTTAAAACAAAACATTTGTTTCTGTACGGTAGATACATCAAAAAAAAGAGAGGCTCTCCTCAAAAACAAGAATCATGCAAGGATTGTAAGGGTAAGGGATGCATATTTTGCAATTATCACGGAATAGTTTTGTTTGATAGTATTGAGGGGAAGATATCTCAATTTCTTTATGAAAAATTTGAAACCGTACGAGTGAAATTTACATGGATAGGTGGTGAAGATAAAACAAGTCTTGTTTTGGGTAATGGAAGACCATTTTTTGCAAAATTATTATCTCCAAAAAAACGAAATGTCAAACTATCGAAAAAATCTAACTTGGATGAAATCATCATTCATGATCTAAGGATAATTGATCATATTCCTAATGGCTTTGTCCCTTTTTATTCTATAATAAAGATATTAGTTTCCACAAAAAATAACATTTCATCTAAGAAACTGAAAAAATTAAAACAGTTAGTAACTATGCCAATTACAGTTTCTGACACTGATAGTAAAAAATCTAAAAAAACAATTCATAAAATCAGGTATAAAAAAAATTCTTTACGATCTTTTACCGCTGAGATAGAGGCTGATGGTGGTTTACCCATTAAGCGTTTGGTTGAGGGTGATGATGTTATTCCAAACTTTAGTGATATTTTAGGCATGCAATGCACTTGTAAAAAATTTGATATAAATCAAATTTCCTTGTTAAAGTAATTAATCTGAATCAGATAAACTATTTTTATAGTAAAAATAGGATTTGTAGCATTGAATCCATTACTGAAAGTTAAACAGGCATATCAGGATGGAATTTTGCCTGAAAAAGAATATTCACTAATAACAAAACGATTCCCTATTGTAATTTCTGGAATTAATAGGATAGAAACTGCATCTGGCGTAAATTTTCCCATAGCATATGTTGAACCATCTGTAGCTGTATCATCATCAAGCCCAAATTCCTTTGAGTTTGGTTTATTGTTTGCAAGAACTATTCCTGTTGTTGCTAAGAATACTTTACAAGTTGTTATTCAAATATCTGCTCCTTTAGTGGCATATGGTCTTAAAGGAACAATACATGCGATATTAGCACATGAATTTTTGCATTATTTAGAATTGATACGTAAAATTTCTAAAATGGAATTACTTTCTGACGAAATTTCAGCTAATCTTTTTGAAAATGTTTATGCAGACAATAAAAGATTGTTTGAACCAAGAGCTGTCTTTAATGATAATACATTACTTTCACACATAACTAAAAAATTTCCTGATGGGTTTAGGGATTATAAACTTGAGGATAAGGTGATTAAATATTGGATTGAAGAAAATCTTCCCACAACCAAGATTACGTTAGACACTAACACTGCAAAATTATCAACGGATTTAATTTCAAAGATGAAATTAAATCCCAAACTTATCTCAAAAATCGAAAGTTTTGAATTGAAAGGATCAAAATTAAGAAAAAAAATACTTTATTAGACGAATTCTGTCAGGCCACACTTTCCGCATGTTATTCTGTTTTTGTGTATTGACATGAAAACACCTTTACCACATCGCGAGCAAATCTTGTGAGTATTGGTCACTTTATCACCATCTACTTTGTAATATTTGTAAACACTCGGGCTACTACCCTTTTTTCCAGCCATTAGTCACTAGCCTCGTCTTTTTTTTCTTCAGCTGGTTTATCGTCAGAAGCCTCTGTTTTTGTTGGCTCTTCAGCTGGTTTATCGTCAGAAGCCTCTGTTTTTGTTGGCTCTTCAGCTGCTTTTTCAGTTTTTTTCTTTTCTAAATCAGCCTTAGATTTTTCTAAACGAGTAAAAATTGTAGGATTAACATGTTCTTTTGCAAGTTTTTCATCATCGTAAACGTAAAAGGTACCAGTTATTTTTGGCATACCTGTATGATTTTTTAACATAATTGGAATTACAAGCTTTTTCTCCAATTTGAATTCTTTAGTGATCATTTCAATTGCTTGTATTTTTTCCAGTTTTCCACCCAAACCTTTAAAATCACAAATTATCTCCCGTCTGGACAAAAATGAGTTGTTTTTATCGCTTAATGTTTCAATCATTGACATATACGATGACCTTTGAATATTTCATATAAACCTTCAAGAAATTACTAACAAATTTAAGAAATCACACCAGAAAAAATTTATGGATAGATTTATGCTGCATTTGGAAAATTCTAATTATACACCTAATGATGCAAACAACATCCTTCTTAATTCACGCGATTTAGCTTATGGAATGAATTTAATAATTCGTGATTGCAGAGTATCAAGTAAATTTATTGAATTGGATGTTTCTGTCCCTAAAAACGTTCTCGAATTATTATTAGAGAAATTGGCTCCTATTGGGAAAATTAATGAATCTAGACATATTATTGAAGAACAAATTGAAAAAAATCAGTTAATTAAAGATGGGATTTTTTATTTTAATAACGAAAGATTTTGGGAAAGTCATGAGGCCTTGGAGGGTGCGTGGAAACAATGTATAGGTAGTGAAAAGGAACTAATCCAAGGATTAATACTAATTGCTGCAGCCTTTGTACATTATCAGAAAGATGAAAACAAAATCTGTTTATCAGTGTTAGAGCGCGCATTTAAAAAATTAGATAACAAGTCAGGCAAATACCATGGAATTGATATTGATTTGACTAAACTAAAAGTCATTGAAATGATTGATAAAAAACAAATTACTACTTTTGAGATTTAATAACATCAATTCCAGTTGTTATTACTTGTGCCCCATCAATTAATCCAATTCTGCCTTTTTTTGCCTCCGTCTCAGTAAAACGTTGTGTATCATCACTTGTTACCATATTACCTGAAATCAACAAAGGTACAGGATCAGCGCTATGTCCTTTGTTAACACACGGCGTAGAGTGATCTGCCGAAATAACAACAGCAACCTTTGAAGAATCTATATTATCTAATAGGGTACCAAAAAATCGTTTATCTATTTCTTCAATATTTTCCATCTTGCCCCGTGCATCACCATCATGCCCAAATTCATCTGGTCCCTTCAAATGCACATAGACAGCATTTTGTTCATCCATTGCTTTTGCAGCAACTTTGGCTTTTTCTTCATAATCAGTTAATCCACCTGCATCGTAAGTCTTCATTTTTAGTATTTCCGAAATACCAATCTCAACTGGCATATCAACTATACAAGAAAATTTCATTGAATGTAAATCATTTATTGGAGTAACTTTTGGATAGGTATTTCCTGCATCACGTAACAACATACCGTTAAGTAATTTTTTATCATTTTCTTTTCTTCTTTCATTTACTTTACTTTTACTCATAATATCCAAAGACTGTTCAGTAAGTTCATTCACCAGTTTTGACGCTAATTTCGTGTGTGGCTCTTCATCTAATGGGAGACATTTCTCGATTCTTAAGAAATCAGTTACTGCCCTTGCAATTCCCATTCCGTTAACTCTCCCATAAGAAGGATCAGTGTTACTAATATTAGATGAAAGAGCGCCGTTACTTCTAATTCTAATGACAAGTCTGTGCCCTATAGTAGGTGTTATTATAACCGTGGTATTTTCATCCGAGAATTTTATTTTTTCTTCAATTTCATTTGAAACTGCTTCAGCATCTTGTTTCTCAATATTTCTTCCAGCTCTACGGTCTATGATTACTCCATCACCATTCAATGTTGCAAAATTTCCTCTTAATGCCAAGTCACCATCCTTGAAGTCAATACCAATACCTATTGCTTCAACTACTCCTCTTCCAACATAGTCATCATGTTTGAATTTGTATCCAAGCATATTAAAAACAGCAATATCTGATTCAGGTGCAATTCCTTTTCCTACTGTGATGACTTCTCCCATCGTACCATTTTTTGCTAATCTATCAAGATTAGGAGTGTTTGCAGCACCGAGTGGTGTTTTTCCTGCTAAATTGGGATGTGGTAGATCACCAACACCATCCAGGAGAACATAAACGATTTTTAGATCAAAGTTATCAGTCATTTATTCAACTCCTAATTTGATGGGTTTGATAAGGTTGTTTTAAAGTTTGTAATTAAAATGGCGATCTAAATTAGTTTTCACAGCTGACTTTGAAAAGATTTTAACTCTCCAAAAAAACTATTATTGTTATGGGGAATTTAAGAAAGGACTACGTTCTTGAACGATCGTCTATTATTTCTTCTAATTCAGTCAAAAAATCAAACTCTAAAAAATGCCCATACTGTCCTGGAAATGAGTCTATGACTAATCCTTCGTTATTGTCTCTGGTTTCAAAGGATGGCATGTTACAAAGATTGCAGGATAGTGATGATTCTTTTGTACAAGGTTGGTCTGTTCGTGTATTTGAAAGCTCAAATCCTGCAGTTACAACGTCTACTGAAAATACATACAGTGATAGACCATTATATAGCGAACCTGCGTATGGGTATCATTACGTTGTAGTTGCATCTCCCAAACATAGTGATTCTCTTGCAACCATAGATACTGAGCAGTGGTCAAACGTCATAGTAGTTATTCAAGATAGGCTCCGATGGTTATACACACAAAGAGGTGTTACATATGTCTCAATAGTTGTTAACCATGGTCAAGATGCTGGAGGTATTGTTAACCACCCACACATCGACATGCTTAGTTTTTCAAACATTCCTCCCGTTATAGAAGAGGAATCTGAGGCTTCCCATAAAATTCTAAATGAAAAAGGCGTCTGTCCAATGTGTCAAATAGTCAACACTGAAACTGGTGGATCCAGACAAGTTTTACAAACTGAGGGATTCATTGCATTTTGTCCTTGGGCACCTTCTCATCATTTTGAATTTTGGATTTGTCCTAAAAAACACACCACTAGCTTCTCAAAAATTTCTCAAAAGGAAATAAATGATTTATCATTAATATTGAGAGCTACTCTTGGGGGACTAACAAAAACTGTTAAAAATTTGTCATACAATTTGGTGTTTCATTTATCTCCTGAAAAGAAAAATAGTAGACAGATTCATTGGCATATTGAGGTGTATCCCTTAACAAATTCCTGGTCTGGTCTTGAACGTGGGTATGGTGTGTTTGTAAATACCACTTCTCCAGAAGAGGCTGGTCAGATATTAGGCGCTGCGGCCAGAAAGGAACTTGCCAATCTTGTTGGTATAGAATAATAAAGATAGTTTATTTATCCAAACTAAAAACTGATTCGTATGGCAATGGAAAAATATATTGCAATCGGTAGTATTGTAATGTATGCTATATTTGCAGCAGAAATGATTACACTTTTTAATTTCATGATTGAATCGACTGATGCTGATTTTTTTAGAGATCCTGCAGCAAAAGTTTTACAGTTCATATCAATAAGCGCTGCACCTGGTTTGGTTCTAACTGGTACTTCATGGATGCTTGCAAGAAAATTTGGTTCAAAGCAAGTAGGCTCAATAATAATTGCCGGAGGAATTGTATTGTTAGTTGGTATGCTTTATGCAAATATAATGTTAGACCAGTTAGATAACAAGTTTCATGTATTTACGGTCGATATAACTCCCCCATTATTCATGTGTGTGTCTATACCAATTATGATATTTGGTGCACGATTATTTAAACTCAAAAAAAGACCAAAGAAGTATTTCTAATTATGTTCATAACGCATACCATTTGATTCTTCACGAAAACCAAGTTTTTCATAGAAAGGTTTTACATCATCCTTGCAGTCTAAAATTGTCTTGTAGCAATTTTTTTCCTTTGCACAATCTAACAAGGATCTAACGAGCTTGATGCCTATTCCTTTACCCTCGTAATTTTTTCTTACTACCACGTCTTCAATATGCCCAACTAATCCACCTTCATGAATGAATTTTTGTTCAACCAATAACGTAGTAGAACCAACTATTTTGTTATCATCTACTGCAACATGAATGATATGATTCGGGTCATTGATTATTTTTTTTAAAATCTCCTTGGCTTTAGCCCCATCAATATTACTAGCTTCTCTAAGAAAATCTAAAGACTCCAGAAATCCATTCTCAAGATCATTTTCTTCAATTTCACGGATTATAATCTCTGACATAACAAATCAAACTCTCCGCATTTTTTTTCTGTATTCTAGGTTTATTTTTTGATATGTTTCCTTGTCACCGATATCAATGAATCCTTTTTTGCTAAGAAAGCTGTTTACATCTTTACGTTTGGAAATGGCTTTTTTTATGACAGTATCCATTCCAAATGACCTATTTTTAGGAATAAAATCTAGTATAGCAGGCTCCATAACGTAGCAACCCATGTTGACTTTTGCTTTGATCTCTGGTTTTTCATTCCATGCTGACACCTTACCGTTATTTTTAGTGTCAATCACTCCATATCTGATATTGGTTTTGTATTCGTAAAGACTCATCGTAATGAATGATTTTTTTTTCTTGTGTCGTCTAACCATGTTTTTTAAGTTAAAATCAAGAATAGTATCACCATAAACACAAACGAATGTGTCATCGATGAATTTTTCAGCTGTTTTCAGCTGTCCTGCTGTCGCAAGTGGTTTACTTGATATAGCATACTCAATTTTTACACCAAATTTCTTACCATCTCCAAAATAATCTTCGATAGTTTTATGTAGATAGCTTACACATAATACAATTTCTTTTATACCATTTTTTTTTACCCAGTTGATTACATGTACTAAGATAGGCTTTCCACCTAATGGCATCATTGGTTTTGGTTTGTTATTGGTGAGAGGGCGAAGTCTTTTTCCTAAACCGCCAGCAAGAATTACCGCTTTCATGAATTTGTATTCTTGTTGTGCCACTATTTATGTTGACTCACATAATTTTTACCGTGATAGCCTCAGCTTTGAAACTTTTCTTATTACATCTTTAGGATTTTTACCAAAGATTAGAATCATTGGCTCTTTTCCTATGTCACCTTTGTGGTAAATTATATCAGGCAATTTTGTTTTAAGGGAATTAGTTATTCCCCAAGCTATAGAGGAGTTTTCTTTTTGTTTTGATTTTCTCGGTTCCTTGTTTCTATCATAACTAAGAATAGTGAATCTTGATTTTTTTGCTTTTGAAATAATTTTTGTATCATATTTTATGTTAAGGCAGGAACGAATTTCTGGGAATTTTTTGTTTACTTCAATCACAGCAGTTCCAACGTGCCGTGAACCACCATATACAATTTCACCAGCTGTTACAACATCCTTACCAGATTTTACTAAACGACCAGATATTCCTAATACATCTTTTATGGTCTTTGGATTTTTTTTAGCAAAAACAAAGTTTGTCTGACATTCTGGAATTAATTTGTAAATGTTTTTGATTTGCTTAAAGTGATTGATTGAATCTTCTAATTCCTTGCTTCCGCTTAAAACATCTTTATGAGCTATATTGATACCTTTTCCAATCTTTTTTGAATTTTTTATAGACCAGTAAACGTAGTTCTTCGCGTGCTTTGCTGTAATACGCATATTACGTTCTCCCTTTCCAAGCATAGCTGTGATGGATGCAGAAAAGGTGCATCCACTTCCATGATTTGTAATAGGAATTTTTTTCCCAGAAATTACATATTCCTTGTTTTCCTCTAAGATAAAATCGGAAATATGACTATTTGATGAAGTTGCACCCGTAATGATCACACATTTGGCACCCATCACTTGGATTTTTTTTGCAGATTTTTTTATGTTTGATATTCCCGACAAAATTTTTGCTTCATATTTGTTTGGAGTTATCACATAAGCTAATGGGATTATCATTTTTTTATAATCATTCAGTGCACTTTTTTTAAGAAGCATTGTACCTGTCGTTGATTTTATTATTGGGTCTACAACTATTGGCACTTTGATATTTCTTAACTTTGAATGAATTATCTTTATTATTTGAGAATTGTAAACCATTCCAATTTTTATTGCGTCAACATGAAAATCAGAGAAAATTGAATCTAGTTGTGCATTCAAACTTTTAGCAGAAACAGGCTCAATTGAAGTAACTTTTTTTGTATTTTGGCTGGTAATTGCTGTTACAGCTGTAAGCCCATAGACATAGTATTTGGAAAATGTTTTGATATCACTTTGTATTCCAGCACCGGAAGATGGGTCAGAACCACCAATAGAAAGAACATTCATGTCTATATTGAGAGATGTATCGTGTTTTAAAATTTGATCGCCATCTTGACGACTGTTTAAATCCACGAGAGGGTTAGTACACCTATGGCTACTCAAATGAGCTCTGCAAGGCGAGGTATTGCAACTGACGAGATGAAACGGGTTGCAAAAGATGAAGATGTTACACTAGATTGGCTCTTGCCAAAAATTGCAAGCGGTTCAATTATTATCCCAAGTAATAACGTCAGGCCTCAAAAGATCCACAATGTGGGAATTGGAAAGGGTATGAAAACCAAGGTTAATGTGAATATTGGCACTTCAACATTAAATGTCAATGTTGAGGAAGAAGTTACAAAAGCCAAAGTTGCTGTAAAATATCATGCCGATACGATCATGGATCTTAGTGATGGTGGAGATGTTGGCAGTATCAGAAGGACATTATTAGATGCTGCACCTATAACATTTGGCACTGTGCCAATTTATGAAGCATATAATTTTGGCGTTGAAAAACACAAGAACCCTCTTGATATTACAGAGGATGACTACCTGAAAGCATTTGAAAATAATATAAAAGACGGAGTTGATTACACAACAATTCATTCTGGTATTACAAAAGAAATTGCAAAAAGAATTTTTAAAGTACAGCGATATGCTGGAGTTGTAAGTAAGGGCGGGACAATAACAGCAGCATGGATGCTAAAATATGATAAGGAAAATCCTTACATCACTCATTATGATTACATGATTGAATTAGCACAGAAATATGATGTCACTTTTAGTCTTGGTGACGCATTACGTCCTGGCTCTATATTGGACTCACACGATGAATTACAAGTACAGGAAATGATCAATATTGGGCGATTATCAAAACGAGCGATTGAAAAAGATGTTCAAGTGATGATTGAAGGGCCGGGTCACGTCCCATTGAATGAAGTTGCTGCAAACGTAATACTGGCAAAATCACTGATTGGAGACGTACCATATTATGTTCTGGGACCTTTGGTTACAGATGTTGCATCTGGGCATGATCATATTGCGAGTGCGATTGGTGCTGCGGTTTCTGCGAGTCAGGGGGTTGACCTTTTGTGTTATCTAACACCATCTGAGCATTTGGCATTACCAACTCCTGAAGAAGTAAAAGAGGGACTAATTGCATACAGAATTGCTGCTCACGCTGGTGATTTGGTAAAGCTTCGGGACAAAGCAATCAAATGGGATTTGAATATGACTGAAGCACGACGTACACTTGATTGGGAGAAACAACTTGCATTATCAATAGATCCTGAAAAGGCTGCATTAATTCACGGACGAACTGGTCAGCATCCTGGAAATAATGTACCATGTACTATGTGTGGTGGTGCATGTGTCTATATCATGTTGCCAAAACAAAGGAAATATGAAACTGGTGAGAAAAAATTACAACAGATTGAATAAAATTTTATCTAAACTTGGAACTGTTTTGTAATTAACAATATTTGAAGGATTTATCCATTCAAACTCTGAATTTTCCCAATTAAGTTTAATTTCTGGATTTTCAACTTTGAATAGGAACGGAAAAATATTCCATACATGATTTTTATATTGTGCTGAGATAATTTTCATTTGTTGGGATTCTTTTAAAAGATTGATTTGTTCTAGCTTAATTCCCGTCTCCTCAAAAATTTCAGTTTCAGCCCTAGACAAAGGTGACAGATCACCCTTTTCAATAATTCCGCTTATACCTGCCCACAAATTTTTCATACTTTTAACTTTGTCACTTCTTTTCAAAATGAGAATCTGATTCTCATTTTTGAGAAATGAAGTAACAATATTTGTGTAGGTCAAATCTTCATCTAGTAGCTAGCTTATCATAGCGGATAATTTTTTGTATGATTTATCCAGGTCAACGTTTTTCGAAATTTTTTCTTGGCTTGCTTTTATATAATTTTGAATTTCTTCACTCTTACCTTCTTGAGTGTCTGTAAGAAGTCTTCCTACATCCTTCCAAAACTCTTCACCATATCTTCTTAATTCCGGATTTGATATTATAGTCTCTATTAACTCTGGTGATTCTGTGAGTATACTTTCAGTAATTATTTTCTGAGCCTTAAATGTGGAACCAGACATTTTTTCAGTAAGCGAAATTTTATCATCCTTTGCAAGTATGTTTGCAAATACAATGTTGATTAAATGAGTTAGCCCAAGAATAACGGCAATTTTTTTATCATGTTCAACAGCATCTATTGTAACGAAATTAGATTTTGGGAAGAGCACTTTTGCTGTAGCAAGTTCCTTTTTTGCATCCTTGATTGGGATTATAATTACATTCTTACCATCTGTTTTTTTTGTACCCGGACCAAACATTGGATGCATGCAGATAGGGTTGATTTTTTTTGGCATTTTTAAAAGCGCAGCAGCAGTTTTTGATTTTTGAGATGATATATCTACTAGGTATGAATCTCGTTTCATTTCTTTGGAAACTAGTCTAACTATTTCCGGAGTTTTTTTTGTGGGTATGCATAGAAAAACATAGTCATTTTGCAAGACTGCACCAATCAGAGAGTTTGCTTTAGTTACAGATTTTGCCTTAATCTCATTGTCACTATCATATCCAATAACTTCAAAACCCATTTTTACAAAATAATTTGCAAACCAACTGCCCATCTTTCCCCCGGCACCGATTATTCCAATTTTTTTATCCATATCTTTCCTTCAACACGGTATCTAATATTTTCATACCTGCTATTAACTTAGTTTCGTCGATTGCCGTTATCCTAAAAAATTCCTTGTAATCTCCAAATCCCTCGCCCGGAGCTATGGCAACGCCATGTTCTAACATCTTTTCAGAAAATTCTGTGGCATCAAAATCCTTGTATTTTGTCCTAGCAAACAGGTACATTGCTCCTTCAGGCTCGATGAATTCTAGACCGATATCTTTTGCGATTTTAACCAGCATATCTAATCTTGATTTTATAATTTCTGTATTCCCAGATACGTCTGCCTTCAGAGCTTGTAATGCAACATATTGAATTGGTTCTGAAACATTTGTCAGACTAAGTGCTTGTAACTTTGACATTTTTTCTATAATGGATGGCTCTGCAATTACATATCCAATCCTATAGCCAGTCATAGCATGAGACTTGGAAAATGACTTTGTGATTATGGTTTTTTCATATTGTAGATCCCAAAAACTTCTTGTACTGAGATACTTATCTGGTCTTCTGTCATATTCTTCATATATTTCGTCACTAAGTACATAGAGATCATGTTCCTCTGCCGTATTGATAATTTTGTCGAACATTTTTCCAAACATCTTCCCCGTTGGGTTATTTGGATAGTTTATCACAATCATCTTTGTGTTTTCATTTATTGCATTATTGATTTGTT
>ENA-UPTF01002159-UPTF01002159.1-marine-metagenome-genome-assembly--contig:-NODE-2159-length-11577-cov-4.293217_pt1 | contig 11577 bp, 11 predicted proteins | sample MGYA00238166_ERZ767019 | MGnify/ENA primary metagenome ERZ767019 (study PRJEB28930, sample SAMN06266391) | marine metagenome | isolation source: Sea water from 250 m depth | place: Atlantic Ocean... | reverse complement strand
AAACCCACATCTTTCAATTGAAATTAAAATAGAAGGTTTATATTTTCCCAATATTTCTATAGCAAATGTTTTACTTTCTTGATGAGAACAAATCGGAAATTCTATCACTTGATTATCTTTACTAATTGCTTCGACAAAAGGTTTAGAATATTTATCGGTTATGTAAAAAACCTTATACCCCAATGAATTAAGAGCATCACCTAAGGCCACAGCACCTGGAGGACCATCCGTCTCAGCTGCTCCTCCAGCAAGTATGTAAAAACCAGTAGCTATTAGGACTGTCCCGGGGTTTTCTAGAATCAAATTAGATGCTTCGTCACAAAAATTGGTTGGTAAATGTTTTCTTAATGAAGAGATATTACGTTGGTCAAAATCTAATATTATGTCTTCTACTGTTTTCATAAATGTTAATCATAGTAAGTCTATTTAAACTTTACCGAACAAATTGCTTAAGGTCACATAATCGCTAAATCTTCATCTTTAAGATCAGTTACAAACATGTGCCCCGGTGAATGTGTAATCATAAACGGTAATTTGGCTTCCATAGCTACAGCTTGAGGAGTAACTCCACAGGCCCAGAATACCGGTGTCTCGTTACCGTTGAATTCCGTGGGGTCTCCGAAGTCAGGTTTTGAAATGTCATTTATTCCAAGTTCTTCAGGGTTACCAATATGTATTGGAGAGCCATGAACACTTGGGAAGCGAGATGTGACTTGCACTGATTTGATGACTTTGTCTTTTGGGATAGCCCTCATAGATACCACCATTGGGCCTGAAAACCTACCAGCCGGTATTGTCTTAATGTTTGTTTCAAACATGGAGACGTTAGTTCCATTTTCATAATGACTTAATGGGATACCGGCGTTCATGAGTGCTGTTTCAAATGAGAAGCTGCATCCTAATAAAAAACTCACTAGATCGTTTCTCCAATATTTTTTTATGTCGGTTACTTCCTCTGTAAGGATACCGTTCTCATAAATACGATACAAAGGTATGTCTGTTCGAATATCACTATTCGGTGCTGTTGATTTTACTTCTACTTCTCCTGGTTCCAAAACTTCAATTATTGGGCATGGCTTGGGATTTCTTTGGCAGAATAGGAGGAAATCGAAAGAGAGTTCCTTCGGAAGAATGGCCAAGTTTGCTTGCACATGTCCCGGTGCCACTCCTGCAGTAGGGCGTTCAAATTTCCCACTTCTAATTAGGTTTCTTATTTCTCTTGGGCTTAGTGTTACTTCAGAAACAGTGGTCATTTCTACCCTTCTCCTCAGAGCTCCTGTTTACCTTTATTCCCTAGTTTATCAATAGCCAAGAAAGTAATCCACAAATTGGTAATCCAGTTGTTGATGCGTTCACATCCTCATGCTATTCTTCATGGTCTGTCGGGGAGTGGCGCAGCTTGGTAGCGCACGTGCATGGGGTGCACGGGGTCGCAGGTTCGAATCCTGTCTCCCCGACCAGTAGTAAATTTTATATTCATTAATAATTGCTTTTGATAAATTTGATTAGCTCTATCAAAGCATGATTTGAAGCTCTTTGCCGCATTCGGATGTTTCTCATCCTGTATCTGCCAGATAATTGTGTCGCGTAGTTTTGGCTTTCTATCTTTATGCTGACATCACCAAAACTGTTTCCACCATCATTTTCTTTAACGAGTAGGGGAGACACATTTAGGTGTATATCAGCTTGGCAGGTTTCGTCACAGGTTGGTTGAGGTTCAACATAGTCCACAACGGGCAAACTACCGGGGCTTTTGATAGCCCCCTTCAGGAATACTTTCTCATATAGTTCACATTCGGAGAGAAGGCTGCAAACTGTCCCTCCCGTATATGATTCGGTGACACAGAGAGTCAAACCCTTTGTACTAAGAAGATTTGTCGCTACTTCAGGAGGGGTGTCATCGTCTGTACCCCAAATAAAATCGTTACCCACTTTTTCTATTATTTGCGCTTCTATTTCGTTTATTAGAGAGTCTGCTTCTGAATAAATCGGTGATTTCGCTATTGCTCTAAGGTGTATCCCATCTTGTTTGGAATATATTCCTAAATATGGATTTTCCTGTCCAAAAAGATCAGACAATAGTTCGTCCAATTCTCCTTCTGACCGGCCAAAAGTTTTGAGGGTTCTCGTTGATATGGCAACACCTTCAGATAGAGAAGCCAATTTGGGAGCAACATGGGTTTTCCACATTGGATTTAGCTCCATTGGAGGACCTGGCATCGCGATCACTATCTTGGAGGCCTTTGATACGAACCAGCCAGGGGCTGTGCCGCGCGGATTAGGAAGCGAGATTGCTGAAGGTATCAAAGTGGCCTGTTTTATATTTGTTTTGGGCATTTTTGTGCCGCGTCGAGAAAAGTTTTCCTCTAAGGTTTTCAATAGCCCAGGATCAACTTCCATATCTTCATTAAAATATCTGGCTATTGACTCCCGAGTTAAATCGTCCGATGTTGGCCCCAGTCCACCTGTAGTAATCACTACATCTGACCTTTTAAGAGCGCTCTCCAACCCATTAACAAGATCTCCGAGATCATCTCCGATTTTAACTGCTATCTTCAGAGATATTCCCAACTTTGGGAATTCAGATGCTAGGAATGCGGAGTTCGAATCCACCAACTCTCCCATTAGTAGTTCCGTTCCTACTGCGATAATTTCAGCATCCATGATAAAAGAGCCTTTATCTAAAAAATTAAAATAGCTGAGTCAGATAGGCTTATTGTGCATATGGGATATCGTCGTATATCCCCAGTAAAGTTTCCACCCATATTTTAGGAAACAAAAGCACCGGTTGAGTTATGCCTTCTTCAGCTGATTTTCCATAATAAGCTTCCCCACCGGGTTCAAGATCACCAATAAGTAACAAGGACCCGTCAGTATATTTTGTGCCTTGTTCAGTTGTGTTTTGGAAGCGAATTTCTACTGCTGCTGAATTGTCTCCAATACCCCACTGAGAATAATCGCGATCTCTGACTTTGTGAACGGCAACGTCGACGCCATCAGGTCCTTTGACTATGGGTAACAATTGTTGCCACTTTTCTTCATCGACTAGACGAGATTCTTTTCCCACCAGGTAATCTATGACCCGCCAGGTCCCGTCTTTTTCTCTTTTGAAGCTAAGCTGAGCTTTATCTGTTTTAACATCCTCAGATTCAGGGAAAATATTTATTTCACTTATTTGGTCTGTCGGTCTTTCGATATACCATTTAGGGTAGGGCGGTTCCACTGCAAGTCTAGCTAGAACGTCTCCCCAGGTGTCGGCTATTAGAAATAGTTGTGGGAATCCAACTATTTGCCCGTAATGATGCCAACCATTCGTGGTTTTGTCGCCAAGCCTGAATTCGAGAGTCCTGTTGAGTGTAAGTCCAATATTGACGACGGTATGAGGGTTATCAAGCCCATATTGAGCTGGGTCTTCGATTAAAGTGGTTGTTTCTGTTAGGTCTCGTTTCGTTTGAGGTCCTCCTAGAATAAAGTCGATTCCTCCCCATCGATTGTGGTTGGGAGGTATCAAGACATCCCAATCAAATGCCCAAGTGTCTGAGGGAGTTTTTACGAAGGATTCACTTTTTTCCTTGTGAGTAATTTGGATCGATGTCATATCATCCACAGAAACCTGATAAAACCATGGTTTAGGTGGCTTTTTTTCTTCTTCCTGTGCGAAGGGGTTAAATAAATAAACAATGACAGCTATAGCTGCCAATACAATTAAGGCTGAAGTAGTTTTAAGATTCAAATTGGAACTCTCTTATCTTCTTCGCCACCATACGACAAAAGACATGAAAAGCATGAAGGTTGGAGGTAGAGTCCAACTAGACCATTTAATAAAGTCTCTTTCCCTGCTGTTCACCACCAATTCTCTGTATGGTAGAAGTTTAGGTCTTATAGAAATCAATTCAAAATCATCTGCCAGCCAGTTGATCGAATTGAGGAAAACATCAGAATTATCCATACTTGCAAAATATTTGTTAGTAGCGAAATCAGAGTCAGAAAAAATAACAAATTTAGCAAGCTGGTGAGTTGGGCCTAAATCTGTATACATACCGGAGGCTTCTACCACCGCACCTACAGGAAATGGTCCTTGCTGTTTATCTGGTGAGTATGCTACATCGTCAGGTTCACTTGTTAGCCAGCTCGCTGGAGTGGTCATGCTAAGCGGGGTAAAGTTGATGTGCTCTCGCAAAGCAAATTCTTCCGCTGCTGGGCTAAGAATCGCAGCTGAGTCTGGTAGGATCATCACTGATACGTCATCTGCGATCGTCAGCCCAGATGCAGAGACGCTGGTGGTGAATTGTCCGTTGGCCTTTTGAATCATTGGGGTGAGCATTTGGCCCGAAACATTACTCACAGCGTCTACTACATGCTCCCCTGAAATGGCCACACCGTATAAAGCGGCCAAGCCGTTAAATTTTTCTGGTGGATCAGGATCCAAAAGCATAAAGATTCTACCCCCACCTTGGGTGTATTTTAAAATGGCAGTTAGTTCGTCGTCATCCAGATCTTTATTGTCTTTGGGTCCTGCAATTATAAGTACCGCGGCGTCGCTAGGAACTTCCTCAAATTGCTTCAGGTTTAGAGGCATTACTCGATAGTTGTCCCTTTGCATTCCTTCTATGGCGAGATCAAGTCCTTCCAACCCTATAGCCCCTGTCATAGGATCTCTAGATACAGATGTTTCACCGTGACCTGTCAAATAATAGATAGTTTTTTGTTCTGTTCCTGTTGCGATCAATATGCCAGTAACAAAATCCTGCTCTGCTATTAGAGCGACGCCCTCAAATTTACCGTCATCTGCTTCAAAAACAATTGAAGGATAAGTGGTGACGTTGTATTTCAAAGCTTCTGATCGATTGAGTTCAGGGTCGACAAAAGAAAAATCGAAATTTTCCGATCTTCGATCAAATTCGTTTAATAAGTCTTCAGCCATTTGACGTTCCCCATCAGAGGAAGCTGATGATACAAAGAAGGCATAGGCGTGTATTGACCTGCCATCCTTACCAAGATTGTCCAAAATCCTATAAGTCTGTTCTGACAAGGTGAATATACGGGTCGCCGTGACATCAATCCTATTGGGGTTCTGATACATCAAAAAATTTGCAATTAAGAGTATGACGAAAAAAGCCACTGTCATAATGGCCACGTTTACCCCGTACCGACCTTTTCTACCTGCAAGAAAAATTGCGATGGTCCTTGGGGATAGTACCAGTGCTAAGAATATTAATCCGGCGCCCGCCATAAGGACCCACAAAGACAAATCTTTGAGTCCATCGAAGGCGAGATTAATGGAGCCGCCCAATACAACGGAAAATATTCCAGCTGCACCAAGTATGATGCTCCAGAAACTAGGAGATTTTATAGAGGCTAAAATTATATCTGAATAGGAGTCATCTTGAGGTTGAAGTGACATTTCTATCTCCACCTCCTGGTTTCGAGTGACCTTATAGAAAGGAATAAAAAGATTCCTACGATACTTAGAAAGTAGACTACGTGACTTAGATCAATAACTCCTCGGCTAAAATCCGATAGTCTCGCATTCATTGATAATGCACTTATGAATTCCGCTACGGAGCCATCGACTAAGGATGACACTCGATTAATGAAAGAAAATATGAGCAATATAGCGGTCGCCACTACAGCTGATACAATTTGGTTTCCTGATAAAGACGAACCTAACATGCCTATTGCCAACGCTGCAGCACCATGGAGTACCAACCCTATGTACGCGCTGATTACAGGTCCGGTGTCCGGGTTGCCGAAAAAATAAACTATGAAAACATAGTAGAGAGTCACAGATTGAATCGCCAAAAGCATCAAAAGACTGGCCAAGTATTTCCCTAACACCACTTCCCATTCCCGCACTGGGGAAGTTAATAATAGTTCTAATGTACCTAATTTTTGTTCCTCAGCGAGAAGTTTCATTGTAATTAGCGGTGCCAAGAAAACAATAAAGAAACTGGCCCAATCTGAAAGTCCTCTAACTCCAGCCTCCGCAAATGGCTTACTGACATCAAAGACAAAAAATACTCCGGTTAAAACAAGGAACATAGCTCCCACGATGTAAGCTGATGGAGTCGAAAAATAAGCTTTTGTCTCTTTGAGGGTAATAGCCAATAAGTTGGTCAAGACATTTCCCCCGTTGGATTCGGTAATTGTTCTTCCTCAATGGTTAATCTCAGAAAAATTTCTTCTAATGACATACCGAGTGATTGCAGTTTTAAAAGTTCCCACCCACTATTTACGACCATGGTCGCAAGTTCATGCCTTAGGTCTTTTCCCATATCAACTGTAATCTGGTACCTGTGGTATGCACCACCCGTGACTGGCACTCTTTCAATTACTTGAACCCCACCTATCAATTCTAAGGCTGGCATTATTTCTCTATTGGGCCCTTTAACTTCCAGTTCAACTCTTTCAACTCCGGCAAGGTTTGTCCCTAAATTGGTAGGATCATCTACTGCGACGATTTGGCCCTCGTGTATTATTATCACCCTGTCGCAAATCATGCTGACTTCCGGCAGAATGTGGGAGCTCAGTATCAGAGTGTGATCCTCTCCAAGATCTTTTATTAATTGTCTCGTCTCAACAACTTGTATCGGGTCGATTCCTATGGTTGGTTCATCTAATACCAAGACATCAGGCTCATGTAATATCGCCTGTGATATTCCGACCCTTTGTCGATACCCTTTCGAAAGTTTTCCAATTATGGTGTCTTTATATTCTTCCAGTCTACAAAGTTGAACTACTTCATCTATCCTGGTTTTTACTTGAGACGAAGACATTCCTCGTATCTGACCCATAAACGTTAAATAATCACTGACTGCCATGTCTTCATACAGAGGGACAGTCTCGGGCAGATATCCAATATGTTTTCTTGCCTGTAGGGATTGCTCGACTATGTCGTAGCCAGCAATTTTTGCCGTTCCGGATGAAGGAGGAATAAATCCGGTCAGGATTTTCATTGTTGTCGACTTGCCCGCACCGTTTGGGCCTAGGAATCCAAGGATTTCCCCTTGCTCTACTGAAAAGCTTAGGCCGGTTACAGCTGGGAAATCGCCATAAAACTTGGTTATGTCTATTGCATCAATCAATCGGCCATTCCTTAATTTCAGAGCTTCAAATGTTACCTTGAATCAGTGTCTCGGGAAAATAGAACTGAGGAATACTAATTCAACCAACCCTAGTGTTCAAGCATATTTTAAACTCTTTCCTATTAACAATCTCATTAAAATCGTATTTTGTAACCCCCTTAACAGCTTATTTTCACCCGTCCACGTGCTAATATTTAGGAAGTTAGTTTTGATGTAATTCAGTAGGGTTATTTTTATGTCACAGTCTGAAAATAAAATGATTTATTTTGATCATGCTGCAACTACACAAATGAGACCCGAAGTGTTAGATGCTATGTTGCCATACATGCAGTCTAGCTATGGGAATCCCTCTAGTATTTACACTTTGGCGCAGGAAGCACGAAAAGCAGTAGACGAATCACGAGAGTCGGTCGCTCGCATACTAGGGTCAAGAACCAGTGAAATAATGTTCACTAGTGGTGGTACAGAGTCTGATAACGCCGCTATTAAGGGCGCTGCATTAGCCTTGCGTAACCTTGGCACTCACATAATAACAACCCAAATTGAACATCATGCAGTTTTACATACTTGCCAGCAGATGGAGCAATTTGGGTTTGAGGTGACATATCTGCCGGTTGACAGGGATGGGCGAGTGTCTGCTGTGGACGTTTTGAATGCGATAAAAGAAGAGACCATTCTGGTTAGTGTCATGATGGCTAATAACGAGATAGGAACAATTCAGCCAATAAAAGATATTTCTAAAGCTGTGAAAGAATTGGCAGTGGAAAAGAACAAGACCATTTTAGTTCACAGTGATGCAGTGCAGGCAGCGGGTTCCCTTGAAATAAATTTAAAAGATTTAGGGGTTGATATGCTAAGTGTTTCTGCTCATAAATTCTACGGCCCAAGAGGGGTTGGAGTTTTATATTTGAAAAGAGGAACACCATTTGAGCCCTTGATGATGGGAGGAGGACAGGAGCGTCAACATCGATCCGGTACCGAAAATGTGGCTGGAATAGTTGGTCTAGCTAAAGCTCTTGAATTAGCTGATGGAGAAAGAGAAGAATTGCAAAGTGCCCTTTCAAAGAAACGAGACAGGATTATCAGAGCTCTGCAGGAAAAAGTCGAAGATGTCAGGATCAATGGTCATCTTGTGGATCGTCTCTCCAACAATGTGAGCGTGTCGTTCCACGGCGTAGAAGGGGAGCCAGTGCTATTGGGGTTGGATTTTGCAGGTATCTGCGCTTCAAGCGGAAGCGCCTGTTCGTCGGCATCCCTAGAACCATCACACGTTTTGATTGCCATAGGACATTCTGCGGAATTAGCACAAGGAACCCTTCGGATCACCTTAGGGAGAGATAACACAGATGCAGATGTTGATTATTTGTTGGATGTCCTTCCGAATCTCGTAGAAAAACTGCGGGATATGCCTTCCTTATCTACCCATTCGTGACATACGATGTGATAAATTGTGAAGGTTAATTTTCACTACTCATGACATATTTAAACTTAGCAAGCGATGAATACTTTAATTAATTCTAGGACAAAATTTACTACCCTGTTTGCAGTAATTATTCTTACTGTTTTGCTCACTGCCTGTAACTCTGAAGAGTTAGATTTAGGTGCTAGCGGAAGGAACCTTGAAGTACATGCCTCAAAGCCACAGGTTGTCTCTAAAGCTTTTTATACTGAGAGTGGAGTCACAAGGATTATTACCCCCAGTGCCTCGAACAGAAAATTAGCGATTGTAAATACAACAATAGTCAATCGCAGCAGCACGGTTATACCAATATCAGTAGATCCCGAGGCTGCCACATTGGGCGATCGGAGGGGGAAGAAAGCAAAGGCAATTGACCCATTTGAGCGATCTCGAGAAATATCTGGAACCTTGGAAGCAGGCCCTGACGCTGTAGAGATAACCCCAGTACTATGGGGAGAAATAGAGTTGGCGAGAGGGTTTCAGGTTTCTGGAAGTTTGGTGTTCGATGTGCCAAAAGGATTAATTTTAGGTACAATATTTTGGGACGAAGTTGAATATATACCCGTAGACTTCGTCGACTACTGGAAGGACAGAGACTAACTACAAAACCCATAAGCCAGATCCGTCACACAAGGGATTAATGTCAAGGAGTAGATGTTATGGCAGACACTGTTGAGATAACAGACAGTAATTTTCAGGAAGAGGTGCTAAATTCGGACGTGCCGGTATTAATTGATTTTTGGGCGGATTGGTGCCAGCCATGCAAAATGATCGCGCCAGTTGTTCAGCAGATAGCCGATGAGTACGAAGGTAAAATTAAAGTTGGTAAGTTGGATGTTGATAGTAACGCTCAGACATCAATGAACTACAATATTCGGGGAATACCTGCGCTCCTAATTTTTAGCGATGGTAAACCGGTGGATCAGATAGTCGGAGCTGTTCCGAAGTCAATAATTCAAAAGAAAATTGACGAGGCTCTCGCTGGTTAATTTCAACCGAAGTTCCGGTTTCTCGTAAAAAAGCTTAACTTGGGAGCGGATGAGGCCTGGTGGTCTCTGCGGACTTCAACTCCGTTGGCAGCAATCCTTCGATTGGTGCGGTGGGTTCGACTCCCTCGCGCTCCCGCCAAACTGCTGACACATGTATTCAGGGTAAATAGTGGGTGAAGCTTTGACATTACTTTTATCAATTCAATCGGAGTTGAATAAAACACCATCTAGTTTGGCAACCTTAGCCCTAATAGTATCTTGGTTGGAATACGAAGACTTGGATATTCAAGATGAACTGGATTCTTTTAATCAGTTACATTCAGTTTTGGTCAGTAGATTGAAGAAGGATTCACCTATCTTGGAAAAGCTGAATGAAATAAGTGAATATCTTTTTTTTGAACTCGGATTCTCGGGAGATGTTGACAATTATTACGACCCTAAAAACAGTTTTATAAACGAAGTATTGAACAGGCGCAAAGGAATACCAATCACATTGGCTATTTTATACATGGAGTTAGCCTCACGCCTAGGAATTATAGTGGAGGGGATTGGGATGCCTGGGCATTTCTTGGTCGGTGCATACGATGAATCTGAGAAATACTATGTAGACGTTTTCAACAAGGGTATAGTGGTGAATAAAGAAGAATGCATGGCTATGTTTGACAGTCGTGCCTCTAAAGCCCTTGCCTGGGATGATCGATACCTGTCCCCAGTGGATAACAGATATATAATTTCAAGACTTTTGAGAAATTTGAAATATATATATTTGAATGATTCTAGAAATATAAAAGCTTATGAAGTGATAGACATTTTGGTTGGCCTTGAACCTGACAATGTTTTTGAGATCAGGGACAGGGGAATGATAGGTTTCAGAGTAGGGCAGCATAAGCAATCAGTAATTGATTTGAAGAAATTTCTAGAGAAAGAACCGGTTGGACGTTCTGCAGTTGAAGCTTCCAGTGTGTTGGAACTTTTAGAGAGGAATTTGAAGAGATGGTAGGGGATGTACGAATAATTCACCCTGATGTGACGGAGGACAATAGAATGCGTGAAAAGAAATATTGGTTAATGAAATCCGAACCTTCCGACTATTCATTTGACGAACTTAAAAACGAAGAAAGTTCGACAGCGGAATGGGATGGCGTGCGAAATTACCAAGCTAGGAATTTATTAAGAGATGAGATCAAAATTGGGGACGGCGTTTTGTTTTATCACTCAAATTCTAAGCCATCTGCTGTCGTAGGGACGGCTGTAGTTGTGAAGAACGGATACCCAGATTTTACCGCTTGGGACCCTGACTCCAAACATCCTGATCCTAAAAGCAATCCGGATAATCCGATATGGTTTATGGTTGATATAAAAGCTGATTTGTCGTTCGAGACACCTATATCGCTTCAGGAGATAAAAAAGATTCCGGCTCTATCGGATATGGTGTTGGTAAAGAATTCCCGATTATCCGTTCAACCTGTAAAAAACCAAGAATTTGATTTGATCGTAAGAATGGGAACAAATAAGGATTAAATTAATTCACCTATGTCTACTGAAAGAGAAAGGTTGATCGAATTACAAAAGTCCCAGTGGCAATCATTGGAACATTTATGTGCCTCTTTGAATTTGGATGAATGGGAAACTTATACTGATTGTCCGACTTGGACGGTAAAGGATTGTTTGTCTCATTTGGTTGGTATCGAGTATCGTCTCCTTGGTAGAAAAGTTCCTGATCTTTCATTGGAAGAAACAAGTCATATTAGAAATGATTTTGGGCTGCAGACTGAAATAGATGTGGTCTCCAGGCGCGCAATGACTCCTGCTGAGGTGCTTGAAGAGTTCACTGAAGTGAATTTGGAAAGATTGAAGGTGCTAAGCGGGCAATTAGATTTCGCTGCTGAGGCTGACTCCCCTATAGGTAAGGGGAATGTCGCTGATCAAGTTTCTGTCAGAGTATTTGATTGTTGGGTACATGAACAAGATATCCGTAGGGCAGTTGGAAAGCCAGGTAATTTATCAGGTATTGCTGCTCAGCATTCGTATGACAGAATGACTA
>ENA-UPTF01002158-UPTF01002158.1-marine-metagenome-genome-assembly--contig:-NODE-2158-length-11584-cov-3.897367_pt1 | contig 11584 bp, 14 predicted proteins | sample MGYA00238166_ERZ767019 | MGnify/ENA primary metagenome ERZ767019 (study PRJEB28930, sample SAMN06266391) | marine metagenome | isolation source: Sea water from 250 m depth | place: Atlantic Ocean... | reverse complement strand
ATTCCGGATAAATCATCTTAAAATAAAGATGGTCGTTACCTAACAAGGGTTTCATTATGGGTTGAATCTGGGAAGTTAAAAATAGATTTTAGCTATAAACACTTGACAAATATGGGTTTAATATGTTAAGGTAGTCGAAGCGTCTTCATAAAAAGTGAAGGCGATTTTTTTTGCCTTTTGTTAATGCCAAACCCTCTGATACAGGGTAATCGCCAACTTTTACTTTTCAAACTACATAGTGTTGCAGAGGCTAAGTTTCAATTTAGACAGAGCATGTAGGAGCTGAACCGGATGCAGATAGGAGTATCTTTCCCAACGACTGATATTGGTCATGATTCGGGAGCAGTACGCGAGTTCGTGCAGGCTGCTGAGGATTTAGGCTATGACCATCTGCGAATTTTGGATCATGTTGTAGGAGCCGACCCCTCTAAACACCCGGAAGTCCCCGAGTTTTATTACACTCATAACAGTGTCATACGGGAACCGTTTACCTTGATGGCATATATAGCGGGGTTTACGGAAAATATTGGGTTAGTAACTGGGATAGTTATTCTTCCGCAACGTCAAACAGTGCTTGTTGCAAAACAGGCAGCAGAGGTAGACGTCTTGAGCGGCGGAAGACTGCGTCTTGGGGTAGGCGTTGGATGGAATCCCGTAGAATTCACCGCCTTGAAAGAAGATTTTGCTACTAGGGGACGTAGGATAGAAGAGCAAATTGAAGTCCTGCGTTTGCTTTGGACAGAAAACCCTGTTGAATACCATGGAAAATACCATGATATTGAGTTTGCTGGGATTAATCCTCTGCCTATCCAGAAACCAATTCCTATATGGATGGGGGCAGGAGCTCCGGGCAAACCCGTCGGGCCTAGTGCAGTCTTGAGGAGAGTTGGACGGTTAGCAGATGGGTATTTCCCTTTGTGTGAAGCTGGTGATACAGCGAAGATGCTCATAGACACAGTTAAAAATTACGCTCAGGAGGCCGGTAGAAATCCGAGCAATTTGAAAATTGAAGGTCGAATAGACCTGGTGGGTACTCCAGAAGAATGGAAGACAGCCCTTGTAGAGTGGGAAACCTTAGGCGCAGATGCCGTCTCCATTGGTACGACAAGAGCCCCATTCAATACACCTGATGAGCATATAGAGGCAATAAGGACATTTAGAGAGATCCTTTGATGTGCCTTTGTCGGTAGGCAAAATCCATTAGTTTAAAATAGATTTTAGCTATAAACACTTGACAAATATGGTTTGGATATGTTAAAATAGCCCAAGCGTCTTCACTAAAAGTGAAGGCGATTTTTTTTGCCTTTTTATTCTCGAATCTTATGACTGAAATAAGTGGGTCATTCTTCTTTTTCTAAATGGCAAGTAGGGGCTCCTAAGTTCTTATTTCTTGTTCTTCAGACCTGGCGGATTGATTATGGTTGATAATCGCAACTGGGTTTTGTACATATTAGAATGTTGTGACGGCACGTTATACACGGGAATTACTAATGATTTATGCCGACGTTTATCTGAACATCAGTCAGGAACCGGAGCGAAATATACTAAAGGCCGTAGTCCTGTAAAGTTAATTTATACTGAGGAGTACGGAAGCCGGAGTGATGCCTCTAAACGAGAGGTGGAGGTCAAGCGGATGAGCCGAGGTGATAAATTATTGTTAGCCGGCTCCCGAGATAAGCGAATAAGCGGGTCCTGAGATGCTAACTTAAACTGGGATCAAGGAACTATGGTGTTCGTTAGACATTGCCCGAGATTTCCAGAATAATCTCGTATAGATAGCAGGGTTGGGTTAATATTTCTCGAGAATATACTTGGGATCTAAGAGGAAACAAATTCTCCGTCTGTCCATTCAGGATCTTCTACCATTAACTCTCTGAATTTCATAAACCTTTCGTGCTGTAGTGGATTGTCGGCGTTAGCAAGGTATGCTGCTTTATCCCTAAATACGGCCATTCCTATCATTTCCCCTGGGCTGTTATCGGGTTTCATGAAGTATGTAGCTATTGCTCCATCAACTGTGTGCCTTTCGTTTTTATTCCAATTTGCTGCTAACGCGATTAGTGCGGCTTCTTTGCCTGGTAATATCTTCATCCGAAAAATAGTTCCGTACATGGTATGACCTCTATTTGTTTTTAAGATTTACGTACTTCAGGAGATTTGGTGTCTGGTTTGACTAACTGACACACCAGATCAAGCCTCAATATTTTGCCAGTATTGCGAGAATGTACTGCCCATATCAATGTTGTCAACAATATCAGATATAAAGGACCATCAGGATTTGGTGCTCATAGTTCAATAGGGTCTCCCAGGATATGCATGAGCCTGTTTGCCCATGCGAATAACGATGATACAAGTACTAGATCTAATATTTCATCTTTAGAGAGCCCACTTTCAACTAGCGCTAGGACATCCGCTTCTGACCATTCACTTTGAGTAGAAGATAACTTAGTCGCGAAATTAAATATTGCCTTCTGCCGATCGCTTAAATTGGCAGATGTTTGATCTGCAAATATAGATTCCATTACTTCTTCAGTTTCAGTCAGCTGATTATACCTATTGGCATGGACGGCGGTGCAGTATATACAGTGGTTCAATACAGACGTAGCAACTGCACCGAGTTCAGTTTCTTGTCGGGACAATCCTCCATGACTGTACATAATCCCGTTGAATAATGGAGTTCTAGCGTGCAACATTTCAGGGTCGTGGGCGAGTACTAACACGTATTCTCCAATACCCGTATCGGAAGGAGTTACTTTCATGGCGTTTAGCTGCTCATCTGTGGCCTTGTCCAATTCAACAGGTGCGATTCGAGGTCGCCAGAAAGGTATTTTGTTCGTGAATTTAGTTAAGGGTGTATTCATAATAACTGTTCCATAGACCGGATTCCTTTAACTACGCGAATCTCATAATTAACGAATGCTATTAATTCAGATAGCCGTACTATATCTTCTGTTGATATACCGCTGTCCTCTAATTTTCTAATGTCGACTTCGGATGCGTCTTTCGGAGAAGCCGTGACAAGATCAGTGTGCTTTAAGATAGCTTCGACTCTACGGTCGCCATCACCACTGTAACTGGGATTTATGATTTGGATCGCATGTGATGACTGTGGAATTAGGTCAGCGTAGTAATTAGCTAGTTGATCTTCATTGTTTAAACTGCAAATTCTGCTTGCTATTGCTGCTCGCTCAGCTTGATCAAAACCGCCAACATTCTCAGGGTTCACACAGGCCTTATGCGCCTGTTGGGATAACTTAAATATTTCTGATCTCAAAGAAAGGCTATCGAATATGGGACTATCTTGTTGGACTTGGGCCACGGTCAATAGTACGGATTCACGAGCCCAATCATCGTTCATTTGTAGTTGTTGCCTCCTTGTTTGGTTTGAAGCTGGCGGAATTGATATTTGTCTATTTAACGAGACCGACGGCGGCTATTACTAGATTTCAGCCCATCCCTTGGACCGTTCAACTGCTTGATCCCATCTATCACGAACCTGTGCAACGGCATCTGGATCTAGGCGCGGAATAAATGTTCGCTCGGTAGTTTTTAAGTTTTCTAACTCTATTAAATGTTTCCAGTATCCGACTGAGAGTCCAGCTAAACCAGCGGCTCCTAGGGCCGTAGTTTCTGTAATCTTTGGCCGTGAAAGAGCAGCCATCATTATATCTGATTGGATTTGCATCAAAAGATTATTAGATGAAGCTCCGCCGTCAACTCTTATGTCGCTTATCGGTAATCCGGATGCTTCAACCATTGTTTGAACGACGTCAGCTGTTTGATAAGCAATACTGTCTAAAGCTGCCCGAGCTATGTGGCCTCTGTTGGTTGTACTGGTGAGCCCTATGATTAATCCCCTTGCATATGGATCCCAGTGAGGAGTGCCCAGTCCTGTAAAAGCGGGGACTAGATAGACCCCATCTGAATCTGGCACGGTATTGGCTAGGAGTTCAACTTCCTGTGAGGAGTTTATGAAGCCAAGTTGATCCCTCAACCATTGGATAACAGAACCGGCGGTGAATACACTGCCTTCCAGTGCATAAGTGAGCTGGTCGGTTAATTGACAGGATACAGTGGTTAGACAACCTTTTGTGGAGGTTACAGGAGTGGCTCCCGTGTACATTAAAACGAATGCTCCTGTTCCATAAGTTGCTTTTACTAAACCAGGTTTAGTACAGGACTGACCAAAAAGCGCGGCTTGTTGATCTCCTGCAATTCCACTTATTGGGACAGACGCACCCAAAATTTCTTTTTGAGAATGAGCGAATATATAGCTGCTGGGCTTAACGTCCGGAAGGAGTTGACGGGGTACTTGAAAGATTTCTAATAAATCGGAGTCCCAATCTCCAGTGTGTATATTGAACAGCATAGTGCGGCTTGCATTTGTAACGTCGGTGGCGTGGATATTCCCATCGGTCAGGTTCCATAATAGCCAACTATCTACACAGCCGAATGCCAAAAGTCCGGATTCAGCATCTTTTTGCGCCCCAGGTACATTGGTTAGGAGCCAGTTTATTTTAGTGGCAGAAAAATATGGATCAATTATTAACCCTGTTTTGGACTTGATTGTTTCAGAGAGGCCTTGATCCTTGATGTGGCTACAAAATGCAGAAGTTCTTCTATCTTGCCAGGCAATGGCGTTATAGATAGGTTCACCAGTTTCACGGTTCCATATGACCGTAGTTTCACGTTGGTTAGCTATGCCTAGACCCGCTATATCGGTGCCTATGGCTCCACAGGATTCTAACGCGCTGGTTCCTACCCTAACCTGGGTATTCAGAATCTCGTATGGGTCGATTTCGACCCATGCCTGCTGAGGGTAGATAAGGTTGAGTTCTTCCTGACACTCTGCGACCACAGATAGCTCGTGGTCAAATATAACCGCCCGCGAACTACTAGTCCCTTGATCTAGGGCCAAGATATATTTCATACCGTGAATTTTGGGTAAACCATTACTTGAGAATGACAGTTAAGAACGCGTAACCTGGTGACGTTAATAGATTTTGTGCCAGTCGGAATGCCACATGACTTCAATACGATTACCATCTGGATCGTTCACGAAAGCTCGTAGCTTCCCGCCGTTAGTGATGGGTTCCTCTAGAAAAGACTCCCCGATTTTTTCCAAATTAGCCACCCAGGCGTCCCAGTTTTCTACTTCCACGGCGAAGTGATTACGTGGGTGTGGGTTAACGTCTCCTCTTGCTGCTATATGTACTTCAGAGGACCCCAATTTTAAATATCTTGGTTGTTCTTCGGTCCATTCTGCGCCAAATACCTTTTTATACCATTCCTGGCTTTGTTCTACATCGCTAACGGATATGTTCGCATGTTGGATACAGCTAACTCGAATGCTACCTTCCGGCGCATATGCAGGGATATATGGATTTCTTTCGGACATCAGTCCTCCTCACTTGCAGGTTATATGTTCAAAATGAAAGTAAGCTCTTAGATAAAGTTGACTATAATAGGGGTTCCTGTGCTCAGTCAAGTTAGAGGCATAAGAAACGAGTCAATACCTGACTCGGAAAGTTAAAAGCCAACGAATTCAGGGTCCACAAGACGAAGCAATTTAGATTTGTTATGTATCCTGTCGTAGGAATCGGGTTTCAGCCATAAACGTTGACAAGCCCAGATCACAGTAGTAAGTTCGCAGTTCTGTCTCCAATACAAAGGTGACGTTTTTGGTTTTACAATTTCTTGTTATTCTCCAATACCCAATGGCCAGGAAAAGTGGGGCGATGATGTATTTGGACAACGGTACGGTTTATGGTTGAATACCTACCTTTTGTAGTGCTCGCGTTGAGTGCCCTGATTGGTTTCATGGTCGCCGGAGTCGTGGGTTTCGGTGGTGGGATTATAATTATGCCTGTTTTGGTATGGGTAATTGGTCCCAGGGAAGCAGTTCCAGTTATAAGCGTGATAGCGTTTATTGCAGGGGTTTCGAGGACTGCGCTTAACTGGAAAAACATTAATTGGCGAGTAGTCTTCTGGTCTTGTCTGGGAGCAGTTCCCTTAATCGCGGTTGCCAGCTACGTGTATGTTATTACTCCGCTCTTCCTTCTCACTAAAGTCATTGGAGTATTATTAATTTTGTTCGTGTTATACCGTCATACGCACTGGGCGAACAACGTTAAGCTAGGGGTGAAAGGTTTTTTTTGGGTTGGGGCAGGAACCAGTTTTATAGACGGGTTTTTGGGTACGGTTGGTCCGTTACGGAGTCCATTCTTTCTAACCTACGGTTTGAGTGGTGGGTCTTATATCGGCACTGCCGGTATGATAGTGCTGATAACGCAATTGCCGAAAATAGCAGTCTTTGGCAATAATGGACTACTAGAGGTTAAATATTTAGCTTTAGCTGGAGGCTTGGGAGCTATTGGTTTTGTCGCAAGTTACTTAGGCAAGTTAACAATCGGCAATTTATCACCTAAGACTTTTGGCGTGCTAGTTGAGGTAATGTTGTGCGTAAGTGGTTTACTGATGTTATTCAGGGCTTAAGATCCGTAGTTTGTAATGCTACGCGAAATTTATATTCTAATCTCTTAACCTAGTCGGTATTGTTGGCTTGGGGATTGTCCAAAAGAGAACGGCCGCAGCGACATACATTCCAGAGAGTGGTACCAATGCCCAATAATAACTACCGGTATTATCATAAATGAAACCCATCCAAACTGGAGTGCTCATTGCCATCAATTGATCAGGGACGTTTTGCCAACCCCTGAGAGTCGCGAAGTTTTTACGGCCGAAACAATCTCCCATTATCGCCCAGGCTAGAGGGTTTGAACTTTCTGCTAATGCCATCAATCCACAAAATGCTGTTAGCAACCAAAGGTTTCCATTCTGACTGATTAATATTAGTAAGGATGTGGCTCCGCATAACATGCAAACAGAGCTTAGTTTCTGTTTAGATACTTTGTCTCCTATCCAACCTATGGTAGGGCTTGAGGCGATGGTACTAAAAGCTAGGACGGTGACGAACAGTGAAGCTATTAACAAATTGGATTCATCCGACCTATAACCCTGTGATAGAAACCAAATTAATACAGGTGCCAATAAAAACCTAGTACCCGAATGTACCGCTCCACTTAGCCCGACAGGGAAAACGATCCACCAATAGGTCGGAGTTCGCATGGCTTCTCGAACAGTAAAATCTCTTTCGGGTAATGCGTCGTCTATCAGGCTTTCTCCATTTGCAACGTGTGATTGATTTCTGTGCTTGTCACCGGGCTGTTCCCCATCGGGTAACAATCCCATATTTTCAGGATAGTCGCGGACAAATATTGAAATAGGGCAAATGATTCCAATTATTAGGATGCCATAGGCGAATGCTACGGGTCTCCATCCGAACGCGTTTACTAGAGGTCCTGTTAACAGGATCAGAGATCCTCCCAATCCGTTGCCGATTGAAACTATAGACATAGCAAAAGCTCGCTTTCGTCTGAACCACCGATTTATCGCGGTAAGCGAAGCAAAGTTATATCCGGAGCGGAAACCTGCTGATAGTAAACCTACGAATATCAATAGAAATAAAGTGTAGTTCCTAACGAACGCTAAAGTAATAAAGCCTAGACCGGATACGACAGCGCCAAAGATTAGCATTGCCCTCGGCCCCCACTTGTCGGTCATATACCCAACTAGCGGTCCTTGGATACTACCAGTTAGCCTCCCCAACATATCCGCCAGGGATATTGCGGCTACCCCGATTCCGAGGTCTGCCCGGATAGGAACTACAAAGATCGTGAACCCTCTGTTGAAACTACCATGTTTCAACCCGTCAGCTATCACGCTTACCGCTACTATCCACCACCCGAAATATACTTTCGAGATCCTTTGAACATAGTTGTAGTTAGTAATTCGCGGCATTACACCAACTACCTGTCAAATAAAATAGTTCACTATATTCGATAAGCTTCAATATAATTCTAAATTGGGTAGGTACGTCGTTATGATAATGGGCTAATATAAGTTATAGATTACATCTAGCAGTTGTTGCCAAGATACCCTACTTTGACAAAACTGCAAACAGCAAAGTCTGGGTATAATAATTAGGTGCCCTACTAAATTAGCATGTGAGGCGGTCGTAATTGTAGGAGGATAATGAAAATCGCACGATTCGGTGTAGACGGTCAGGTTCGATATGGAATAGTGAACGGAGAGGAATTAACTGAGATCAGGGGTAGCATTTACAAAAAGTTTAAGGTCAATGACATCAAGCACAATCTGAAAGACGTAGTGCTTTTACCCCCAACTAATCCATCGGAGATCTGGTGTCCGGGGCTCAATTTTGCCAACCACCTCGAGTACGCCGCCGAGGTGCTAGGTGAAGAAAATCCCACAGTACCGAAGCATCCGGAGCCGTGGATCAAGGCTCGGAGTTCGTTAACCGGGACGGGTAATCCGATAATTCTTCCGGTGGATTGTTCCGGAGAAGTTCATTACGAGGGAGAGGCCGTTGCAGTGATAGGCAAACTATGCCGCCGTGTTACTGTTCAAGATGCTCACCAATTTGTACTGGGCTACACTTGTGGAAATGATGTTAGCGACCGGGTGTGGCAAAGGGATGATTGGACATTTTGGCGAGCGAAGGGGGCTGATACATTTGCTCCAGTTGGACCCTGGATAGAGACTGATTGCAATGCTCAGGACCTCCACATGATTGTGAGAGTGAATGGTAAGGAGGTGCAGCACGGTAAGACTGAGGAAATGTTATTTAGTTTTGGGGAAATAATTAGCTATATAAGCCAACAAGTTACATTATATCCCGGGGATTTGGTTTTTTCTGGGAGTACCGGAGTCACGGTGGCTCTTAACCCGGGTGATGTGGTAGAAGTGGACATACCAGGAATCGGAGTGTTGTCTAACCCAGTTGTAGCTGAGGTTACTTTGTAGGGTCCGCTTCTTATCGCGATCTAGTCACTCTAGAGGTTATTTAGGGATTTATCTGAGTTGTAGTAGTTGATTTTAGTGCTAGTTTACGATTGTCTATTCGGGGTATTTAGCATATATGCTAAATACCCCGAATACTGGGGTTAGAGAACTGAAATAGGTCTGTTTAATTACTCCAATCCACTCGAGCAAAAGTGCCGCTTTGTCCAGGGTGAGCGAATGTAACTACTTCATGGTCTATGTGCATGACAGTCGTAGTTGCTATATCACCTTCATCCCATACCATCCCTCCGTTGGGGAAAACAATATGGACTTCATTTTCCTCCCCAGTTACGGGGTTCTTAAGAGGGACCATCTGTGCCTCTAGCACTCCATTTATACTAAAATGGCTATGCCTGCCGTTCATAGTCATCTGGATGGGGGTAAGTACCGGACCAACTGCAGATGAAATAGTTGAGGCGTAAATTTCCCAGGGCATCCCGCCGGATTGTCCAGTTAGAATATTTGCTAATCCGTCTACCTGTTTTTGCGTCGCAGAGTCATCAATAAAAATCACTGCGGTGCCATTGCCGTCGTGAACTGCTCCAGGCCATTTAACCGCTACGATTGCTTTCATGCCTGTTAAATCTACCTCTCCGAATTTGCCTTCGTTAATCTGCATTGCTGCAATGCCCTCGCATATACCGTGGTCTGGAAACCCGCCAAAATTGCAGTTGCAACCTGGATCGCAATTGCAGACTTCAATAAAATCAGCTTTAACTCTGTATTTAGTTTGTTCAACCATTATTCATCACCTCTATTGTTTTAGTGCTGTATAAAAGTTCACGATCGCCAGTACTTGTATATGGACCAACAAGGTCGTCTCTCTTGGCATGTTTCTACTATTCAGATCGGTACCGATAATATTATGCAGACGGCCTATGTACAAGAGGATACCCTATTCTCGGTGAGGAGTGTAATGACATTACCGATTGCCTATTATTACACGGTGGAGACGTGTTTTGAAAACTAATCCGTCGATCGGGTGAAAAGCCTGATAAAGATGTAGGAATGAATCTACTGGTTGATACCCATAAAGGTTTTCATTTCTGAAGCTATCAATTCTGGTTCAAAATGGAGGACTCTGGTTATTTGTTGTTCGGAATTAAAACTGATCATTACCCATCTGGTTTGTCGCGAAACAGGAATAGACGATGTGAGAGAGTGTTCAATACAGGTATAACTTAATACCGCGAACTGGGTTCCTATAGAAGCGTAGGGGAATTCATATTCTAGGTCGCCTATGGTAGCCCGCCATTCCTTGAGATGCTGGACATAAGCTTCTTTGCCTTGTGTTTCGTTACCGTGTTCATGGCAATCCATGGTGACTTCGTCTGCGCAAACGGACCGTAATAAATCCCAATTCGCCGAGGAGACCGCCATAAAATGGTTTCGCACAGTTCGGCCGCATTCGGGAGATCTAACCATTGGGCCAAGTATTAGTTGCGCATATTCGACCCCTCCTTCCCCAGGGATCGTAGTATCCGAGTCGAATATGGATCCAGCTTCCATGAGAATTCTGAAAGCCGCGGACAGACGTTCGTTCAAAACAAGTACCCCGTCGTTGTTTCGAAAAACGTTGTTGGGAACTTCACTTTCGTCGATTCGGTACGAAACCAGAATCGATTTCCTCTGAGAACCGCTCATGTGTTAGCACCTCGATTAGTGGATAATGAAGGATTACTAAACGGCTGTCAACTTGATATTGTTGTGGGGCTCACTGAGATAATGTTAATATTCACTAAGATATTGCTGTATTTACCGATAATGTTTTAGGAAAATTTGATGACAACAGTACAGGACATCTCGGCTGATCTTGCACGACTCAGAGATTATATTCAAGGGTACGTGGATAAACCTGGTAATACTGAGAGCTGGTCGGGTTTGTTCGCCAGAGCCGAGGTTTCGCAGGGGACCATGAATAAAATTCGTAAATCCGATTTCAAGGAACGGCCCACCCCCAAGACATTGGAAAAAATTGCATATGCTATGGGTATTGAAATGGCTGAGATCATGACCGTAGCTGGATATTTTCAAGGGGCTGACCAAACTACCCTCCGTACTCGGAACGAATATGATCTGACTGCGGCTGAAGCCCGTCTTATAGATGCTTTTAGAATATTATCACCTGACTATCAGGGAGTATCTCTGAGGATGGTGGTGGATATGTCGGAAGCAGGCGGCATGCAATAATAACTATCCTAATATAGTCAACAGGACCTTGATGTTTGTTGTTCCCTGCCATTCCTTAGGTAGGGTTATCAACTTAGGCCTATAGAAGCTTCGGTACTTACTGGTACGCTTGGAGTTTTATTTCATGCAACGCAGGTATTACTTCTTTTCCCAATAGTTCTATTGAGCGCATGACGTGTTTATGTGGAATATTCCCGTCGCTTCCGATTAGGATGAGATAGCCGGGGTTTAATTTCTTTATGGTATTACTTAGTTGCTTTATTACTGTAGCGGGGCTGCCTACCACTATAGCCCCCACCTCTTGTAAGTCCTCATAGCTCATCATGCGTTCGGGCCCTCCGGCCCTTCTACGACTCATGGTACTAGCTATACGAGACTGGTAACCTGGTGGATCGTTATGTTCAGGTGGTCCTTTCATACGGTAGGCGGCATTCCATAAGAAGCTTCGTCCTATAGATTGGGCTTCTTC